>Ga0193959_1000307_pt1 | contig 19937 bp, 17 predicted proteins | sample FB_2_MG_FD_140333 | JGI IMG/M metagenome (GOLD analysis project Ga0193959, IMG submission 140333) | Microbial mat bacterial communities from the Broadkill River, Lewes, Delaware, United States - FB_2_MG | ecosystem: Environmental > Aquatic > Freshwater > River > Microbial mats | place: USA... | reverse complement strand
GTACTGGGGGCAGGACTGATGCTGACCGGCAACTTCATCAATATTCTGGCAGAGCATCGCAAACGACTGCACCTGGCCGAACTGGCTGAAGCACCTCAGTAACCAGAATCACTTCACAAGCACCGTTCCAGGTATCATCACGGCGCAGGGAGCTGCGCCAGCGCCAACCATCGTCAGCTCGGGCTTCTACCAGGAAGCCCTTGAAATTCAGGTCGTCACCCTCATTCAAACGTTCCAGTTGCTCGCGGACCTGATCACTCGCCGGGATCAGGTGCATATTGGCACTACTGGTGATCACCTGCTGTCGAGGAATGGGCATCTGATCGGTACGCCAGTAATACCAGCGGCCGGACTGTCGAATGGAGAACTGACTGGAGATGGAGGGATCCGCCATCGCACCCCAGCCCAGAGCAAAATCCCAGGGTGACAGATCGCTTTCACGTCCCAGACGGTAGTTTTCACGGCCAAGCACACGCGCATTGATGGCAAATTCAGCCAGCAGACGTAACTCGTAATCACCCTGCTGTACAACAGGGACGGGAGACAACATACGCTGAGCCGGAGCTGAGCGGCTGGCATGAATGGCCACAGACGGCGTATCCAGCGGGGGCGACACAGGCGTCAACCGGGTTTGCCACAGGCCCAGAGCCAACAGCGCGATCAATATCCAGTGCCAGGGTCTTAGCATCATGCCGACTCAGTTCAAATGCTCACCGACGTAACACTGAATCTGCTGCAGTGCTTTTTCGTCGGTGGAGACCAGGTGCAGCCCCAACCCAATCTGGTCATGCGCATGGCGGCGCTTGTAAATGATGCGGCAATGGCAATGCAAGGCGCTGACAGGCAACCCGAAGTGCAGCCAAACTTCAGTGGCGCCAAGCCCTTCCGGTGGCTGCAGCCCGGCCAGAGAGCCGTCACCCTCCACGTAAAAGCCGCTTTGGCTGATGTTGACGATCCTGACATCGGTCAGCTCACCGGTTGTCATTTCAAGTTCGGCCGGCAGGTCGCAGGGAATACGGGGATAAATGCGTCGTTCCTGGAACATAGTACGTCTCAACATGGTTCAATCCCGAATCATCCTAGTAAGATCAAGGACATGCAACCATGTCGAAGATCATGAAGGCTGCAGAAAGCCGAAACAGATTATAAAACTACTACTTCCGTACAGGGTCTTTGCCGCCAACGTGTAATGTTACTCAACCCCTCAGGCGGGTGTAATGCACTAACGGAGTAATGCCTATGTCCTGTATAGCAAAAGCAACTGTTTACCTGCTGGCCCTGACCACTATAGCAGCTCAGGCAGCACCAGGCCTGGCCGCTGATCGTACCGACATCAACTTCTCCTGGGAGGGGTACAGGGTTGCACATTATCGCAGTCCGACCCCGGAACATGCCGAGGGTGGCCAGCGAATCGACGCACAGCAGCTTGTCCAGATGCTGGATAATACCTCGCCTGGACCGGTTTTGCTGGATGTGCAGCCGGTACGCTGGCAAAGTGGCATTTTTCTGGTCAGCCAGCCACGGCTGAACCTGCCAGGCAGTACCTGGTTACCGAACGTGGGACTGGGTGAGCTGGATCAGCACTGGTCGGAGTATTTCCGCCACCATCTGCAGCGCCTGACAAATAGTGACAAGGACTTCCCAGTTGTGGTTTATTGCACAGCCGACTGCTGGATGTCATGGAACGCGGTAAAACGTGCACATGACTGGGGCTATACAAATCTGTACTGGTTTGCAGAAGGCAGTGATGGCTGGCGTGAAGCTGACAGGGCTCTGACCACCGCCACGCCCGAGCCTTTACCGGATTGGCGCAACCCTCAGGATACGGATCGTCCTGAATCCACTCGATAATAACGATAACGGGGACTGAGACGTGTATAAAATACTGATTGCCGACGACCACCCACTCTTCAGGGAGGCGATCACCAATGTGATCGAAACCGGCTTCCCCGAGGCTGAAACCCTCGAGACCGAAGATCTCGAATCTGCGCTGGCATTGGCGCAGGAACATGATGATCTCGACCTGGTACTGTTGGATCTCAACATGCCCGGCATGAACGGCCTCAATGGCCTGATCTCGCTGCGTAACGAAGCGCCCACCATTCCGGTCGTGATCGTATCAGCGGAAGACGACAAGCAAATTGTGCTGCAGGCGATCACCTGCGGTGCGGTAGGCTTTATCTCAAAGTCATCACCACGGGCGCAGATGACCGAAGCACTGGAGCAGATCCTGCAGGGTAATGTATATCTGCCCTCGGACATCATTCGTCAGACCGGTCAGGACAGCAGCCGGCGCAGCCGACGCGCCAATGAGCATCCGCAGATTGCACCGGAACTGCTCTCCTCTCTGACGCGACGCCAACTGCTGGTACTGGAACGCATGGCCAAGGGCGAATCCAACAAGCAGATCGCCTATAACCTGCATATCGCCGAGACGACGGTTAAAGCCCACGTATCAGCCATTCTGCGCAAGCTGGGCGTACACAACCGCGTTCAGGCCATCCTCTCCGCCAGCGACATCGACTTCGCCCAATACCTGCGTCGCTAGACAGCGCTGCCGCAGCTTACGCCGGCTGATGCCGGCGCTGCTGCAGCAGGTGCGCCATACTTGCCTTGAGTTTCAACGGCCGAATTGGCTTGTTCATCAACAGATAGCCCTGCTGCTTCACTTCCTGCTTCAGGTCATTACTGTAGTTGGCGGTAATCATCAACACCGGTGGCTGATCCATGCGCTGCTGCAACACCTGCTTCACCAGGTCCATGCCGGTTTCGCCATTATCGAGGTGATAATCGGCGATCAGCAGATCAACCTCTGCCTGCCCGATCGACACCTGCTGCTGCAGATCTTCCAGACCATAGGCGGTGATCACCTCACACCCCCAGCCACCCAGCAGTGTTGCCATGCCATCGCAAATAGAGGCATCGTTATCGATCATCCAGATGCGCGCACCGTGCAGCTGGGTATCAATGCCCGGGTCCTTGAAGCGAGGACTGAATGACTCGGGTTTAAGCCGTCCCAGCGGTACCTCAACCGAGAATACCGAGCCCCGCCCTTCCCGTGAGCGCACCCTGATTGGATGCTCCAGCATGCGACTGACCTTATCGACAATGGCCAGCCCCAGCCCCAGCCCCTTGTCCTGCTGGTGACGACGGTTCGGAATACGACGAAATTCCTGGAAAATTTCCTTCAACTTGTCATGTGGAATGCCCGATCCCGTATCCCAGACCTCGATGACCACCCGATCGGGACGCAGGCGGCAGCCCAGCAGCACCTCCCCCCCCATGTCGGTATACCGCAGAGCATTGGTGAGGAAGTTGCGCAGGATACGGGCCAACAGTGTGGCATCGCTGATAACGACAGCATCCGTGCCACGGAAGCGGAATTTGAGCCCGTCTGCAGCGGCCATCTGATGATATTCAGCCGCCAGCGTATCCAGCAGCTCGTTCAGGCGGAAAGGCGTGACATCCGGCTTGATTACACCGGCGTCCAGTTTGGAAATATCGACCAGTGTGCCCAGCAGGGTCTCTACATCCTGCAAAGAATTGCTGACCGAGTAGATCAGATCACTGATCCGCTCCGGCATCGGCTGCTCCAGCAGCGCACCGGTAAACAGGCGCGCGGCATTGAGCGGCTGCAGCAGATCGTGACTGACCGCCGCCAGGAACTTGCTCTTGGACAGGTTGGCCTGCTCGGCGTCCTGCTTGGCATCCAGCAACCGAGCTTCGATCAGGCGGCGCTCTTCGATTTCCTGGCGCAGCTGAGCATTTACCTCGGTCAGCTCGGAGGTGCGCTCCTTCACACGCTGCTCCAGATTCTGATACGCCTGCTGCAACGCCAATGCCGTACGCTTGCGCTCGGTAATGTCGCGAATCAACACAAAGAACCCGACCGTATTGCCATCGGCATCACGGTTGGGGACATAGGACTTGAGCATGTGCCGATTGTCGCCGGAGGCATTGCTCTCGTCGATTTCGAAGGTCGCATTTTCGCCGGCCAGGGCCTGCCTGATGTAAGGTTCCAGCCGGCCATACAGCTGATCACCGTGCACCTGACGAATGCTCTGACCGATCAGGCTGCCACGCGGCCAGCCATACCAGTCATCATAGACCTGGTTGGTAAACTGGAAGCAGCTGTCAGCGCCCACATAGGCGATCAGGGCCGGGATATGGTCGGTGATGAGACGCAGCCAGTGCTCGTTCTCACGCAACGTTTCGGCATACTGGTAGCGTTCGGTGATATCGGTATAGGTGTTGACGAAGCCACCGGACGGCATGGGATGGGTCCTGATCTCCAGTACCCGGCCATCGGCCAGCCGCTGCTCGGTTTCAAACACCACATCTCCAGACGCATCCAGAGTCTGAGGCGTCAGCAGAGCCACATCCGAACGGGCCATCAGCTGCGCAAATGGCTCTTCCGCACGCACTCGAAGCCCAACCAGCTCACTGAAACGATCATTCCAGACTTCCAGCATCCCTTCGGCGTTGATCAGTACCACGCCCTGCGACAGGTTATCAACGGTACGCTGCAGCTGACGGCTTTTCTGCGCCAACGCCTGCTCACGCTGCGCCGCCTCACTGGCCTTGAGGTCAGTGATATCGGTATAGAGAATAACCAGACCGCCATCGCCGGTATGGCGCTCGCTGACCTGTACCCAGCGATCGTTGATCAGGCGGAAAACGGTGGCGTTATCCCCCTTGCCTTCATGTTCTTCTGCAATCAGGCCGGTATCCAGCGCCAGGCGGCGGACATCCTGAATGGTCGTACCACGTTCAATACGGGTCCCGGTACCGGCCCAGTACTCACGAAAGCGGCTGTTGAACAGCACAATGCGCCGCTCCGCATCGAACAGCACAAAGCCGTCCGAAATACTTTCAATCGCATCAATCAGGCGCTGGTGTGCTGTTGCGGCTTCCTGATTGGCCTGCTTGAGGGCGAAATTGCTGCGCTTCAGTTCCGCCAGGGCGGCATTAAGCGCTTCGGTACGCTCACGCACCTGCTCGGCCAGCACCACCGAATGTTCAAAGGCGGCATAGGGGGCCGTTCTGACCGTACTGCTGGATTCCACTCGCTCGATCAGCGCATCCTTGACCCGTTTGAGCTTTTCATTCTCGCGCTCGAGCTCAAGGATGCGGTCCTGCATCTGCGCGGGTGTCATCTCAGTAGTCATGCTGGGTCCGCCCGATTACCACGCCGGTGAAGGTTTGATTGATATGCATGCCGTCGAACTGCTCCCCATAGGTATTGAAGCCCACCACATTGTGCTTCATCAGGAACTCGGAGGTCTCCTGCTCCCGGCCGGTAAATTCAGCCTCCAGGCGGCGCAGAAAGCAGTCGCAACCGATGGTGATCAGGGGCTCACCCATGGTGCTTTCAATACTGTCGAAACGTTGCCCCAGATTGTTCAGCATGCCGTCCGGTCGCATCGCGGTCAGCACGATCCCGTTCTCGACAGCGCAGTAGAATGTCAGACTGAGGTCTGGATTCACCTTCTGAATCGAGCGCACGAAATACTCCTGCCCGATCCGCACCGCCAGCGGATTGAGTGCAAAGGTACTGAAATCCAGTTCATCCGGGTCCAGGCCCAGCAGACGCGCATATTCCAGCGCGGCAGGCTCGGCGTTGAGCTCGTACACCGTGCGTGTCGCCGGGTCCGCCTCGGTCACAATCAACTTCTCATCCAGGCTCTGCATGTGATGGGTGGTGAAAACCTCGAAGTCCAGCGGCGTATTCACCATAACGACGACCGCCGCCTGAGTACGAAAAGCCCCATCGTAATACACATGAGTACCGGTCAGGTGGATATCATCCCCTGCCGAGCCACCAAAATGGGGGATACTGCCCAATGCCGAATCCAGCGTGACCAGTACCTGCTCTTCCTGACTGGACAATCCGTCCAGCAGCGTCAGGGCGAAGGTATGCCCCTTGATGGGGGCGACACGTGAGGTGCGGCAATCGGCAATCAGTGTATCGACCAGACGCTGGGCGTGAGTCAGCTTGAAGTCGTCCAGTTCTTCTACCAGGCCCACCTCAACCGCGAACAGATTGCGATCGAAGCCCAGTGCCGTGATGGTGCCCTGGTCGTAGCCACGGGGCGTAAGTTCACCGGCTGTTGTGCAACCCGCCAGACGCGTATCGGGAAAGGCCTGCTCCAGTGCTCGTGACAGGTTGATCAGGTCGTATTCTGCCGAGCAGAAAAACAGCACAAAGCCCAGATCGGGGTGCGACAGCTGCTGTGCCAACTCGCGGGCAGCACGCTCAACATCGCGGTGAGATGACATGGCCGATCGAACCGGCTCTTGAAATAGTGGCGCGTTCATCGCTTGTACTCGCGCTAGAATAATACACCTTTCATTGTATCCCTTCGCCAAGAGCCTCGGTAATGCTACTTCAGTCTCTTCCAGAGCTGGAAAAAAGATGTATATGTTGCTGATTTTTAAAGTTTTTACGTACCACACAGGTATAACCTGCGCAGCTGTTGAGTTTTATACTACTTAAGCACTATTTAATGCATCAGGCATAAAAAAACCGCACAACCGGTGAAGGGGTCCAGTTGTGCGGCAGCAGCATGTACAGCGTTACAGCAAATTACCAGGTCAGAACAGCACCCAGCGCAACGGTATCGTTCTCTTCCTCACCCAGGGTAGTACCCTTGATTTCGGTCTGATCGTACTCGGCAACCAGTTTCAGGTTGCTGTTGACGGTGTAGAACCAGGCAACGGCAGTGTTTTCGTAGGTGAAGTCAACCGCATCATCACCTTCGTTCTCGCCGTAGGACAGGGCTACGCGGTTGTTGCCAAAGGAGTAGGAACCCTGCACCAGATAACCGTCCATTTCGAAGCTTTCGTCAGCTACGAAGTTGTCGATGGCCGCCGGGTGAATGCCTTCGCTCTGGAAGCCGGAAGCCGTCAGAGACAGGCCACCAAACGTCACGTTGGCACCATAGGAAACGCCGGTGGAGTCGACAGTTTCAACGTCATCACCCTCGGGGTTGTCAGAGCTCTGGTACAGACCGCCCAACCAGGCCTTGAAGGAGCCATTGTTGAAATCAGTGCCATAGCTCAGCTCTGTTTCAAAACGCGGGGTTTCTTCAGATGAGTCCACATCGGACTTGCTCGGATCAAAAATACCGGCTGCAATCTGGAAGCCGCTCTTGACCGGGCTGCGATAGGTGATCTGTGCTTTCGGGAACGGGTAGGTATAACCGCTGCCGATGTTACCGAAGGAAACGTTGCCGCCATCAATCAGGCCCAAGGCATCAGACGTCTGGCCATAACCCAGCAGCAGCTCATCAGACATGATGTTACTGCGGTTGAACAGGCCGAAGTCCTTACCGATCAGGACCTGACCCCAGTCGCCATCCACGGTGCCGTAGAACTGACGCACATCGATACCGGTATCCGTGCCCAGCGACTCGCCGCGGCCCTGATTAGCGGCACGCACCACATCGGAGTCGTTAATGCTGACCCAGAAGGACGAACGCGCACCCAGTTTCAGGTCACCGGTTTCCTTGCCAAAGTTGAAACCGATCCAGTTGGGCAGAAAGCCCATTTTGACACGCGCCTGTTCGCGGTCATCGTTGTCACTCTGCACATAGAAGGCGTTGATCATGCCGTCGGTGCTGAAGGTGGTGCCTTCCTGATCATACAGCGTGATACCGGCCTGCGCCTGTGCTGCCATGCCCAGCGCGATCATCGCCGGCAACAGTTTGGTGGTCATTTTTTTATTGTTCATGTTTCCCCCAGAATTGGTACTTCAGTCATGACATCGTTATTACGATGGCTTGATGATCCCTTCTGGCGACAAGCGGAAACATGCTTCGATGGCGGCATCACCCCCATACCTTGGCGGCTGATCAGGGGTATCTAGTACCGATGCAATGCTCAGGTATTAATACCCTGCTCCAAGGTAGCAGACGCAGATGCAGCATTAGGATTAACGAATATCTATCTGATTTTATTGAACATTCTGTTATTCGAAAGTTCAACACAAAAAGCCCTGCCGGGATTCCCGGCAGGGCTTTACAACAACAGAGGTCAGGCGGTTATCAGCTGTCTTTCGGCAGCTTGAAGGTCCACACGGAACCACCCTGGTTCAGGTGTTTCACACGCTTGGCCACTTCACCACCCCAGAGCGGTACCGCACCACCCCAGCCGGATACAACGGAGACATACTGCTCACCATCCATTTCCCAGGTGATCGGCGAACCAACGATGCCGGAACCGGTCTGGAACTTGTACAGCATCTCGCCGGACTTGGCGTCGAATGCCATCAGGTAGCCTTCCGGGTTACCGGTGAAGACCAGGTTACCCTTGGTGGTCAGCACACCACCCCAGAGCGGCGCGTAGTTCTTGTAACGCCACACTTCCTTGCCGGTCTTCGGATCCATCGCGCGCAGAACACCGATGTATTCATCGTTCATCGGGCGGATGGTGAAACCAGCACCCAGGTAAGCGGCACCCTTCTTGTAGGAAACCGGCTCGTTCCAGATATCCATCGCCCACTCGTTGGACGGTACGTAGAACAGACCCGTATCCTGGCTGTAGGCCATCGGCATCCAGTTCTTGCCACCCAGGAAAGACGGAGCAGATACTACAGATTCACCCTTGTTGCCTTCTTTGGCATCAGCCGGGTTACCCGGACGACCACCTTCCTTGAAGATCGGACGACCCTTGTCATCCAGGCCTTCAGCCCAGGTGATCTTGTCAACAAACGGGAAGCCGCGGATGAAGTCGCCGTTTTCACGATTCAGGACGTAGAAGAAACCGTTACGGTCAGCAGTTGCTGCCGCTTTTACGGTCTTGCCGCCATCCTTGTAGTCAAACGAAATCAGCTCGTTTACACCGTCGAAATCCCAGCCATCGTGCGGCGTGGTCTGGAAGTGCCAGGCGATTTTGCCGGTATCCGGATCGATTGCCAGACGTGAAGAGGAGAACAGGTTGTCGCCCGGACGCAGGTGAGAGTTCCAGGGGGCCGGGTTACCGGTACCGAAGAACAGCAGGTCGGTATCAGGGTCGTAGGTACCGCCCAGCCAGGTTGCTGCACCACCGGTCTTCCACAGGTCGCCCGGCCAGGTCTGACCCGGCTTGCCGCCGGAGATGCCGTTTTCAACCTTCTTGCCATCTTTCCAGATGTAGCCCATGTGACCTTCTACGGTCGGGCGTGTCCAGACCAGATCACCGGTCTTGGCGTCGTAGGCTTCAACCTTGCCCACAACACCGAATTCGCCACCGGATACACCGGTGATGACCTTGCCTTTGACAACCAGCGGCGCGGCTGTCAGAGAGTAGCCTTCCTTGTAGTCGGCAACCGTCTTCTTCCAGACAACCTTGCCGGTGTCCTTGTTCAGGGCAACCATCTTGGCGTCCAGCGTACCGAAGATCACCAGGTCGCCGTACAGGGCAACACCACGGTTGATCACGTCACAGCAGGGCATGATGCCATCAGGCAGACGGGCATTGTATTCCCACAATTCCTCACCGGTACGCGCATCAACTGCGAACACACGGGAGTAGGAGCCGGTGACGTACATGACGCCATCCTTCACCATCGGCTGGGATTCCTGTCCACGCTGCTTCTCACCGCCGAAGGAGAACGACCAGACCGGACGCAGCTCTTTGACGGTTTCAGTATTCAGCTTTTCCAGCGGGCTGTAGCGCTGTCCACGCGGACCCAGACCATTGGAGACGACATCATCCGTCGTCATCTGGTCAGCAAGAATGTCCTTGTCAGTGATGCCTGCCTGTGCCATACCGGCAAAGGACATGGCAGCCACGAGCGTGGATACGGCAAAGCCAGTGCTGCGGCCATATTTCTTCATCGCTGTCCCCTTTTAGGATTTTTTGTTTTCCAGGAGCGTTCGGGAAAAGTTCCCGACCCGTTTGGGCATTCTTGAATTTGAGCCGCAATCCAGCAATTGAACCGCCGAAGCAGTTTTATCCTCACTTGGTAGTAATACCTGCAAAAAAGCCCCGTCATACGGGGCTTTCAGGTACAGGCACAGCAACCCGGAACGCGTCAGAAATCAAACGCTGTGGCTTCGTACTCCGGATACAGATGAAACACCGAGCGCTCAAACTCCTGCTGGCGCAGGGCAATACTCTCAAACCGTGCAGGAATATCGGTATCCATTACCTCGGTCATGCTTTTGCCCTGATCAGCGGCCAGCGTCAGCGTCTTATCCAGCCACTGCAGATAATCCTTCATCTGATCCAGTGCGCGCTGGTCTTCCACCTTGGGTCCGTGCCCCGGCAACATCAGCGTAAAGGGAATTGTGCGGAGCTGTTCAATCTCGGCCATCCACTGCTTGAGACCCGGCGTATGCGGGGTGGTCAGCGCACGCTGATAGAACACCATATCAAACGGAAAGAGCACGTCCGTGGTGTGATCAAACAGCACCAGGTCGGCACCGCTGTGACCGGTCAGCTCGATCAACTCCAGCCGATGGCGCCCAATCTCCAGCATGCCCGGCTCCAGCACCCGGTCAGGCACGACCGCCTCGGTGCCACGCATCCAGTCACCGACCAGACGATACATATTCTCGGCAAAGCTGTTGCCATTAAGGCTGATCTGTCGCTGCGTCTCGGCCAGTGCGCCGATGGGAACACCGGCGAAGGCCTGGTTGCCAAGAAAATGATCAGGATGCTGATGGGTATTGATGACCAGCCGGATCGGCTCATCGGTATGCGAGCCGATCAGTTCTCTGAGCGCCTCACCGTAACGGCGCGAAACCCCCGTATCCAGTACGATCACGCCATCGCCAGTGGCAATAAAGGCGGTATTGACGATATTGCCGCCATTTTCGAAGCTGAAGTCCTCCGTTTTACCTTCTATAAACCAGGTGCCTTCAGCGACCTTTTCGGCGGTCAGATTGTACTCCAGCTGCGCCGCCCACAATGGCGGGGCCAGCAGCAGCGCCAGCAAGATTAGATGCTTCATCATCCTGTCTCCTCAGAGCACCTGCTCGAATTCATTGCCGCCATTGTCACGCATCCATAGGCGGTAATGGCCGCTCTTATCCTTGAGATCAAAGGTGATGACCGGGTTTTCTGAAACGGGTGGCGACAGCTCCATGCGCACAATCGGCTCTTCGCCCTCGCCTCTCAGCTCGACCTGCTCCAGGTAGAACTCGGGAATCGCATCAACCAGCCCCGTGTCCATGGGATGAATGACCTTGAACTTGTAGCGCGCACCCTCTGCATCAGCATTATCGAAGCGGCGTGACTTGATTTCGCCCAGATGACTTTGCCAGTACGGGTCAGCGTTACCCAGGCTCGGCGTGGTACACCCGCCTCCAGCGGCCTCAAGCTGTGCGTACCCAACATGCCATTCCCCTTCCGGAGTCAGCACCGCAGCGCGAATGGCCGTACTCTGCTGCACCTTGATACGGAGCGAGACCTTGGGATTGGCAGCTGCGGTAGGATAATAGTTGAAGATATGCTGGATAGGATTCAGATCCGCCCAGACCACAATTTTCTCGATGCGGCCCGCATAGGCACTGGCATCGACAGTGATCGGCACCTGAGTAGGGTCTTCAGCAAAGGCGGGGACCTCGACTCGAATGTCGGGCGTGAAGTGGTAGGGGCTATCGCCCAGGAAAATTTCGCGTGTGTAATCCCACATCACTGATTTCAGCGGGTCAGCTGGCTGACCCGCCATCAGGTTTGCGGAGATCACCAGAGCGGCCAATCCTGCCGCCCAGCGATGTCGCATCATCATGTTACTACCTCTGTTGTTTTTATTGTGCAGGCAGCCGGTTATTGAGTGTTGGCGGCCTCCTCGGCAACCTGATAAAACGCCGGCTTGACATAACGCACGCCGTAGCGTGCGAAAAGGGTTTCCATCTCGCCCGAGCGGATCATGCGGTCCAGCACTTCCTCAACGGCATAACCCAGCTGACGATCAGTCTGACGAATTGCAATACCGATATCCCAGGTCTGCTTGCCCATGGTCGGGAAGCCGTTTTCGGCCAGTCGATACTGGGGGTTGTCAGCCTTGGTCAGCATGGAATCAATTTCGGACTGCATCGCCATAACAGCCGCTACTTCAGCCTCCTGCATCGCCTTGAAGGCATCTCTGGGAGTGGTGTAATGGTGGGTCATGTTACGCATGCGCCCACCCATCGCGGAAGTGAAATAGAATGCAGGCACACTGTCTACTTCAACACCAATCGGCTCGTACTGGAATACAGCCACGGTCCTGACAGCATCCAGGCGATTGGAGTCATAGGCAACCTGCCAACGCTCCTGCTGATAGGGCGCCATCATCACCACATGCTCGTTGATCAGATAGCCCAGGGAATCCTGTTTGTAGGCGTACTGCTTGTCGTAGGGCACTCTCAGCATCACATCGGCCAGATGCTTCATCGCCAGCGGATTGTCTTCATCCTTGTCCAGATAATGCCCCTTCCACACGTTGTTGCGCAGATCGTCTTCCAGATTCTCATCAGGAATGATCCAGTGCATCTGCAATTCGAGATCGAATGCCTCGGCAATGCGCTGCGCAATTTCGACGTCCAGTCCAGTTGCCTTACCCTCTTCCATGTAGGAGTAAGGCGGAAAATCCTTGTACATACCGATGCGGATATAGCCGGAGGCCATAACGTCATCGTACAAACGCGCGAAAGCCTGCTCGCACGCGAGCAGGCTCATCAGAAGGGAAATAAGCAGTTTGGGCAGCTTATTCCTCAACATACTTGGTCTCCAGCCAGCTGCGGATCGCCCAGAGGGCTTCCTGACTCAGGGTGTCTGCCATTTTCGGCATGTAAACAGCACCATCACGTACCGCACCGTTGATAACGCGGTACTTGTACCACTCATCACCATCAAAGTCGGCTGTCAGGTAACGCAGGTCCGGTGCAATACCGCCAGAGATGCCGTCCAGACCGTGGCAACGCGCGCAGTTCTGGTTATAGGCAGAAGCACCGATTTCTACGGCACGATCAAAATCGTCGCTGTCACGATAGGGGTTGGTATCAGCCCATTCCTCACCCAGAGGGGTCAGGCCTTCAGTGTTCACCGCCTGAGGTACGACGTCGCCGTGAGCCAGCACGGTTCCGGATACGGCTGCTGTCAGTGCAGCAGTGGCCACCAGGCCTGTGATCTTGTTCAGCTTAGACATGTGCGTTCACCGTTATTGTTATCGAATTCAGAAAGTCGAAAGACGGGCGAGCAGCCCGACACTGATGTGGCACATGATGAACCAGCCCATGAAAGCTCAGAATTCAACCTTGGCACCCAAAACATGGTCCCTTGGTAGTAAAAAATGGGAATAATGCCGACGAAGGTTTGACATTCCACACCCAAAGTCGTAAAACTAACGCATAACCTTTTGAATTTACGGGAATTTTTCCCGACCCTCAGGTTTTTATCCCTTTTTTGGCCGGTGGATCGCCTCATTTTGACGGGGGATTCACCGTCGCCAGTTCCCGGACAGGATCCGCACAATGCCCTTGCATACTTCAGCTCTCCCCCTCGAGCTGACGTCATTCACCAACAGGGTATTGAAATGATGAAAAAAACAATAACAGCCCCGCGCCGCACACTGCTGAGCCAACGGGTTCAGGCCATTGTTCTGGGTGCAGCAATCGGGCTGAGCAGCACCGCTGTACAGGCAGCCACCTCTAAGGTGACCTGGGATGACATCGCCAACGACCAGGCAACCACTGAAGACGTGCTGGGTTACGGTATTGGTCCCAAGGCACAGCGCTACAGCCCGATGACGCAGCTGAATACTGATAACGTCAACATGCTGACCCCTGCATGGTCCTTCTCTTTCGGTGATGAAAAGCAGCGTGGTCAGGAATCTCAGGCCCTGATCCATGATGGCGTAATCTACATTACCGGCTCCTACTCCCGTATCTTTGCTATCGACGCCAAAACCGGCAAGAAACTGTGGAGCTACACTGCCCGCCTGCCGGACGATATCCGTCCCTGCTGTGACGTGGTAAACCGTGGTGCAGCCATTTTCGGCGATAAGGTTTTCTTCGGCACTCTGGACGCGGCAATGGTTGCCCTGAACAAGGACACCGGCAAGGTTGTCTGGAAGAAGAAATTCGGTGACCACACCGCCGGTTACACCATGACTGGCGCCCCTACCCTGATCAAGGACCAGAAAACCGGCAAGGTACTGCTGATTCACGGCTCCTCCGGTGATGAGTTTGGTGTCGTAGGCAAGCTGTTTGCACGCGATCCGGATACCGGCAAGGAAATCTGGATGCGTCCGTTCGTGGAAGGCCACATGGGCCGCCTGAATGGCAAGGACAGCACTCCGACCGGCGATCCGCGTGCACCGAGCTGGCCGGATGATCCCAACTCTCCGACCGGCAAGGTTGAAGCCTGGAGCCACGGTGGTGGTGCCCCCTGGCAGAGCGCCAGCTTTGATGTTGAAAACAACCGCATTATCGTTGGTGCAGGCAACCCGGCGCCCTGGAACACCTGGAAGCGAACCTCTAAAGGCGGCAACCCGCTGGATTACGACAACCTCTACACCTCTGGCCAGGTTGCCGTAGATCCGACCACCGGTGAAGTGGACTGGTTCTACCAGCACACCCCGAACGATGCCTGGGACTTCTCCGGTAACAACGAACTGGTCTTGTTCGAATATGAAGAAAACGGCAAAACCGTCAAGGCAACTGCTCACGCAGACCGTAACGGCTTCTTCTACGTAGTGGATCGTGAAGATGGCGACTTCATCCGCGCCTTCCCGTTTGTCGACAACATCACCTGGGCCACTCACATCGACCCGAAAACCGGTCGTCCGGTTGAAGTAGAGGGCCAGCGTCCGCCGGCACCCAAGCCGGGTGACCAGAAAGGTGAATCCATTGAAGTGTCTCCGCCTTTCCTCGGCGGCAAGAACTGGAACCCGATGGCCTACAGCCAGGATACAGGTCTGTTCTACGTCCCGGGTAACCACTGGAAAGAGGACTACTGGACCGAAGAAGTCACCTACCAGAAAGGTGCTGCCTACCTGGGCCAGGGCTTCCGTATCCGCAAGATGTATGACGACCACGTCGGTATTCTGCGAGCCATGGACCCGCTGACCGGAAAGGTGGCGTGGGAGCACAAGGAAAAACTGCCGCTGTGGGCGGGTGTCCTGACCACCAAGGGTGGCCTGGTGTTCACCGGTACCGGTGATGGTTACCTGAAGGCGTTTGACGCCAAGAACGGTAAGGAACTGTGGAAGTTCCAGACCGGCTCCGGCATCGTTTCCAGCCCGGTAACCTGGGAAATGGATGGTGAGCAGTACGTCGGTATTGCTTCCGGTTACGGCGGTGCAGTACCGCTGTGGGGTGGCGACATGGCCGACCTGACCAAACCGGTACCTCAGGGTGGTTCTTTCTGGGCGTTCAAACTGCCGAAATGGGCAGGTGACGTGACCAAGAAGTAATCCCTGATACGCTGTTCCCGGGCCTGCCAATTGGCAGGCCCTTTTTTCGGAGACAACCTCATGGCTAAAACTGCACTGCTGACCACCGGGGTATTGGCACTGGCCCTATCCACTTCGGCACTGGCTGATTGCACGCCCGAAATTGAAGCCCAATGTTCCGGTGCCGACCTCTCTGGACAGGACCTGTCTGGACAGCAACTGGACCGAATCGACCTGAGCGGCGCCAATCTGCGCTATGCCGATCTGCGTCACAGCGACCTGCGAGGCGCCAACTTGCAAGGCGCTGATCTGAGCTACGCACTGTTGACGCGCGCCAATCTCGAAAAGGCCAATCTCAAGGGTGCCACCCTGGATCATGCCAATATGGTAGCGATTGCCGGTTGGGCCATGCATGCCCAGGGAGCATCCTTCAAGGAAACCCGCCTGGATGGTGCCGATCTGTCATTCGCTCGGCTGAGCAACGCGCGTTTTGAATCAGCCGTGCTCTATGCCGCCAATCTGGAGATGGTATGGGCGACCAAGACATGGTTTACCCAGTGCAACCTGCGCAACGCCAACCTGCAGGAAGCCAAGCTGAACTATGCCAACATGGAAGGGGTCGACCTGCGTGGCGCCAGCATCCGTTTTGCGACCTTTCAGGGCACCCACATGGTGGACTGCAAGGACTGCCCACAGGACTGGATGGTTCCCAAGAATCCTGTCGAATAATTGAATGGATGCAGGAGCGCAAGCCTCCTGCATCACCGTTTATCTACTCACATTTCAACAGCCTGTTCCGGGTACCTGAGACGTAACTGATCAATCAGGCTCTGACATTTCTCCGCCTGAGCAGCCATGTTCGGCAAGGCCTCCAGTGCCTGCTTGAGCAACAGACCTCCTTCCACCAGTCGATCATACTCGGGAAACGCCTTGTGCAACCCGTTCAATAGCCTCACAGCAGCCCTGGCATCCCCCCCGTCAATGCTCAGGCGTGCCAGATGCAGGCGCAGATGCGCATGACCCGGCAAGTAGTCAGGCATGAGTCGACGCAGCTTGCGATACTGGCGCAACAGGGGAACTGTCTGCTTCAGTTCCAACAACTGGTGAAAATAGCGATCCGCCATTTCCGTGAGCGCTTCGCGATCCTCCAGCTGGCACAGCAGATCAAAATATCGCTGCCAAAGGGGCATGTTTGAAGGCTGCTGTTTGATAGCCGACTTCAGCAGTGTTTTGGCCTGTTCGTAGTCTCCTTCCTTCAGACAGATGCTGACGTGTGCTTTGGTGACATCTTCAGGGGCTGCACGATATAGCAGCTTGGCTTCCGTATCCTCACTGATATAGCCCAGCTTGTCCTGATGCTGATACAGCAGGTATCCCATCAAATGGAACGCCACCATGGCGTAATAACTGGCAGCTGCCGACTGCAGGATGGCCGACAGGAACAACAGGTCATCACCAATCACGGCCTGCAGCAGAGACACTGAACTCACCATGATGAACAGGAAGCCGACCAGAATCAGATAAGGAATGCCGGTTTTCACCATCAAGCCGATAAAATTGGCCGGGTTGATGGCCTCGGGAATGGAGTCGGTCATCGCCAGCCCCATCAACATGGCCGGCAAGCCTGTTACCAGCACCACCGTAATGGCGACGGCCAGTGCGGGGCTGACACTGGACCCGACGAAGTTGATAACTGCACCGGTGATGAAAAATATGGCGAATAATCGTATCAGGATGCTGAAAGAGCCACTGGCCGCTTCCTGCAACCGTGGTGGCGTCATCTCACCGGCAGCAGTTGCCTTGAGACAGAGGAAACTGTAATTGACCGCCAGACCGCTGCAGAACAGGAGCGCCAGGAACTTGACCAAACCGCCCAGCGGCAACACCGCTAGAAAGGTCGTGATGACACTCAGGCCGAAGATAAATACCATCGCATCAGATGTCATCGGGTAGCGAAAAGCGTGGGGCAACCGCCTGGACAGAGGCTCAATGCTTGCCGCTGTCACTCGTATACTCAGGGGAGAGCCGCAATGGAAGCAGCGTGCCTCGCCTGCCGCAGAATGGTCGACACACTCTGAACACAGATCTATTTCACAGTGAGAGCACCTGAAGTTTGGCGCCGTGTCCGGGTGATACTTACAGGACTCCATCATGCCCCTCCCTGGTCAATTGCTGGACATATTGCTGGTACTTGGCCGCCTGACGAGCATTCCTCTGGCTGGAAAAACGGGCAACCAGCCGCTGTGACAGCAGCAGCAACTCTTTCGGGTCCAGCTTTTGCTGGTACAAGCCGTCAGTCATCCGGGCCGCCGCTGTCAGATCATCCAACTTGGTAAAGCGGAACGCCAGTTCCAGCTGTTCAGTGGCTGGCAACAGCTGACTGGCCGTTTCTTCCTCCATCCAGATACGACTCAATTGTGCCAACTCATGATTTGACATCCCTTTTTGGGTCATCAGGGCACAAAAGCTGTCATCAAGGGGCACCCCTCGTTTGATCTTGTCCAGGTTGTAGCGCACTTTTGCCAGCTCGAAGTCGAGTCCTTCTCGCTCAATCAACTCTGCCAGCTGTTTGCGAGCGTAATCGAATTGCAGGCTGTCGACAGCCGCATAGATTTCCGCCAGATCCCGGTTACGCGGCGAAATCCCCTGATCCTGCTCGATATATTGCTCATCAACCGTATTCCGGTTAAATGCCAGCGACACGCCAATCAACACGGCTCCCGCAACAAAACCGCCAGCATGGGCCATATAGGCCACGTTGGAGCCCTCTACGAACATGTACTGGTACACTTCCTTGCCGATATACAACGGCAGGATCATCAATGCAGGGGCTCGGAAATAGCCGGCAAAGCAGAAGATCCAGTAGAAAAATTCGATGCGCTTCAGCCTGAAGATCGCCAGGTACATCGCCATGACACCGGAGATGGCACCTGATGCCCCGACTAGAGGCACATCACTGCCCAGGTTGGTCACAACCTGCGCCAGCCCCGCCAGCACACCGCCAACCAGATAGAACAACAGAAAACGCAGGTGTCCCAATGCTGCTTCGACGGCAAAGCCGCACAACAGCAGGAAGATCATATTGCCCAGCAAATGGCCCAGATCACCGTGCAGAAACTGGTGGCTCATCAGCGTCGTAAAGGAGACATCCGTTGCCTTCAGGCCATAGGCAAAACTGCTGATTGAATCAAAGGTCGCCTGGATTTCGGGGCGCTTGTAGCGCCATTCGGCATAGAGCTGTTCATCAAAGGTTTGGCGAGCAACCCGTTGCAGATGGTCATAATATCCACGATCCATCAACATCATCTGGGCCAGGGGGTAGGTGTGCTCGTAATCGTAGGCTTGCCTCGCCCAATCCAGTTCCTCTTCACGCCGCTCATCAGCTTCAAGGTACTGCTCAAAAACGGGCCACTCGTGCTTGATATAGTTCGAAGCATGCAGTGCCGTGATGGCATCCGTCACTTTCTGCTGGTCGCCACTCTGATAAAATACGAACACCAGTATGTTCATGAGCAGAATGCCGATCAGCACAACAGGCGCTGTTTGCCAGTCAAGCCGCTTCTCGGTCGGAACAATGATCATCGTTGGTCAGCCTATAGTCCTTTACAGGTGCAATATGAGTCTTGCGCATCACTCCACCGCAAATCGGCAGCGCACGCCTGTCACCAAGCTTGCTATCATAGCACCCTTAACCCACTGAATTGTCAGGATCTGAAGGTTCGAGACTCAAGCACAGGTGGATAACCATCTGGTGATATTCGAGCCTGGGGCACGCAGAGCCGTTCACCCGCACATACAAACAGGATCATGGAGGGATAGATGTCACTGCTTTGGCTGATTATAGGGACATTTTTTCAGTTCGGATTGGGCAGCCTGATGCTGATGGGAGCCGTTTTCGGGCTGGGGGGGCTGGCACAGGGCCATGAACTGTCAGAGCGTGATGACCGGGTGCTGACATCCGCCATTTTCGTCTTGCCTGCCGCCACCTTTATCAGCGTCGTGATCGTGCTGGTTGGCTATTGGCATGACTGTTCAGCTTCGATCTATTGGTGGTACAGCCTGCCCTGGGCTCTGGTTGCCTGTTATATTGCGTATATCCAACTGTTTGTAACCCGCAACAAATAGTAAGGACTCTGGATATGAGCACATCCAGAGCCCTTCGTTTGGCTTACTGCGTAGCCTTCAAGGCTCGGGCCTGGTGCAGCTTCTTGTAGCTCTCGATCAGTTTCTGGTGCCGCTCCAGCCCTTCCAGCTTCATGCTGGTTGGCGTCAGGCCACAGAAAGCCAGATCACCGTTGATGGAACCGATCACACTCTCCATCACTTCAGCACCAAACATCCGCGTCAGGTTATGCTGGTAGTCTTCAAACTCCAATTCCTCATCCAGCACGATTTCGAGTACCGCACGCAGCGCCTGGTAATAGAGACCACGCTCAACGGTATTATCGTTGTAGGACAGGAACTCACACACCAGGTCGTAGGCTTCTTCATACTGCTGCAGCGCCAGATAGATCATGCCCTTCAGTTCACCGACACAGAGCTGACCCCAGACGGTATTCTCGTCAAATTCAAT
>Ga0193959_1000306_pt1 | contig 19969 bp, 23 predicted proteins | sample FB_2_MG_FD_140333 | JGI IMG/M metagenome (GOLD analysis project Ga0193959, IMG submission 140333) | Microbial mat bacterial communities from the Broadkill River, Lewes, Delaware, United States - FB_2_MG | ecosystem: Environmental > Aquatic > Freshwater > River > Microbial mats | place: USA... | reverse complement strand
ATCATTGAAACATTACAGAGGCTATTATCAACGAAGCTTTAGAATATGATAGTCCAAAATCTTTCTTTGAAGACTTACTACAATATGGTTGCCAATCATGAATTGTATCATCTATGATTCGGTACAAAGATACACATGAATTTTATGATAAACACTATGATGAAATTGAAGAGCTTAGAGCTGAACTTGATGAACAATGAATTGAGTTAAATATACCAACTCATAGTGATTTAAAAAACTTCCTAGCATGGCTTAGTTTTGAAGAAAAAGCTAGATTTTTATACGATGAATTAGATATGAGTCGATAAAAAGACTCTTTAGATAACTACATTATAAATATTAATTTAATAACTATGAAAATTTATGGAAGATACTAATACAGAAGAATTGTATAAAGAAGAACTTCAAAAACTTTTACCAAATTGTACTGATGAAGATATTGATGAATTGGTACAAATAAAAATGAAAATTTTTGTCGTTATAGATGAAAAAGATTTTACTTAGATTCAATTACTTGTAAAATAGTCTTACAGTTTTAAAAAGACTATGTACTTTTAATTGTTCTTTAACATCAACTTTTTACACTTACAACAAGGATAAACAAAATTGTTTATTCCCTTATTACAAATTATGAAAAAATTTTGAAACATATATGTAGATGATTTTTTAATGGAAAAAAGTATAAACCAATGAATATCAGATAGAATGGTTGAAATATATACTACTACCTTTAGAGCAGTTGATATATCAGAATATGTAAACTTATCTAATTTAAATACATATACAACACAAAACTTTAAAAGATTTCTATGAGAAAGTTTTTTAGAAAAACATTGGTCATCAAAAACATATAATCATTACAGAATGAATATAAGAACTTTTTGTGAATATCTAAAAAATGAATGATATCTACAAAATAACCCTATTGATAAAATCTCAAAAAGAAAAGAACCAAAAAAATTGCCAAAAACTTTATCTACTGAACAGGTAAAAGAGTTATTGGAAAGTTTGTCAATAACATTTGATATGAACACTTTTATATGACTTAGAAATAAAACAATGGTGTATACATACCTATATACTTGAATGAGATTATCAGAACTGACAAATTTAAAATTTGAAAATCTAAAAATACATGATGGACTTATTAAAGTTATAAAATGAAAAGGGGATAAGGAGAGACTTATTCCACTTACAAAAGAATCTATTAAACATCTATTTAATTATTTAAAAGAAAGAAAAAAAACTTTTATTGAGTCAGAATATATTTTTCCAACTGCATATTGAAATAACTTACAAAAGAAAGATATGCAGGCTGTTATGAAAAAAATAAGGGCACAGATAAGTTTTCATTTTACATGGCACCAATTAAGGCATACTTATGCAACAGAGTTGGTAAGAAACAACTTTGATATATATAATATATCACAAATTTTGGGTCATTCAACAATAGATACAACAAAGATATATCTAAGTGTTGATACGGGTAAATTAAAAAAACAGCTTGATAAAATCAAACTGTTTTCCTAACTAATTTCAAGACGCGTACCCCCACGTAAAATTAGCATTAAATTTTCGGTAAATTTTTTGTATAGTTTTAAGCTCTATAAAGCTAAAAATGGTCGGAAACGCAAGACTCGAACTTACAACCCCGCGTTCCCAAAGAAGATAAAAATTCTTAAGAATAATAAAAATTAAAAGTCAATAGTCCTAAAAGCTGTAGTTTATCCTTGTTTTGTAAAAAGAGTGTTTTGTTATACATATCTTTGATGAGTAATCATCAGTTTAATGTATTTAGTAGGTAATATGAACTTTGAAATTATTCTTTAATATAAAATATTAAAAATTAATATAAAATTAATATCTTATGAGTATTATAAAAGCAGTAATTTTATTTAGTAATAATATGAGGTATATATGAAAATAGAATATATAGGAATAAAGGGATTTAGAAATTTTAAAAAAGCTAAGTTCAATTTTAATAAACATACCGCAATAATGGGTTTTAATGATATTGGTAAAACAAATCTTATGTATGCTTTACGTCTTCTTCTTGATAAAACACTACCTGAGTCTAATTTGGAATTAAGTGAATCTGATTTTTTTGCTTTTGATGATATAGATAAAATAAATATAACTATCAAGTTTAGTGAAGTAGTTGAAGATTTTGTTATAGCTAAACTTAAAGAGAAAATATCTGATAATAATAAATTATATTTAAGATATAAAGCTACAAAAAATAATCCCGATTATAAATTATATATTGGTTCATCCATATCAAAATTAGAGGAAATAGATAGTAGATATTATTTACGCGCATTCAATTTAAAATATGTAACTAGTACAAGAAACTTAAGTTCATTTATAAATAAAGAAAAAAAATATCTTCTCGAACAAGCAAAAGAGTCAAGAACAGATGATGAAAAAGACTCTGATACAACAGTAGTTGATGGATTGGAAACAACTCTATCAGGTCTTAACACATCAGTTAGAGAAATATCATATGTTCAAAATGCTACTAATCAAATTAATGAAGAACTAGATAAGTTATCTTATAAAAATTCTAGTCAACAATTGGCTTTTAACGTAGCTGGAGATGATATAGGTTCGTTGTTAAATAAAGTAGACTTATCAATGTCTACAAATGATAAGCTTTTGACAATTGGAGGAGATGGAAAATTAAATCAGATATTTTTAGCTTTATGGACAAATAAACACAATACAGCAACTGATTTAAATGAAGTGTCATTTTATTGTATTGAAGAGCCAGAAGCCCATTTACATCCTCATCAACAAAGAAAGTTATCAGAATATTTATCTTCCACATTAGATAACCAAGTAATAATAACTACACATTCACCTCATATTATTTCAGAATTTGACCCAAAGTCTATTATTAAGCTTTATCAAGAAGATGAAGCAAGTTATGCTGCTAATGATGGGTGTAGTGAAAGTTTAGGAGATGTGTTTTTAGATTTTGCACATAGATTAGATGTAATATCTACAGAAGCTTTTTATTCAAGCTTAGTTTTTTTAGTTGAAGGACAATCAGAAATATTATTTTATAAAACACTTGCAAAAGCTATAGGTATAGATTTAGATAGATTGAATATTAGTATTTTAATGGTTGATGGAGTTGGTTTCAAATCATATATAACTATTTTGGAGCATTTAGATATTCCTTGGATTATGAGAACAGATAATGATATTTTTAAAATACCTCGTAAAGAGCAACATAGATATGCTGGAATTCAAAGAGGAATAGATATTTTTCAAACTTTTATAGATGAAGAATTGACTGTTGAGGAAGAGGAATGTTACGACAATATAAAGAATTTTGACTATCCAGCTAGTTTAAAAGTAAAAGAGTCTGCTAATAATTTGATAGAGCTTTTAGAGGAAAATAATATTTTTCTATCTAAAATAGATTTAGAAACTGACCTTGTAAAAAGTCCTATTAAAGATAAGTTAGCTGAATTTTATGGAACAGATGATAATGATGAAATTCTAAAATTAATGCAAAGTAGAAAGGGAGAAAATATGTTCCAATTTTTACATGAATATCAAGATGATTTAGTAGTTTTAGAAAATGAGCCTATAAGTGAACCACTAAAACGAGCAAAAGAATTAATAGAAAATCTATGACACCAACAACAGAACAAAATAATATAATAAATGATGATGGTAATATTGTAACTGTAGCAAGACCGGGAAGCGGGAAGACCTTTGTATTAGCAGAAAAAATAAAAAAAATATTACCTATTTTAAAAGATTATGAGGGGATTATTGCAATCTCTTTTACAAATAAAGCTAGTAAAGAGTTAAAAGATAGAAGCCTTTCTAATGGAGTAGATAGAAAGGAGTCTTTTTTTGGTACTATCCATAAATTTTATATATCTGAGATAGTTTTGTCGTTTGGTAAGCAACTTTTTGGACTACCTACAAACGACCTTGAAATAGTTAATATAGAGCAATCGGGATTAGACACTGATAGAAAAGAATTTTTAAATGAATTAGTAAATAGTTTTAACTATACTAATCAAGTTCATATAGATGAATTACAAGAAATATTTTCTAGTGGACAAATATATTTAGAGCTAATAGAAAAGTTTGCTATTTACATTTTTGATAATTCTATAGCTTGCAGAAGATATTTACAGACCAAATATAAATATATAATTATTGATGAATTTCAAGATTGTGGTATTGAACAATATACAATATTTTTAAAATTACATCGTTTAGGATTAGTTGCTATCGCTGTAGGTGATTTAGACCAGTCTATTTATGGTTTTACAGGGAAAAGTTCTACATATTTACAAGAGTTATTGCAAAACGAAAATTTTACAACTTATTCATTAACTAGAAATCATAGATGTCATCCATCAATTATTAATTATTCCTTGAGATTAATGGCTACGAATTCAGAATTATTACCTACAAATGAAGATATAAGAGTGTACCATAGAAATATATCAGGTAATGAGATATCAATTGCAAATTGGATTGATTTAAATATAAATCAAATGATGGAAAATTTTGATGTTGATTCATTTTCAAATGTAGCTATTTTAGTTAGAGGAAATAGAACAGCTAATATTATTAATGAGCATTTAGTATCTCCACATAAAATTATAGAACAGTCATTATTAGAATCTGATGGTAATGATATATCAATATTATTTGATAATATTTTAAAATTTGTATTTGATGATTCTCACACAATTACTGAGGTTATAGAGTTATTTGTGTCATTAGACACTTTAAGTATCAAGGAGCAAGAACAGTTACATGAATGTTTTATTTTTTTAAATGAATATTTTAATAGAGGTAATAGTGACTTTAGTGATGTAAGAGATAAATTTAAATTGATTGCTTCAATATTAATGGCTTCAAAAAATGTTGAGGTTTCTATGAATCTTTTAGAGAATATTGTATCAAATCAATTAGATATATATTCTGGTAGAAATGATAATAAAATTCAGATACTAACTTTGCATAAATCTAAAGGACTTGAATTCGATATAGTTTTTCATTTGGATTTATATGAATGGGTACTACCTGCAAAAATAATCTCAAATGGAACACCAGAGTATGTTTCATTTGAACAAGATTTAAATCTACATTATGTTGGAATTACTAGAGCAAAAAAAGCTTGTGTATTATGTACTAGTACTAAAAGAACTAATGGACAATTTCAACAAAAGAATGGTAGTTTATCAGAATTTTTTGCGATAAATAATTTATATAAATTAAGAAATTAAACTTTAATATTTATGTTCAATATATTAATTATAACGTTTATTTTAAGGATAGTTAGAAAAGATAACACATTAGAAAAAGATGAAGTTTCTCATAAAAATATTTCATTTTGCAATATTTTTTAAATATCTTAAAATTTTGATATACAATTATTTCTAATTATATAATGAGGGTAATAATATGAATACTAATCAGCAAGTAATGGAATTAGACTCTATAGAGACTTTAAACTTTGAAGAACCACTATATTATAAAAAAGAGCATGTCTCATCTGGAAATCTATCTCAAATAGCATTGGAAGCAGGTGACTGGACTTTTTCTTCATCCTTATATGAAGGTAATACTTATAGATTTTCTGATGAATCTGGTATAACCTTTCTTGCTGAATTAAAAAAGAATAAAAATAGTAATGGAACATATAAGATTAAAGGCTATGCAGAAAATACTAGAAAAAGTAAAGTTCCTTATTATCAAGGTTTAAATATTAATGGTATCGGAGAAGATGGAAATAGCTTAAGAACAGCACAGTTAGGTGCAGTTCATTCTCTTATGGCTCATTGGTCATTATCTCATGAAGTTGCGACAGTTGTTTTACCAACTGGAACAGGAAAAACTGAAACAATGTTAGTAGCTACACTTGCTGATAAAGCTGAAAAAACATTAGTGATTGTTCCTTCAATAGAGTTAAAAAATCAAATAGCTAATAAATATTCAACTTGGGGAATATTAAGAAAACTAGGAGTAATTTCAAAAGATACGTTGAATCCAACTATACTAGTGTTAAATAAAACGTTAAGTGAAAATGAACACATAAAGGATATTGAATCAGCAGATATTGTTATCTCTACACCTGCTTTTTTTGCACGTGCAAGTTCTGAAATGCAACTGAAAGTTAAAAAGCTTTTTTCTCATGTTTTTTTTGATGAAGCACACCATGTTAAAGCTAATGAATGGAATGATATTAAACAACTATTTAAAGATTCAAAAATTGTTCAATTTACAGCTACTCCATATAGAAATGATCGTAAACCTATAGAAGGAAAAATTGTTTACAATTATCCGTTAACAAAAGCTTTAGAGGATAAATGTTTTTCTAAAATATCTTTAGTTGCAATAAATGAACGTCATCCAAGGAAGAAGGATAAAGCAATTGCTGAAGCAGCAATGCAAAGACTATTAGAAGATAGAGAAAAAGGTTTTACTAGACATCGTATGATGGTACGTACTGATGAACGATTACATGCAGAAAAACTATTTTTGGATTATCAAGAATGGTTTCCTGAAGAAAGAATACAATTGATTCATTCAAAAACTAAGAATAAAAAAGCAATTATTGAAAATATAAAAAATGGAGAATACGATATTATAATTGCAGTTGATATGTTGAAAGAGGGATTTGACTACCCTGAATTTAAAATTGCAGCAGTTCATGGAATACACAAGTCATTAGCTGTATTATTACAGTTTATAGGTAGGTTTACACGTACTCAAAAAGACTTAGGTGACGCTTCTTTCATAGTAAATTATGCTGATGAAAATATATCATTAGAGCTTGAAAATTTATTTCAGGATGGTTCAGGATGGGAAAAAGTAATTAGTGAAATAGCTGATGAAAAGAAACAACAAGCAGAATCCTTACTAACATTTTTACAAGGGTGTGAGCCTTATTCAGGTTTTGATTCTCCAAATATAGAATTAAACCCTAAATTAGTTTATCCAGCTTTAAGTTGTGTGTGTTTTAAAGCTGAAAAAGCTAATTGGAATAATTTTAAAGAAGCATTTAATTTAAATATTCATGGGCTTTCTCAACCCTATTATAATATTGCTGAGAATGTATTTTATTTTACAACTCAAAAAAGAGAAAAAGTTAAATGGGTTAGGACAACAAGATTAAAAGACCAGACATGGGCTTTAATTGCAATGCATTATGATGAAACTTCAAAACTTCTATTTATTGGATGTAGTGACAAGAGATTTGATATAGACTTACTCGCAGAAAAAATTTCTGAAAATACAAGTGAACGTATTTTAGGTGATATTGTATTTCGTTCGTTTGATTCAATAAAACGTCTTAGTTTAGTCCATGCTGGAATTTTTAAACCTGCTAATCATCTTCATCGTTATTCACGCTTAAGTGGAGCAGATGTAACAATAGAGTTAAATAAATGGAAAGAAGGTAATAGGGTTAAAAAATCTGACTTTGTAGGTATTGGTTTTCGTGATGGTTTTCCTGTTAGTGTTGGTGCTTCAGTTAAAGGTAAAATTTGGAGTCCAGCTCGTGTAGGGGATTTAAAAGAATGGAAAGAATGGTGTCTAAAAATTGGAAACTTAGTCACTGATACAAGTATAGATACCAATCAATTGCTAGAGGATTCAGCTAAAAAAATACAACTTGAAGAATATCCAAAAGATATTAATGTTTTATCCACAGACTGGTCAGAAGAACTATATGATAAAATACATAAATTATCATTTGAAGTACCAGCTAAACAATCTTTTATGCTTTCTGAAGGAACTATCAAATGTATAAATATAGATGGTACAAAAGCAGAGTTCTTATTAAAAATATTTGATGACTCAATTTCTTTTTCAATTATGTTAGGTGGAGAGAATGGGCATAGTATTGTTGGATTGGATGATAGTAAAGTTACTATTGAAGGTTTAAAGTCTAATCCTATTACTTTAAAGCAGTTTTTTCAAGAGAATCCACCAACAATGTTCTTGTTGAATGGATGTACAATAGCAGGTTCTATACATACAGACTATAGTGAATCAGATATATTAACTATTCCTGATGAACAAATGGAAGCTCTTGATTGGAATGGTGTTGATTATACTATTGAATCTTTATATAAGGGTAGAAATACAAGAGAAAATTCTATTCAAGAATATATGATGAAGAAACTAAAAGATAGAGGAGCATATATAGTCTTTAATGATGATAATGCAGGAGAGTCTGCTGACATTGTCGCAATATTTCAAGAGGATGAACTTGTTCGTTTTGAAATGATACATTGTAAATATTCAAAAGAACAGTCTGGTGCAAGGAAGTCTGATTTATATGAAGTTTGTGGTCAAGCAATAGTATCTCTTCGTTATAAGTGGAAACCTGAAGAGTTGTTAAAACATTTGGAAAGAAGAAACTCTAATGGTGTATTATCAGGAAAAAGGTTCTATCATGGAGATGTTAATGATATAAATGATATTAAAAAGGCACTTAAGTATAGTAATGTTGAATTTGAATTTGCTATTGCTCAGCCAGGTGTAGAAAAGTCAAGTTTGACTATAGAAATGAATGATTTTTTGGGTTCTATATACTCAACAGTTATTGAAATGACAGAGACTAAGTTACGTTGCTATTTTAATAAATAATAGCAACTACTTTATCTTATTTTATGTTAGATAAATATTTTTGATTGTTTATTTCAAAGCTTGCATATTCTCTATAGAATTTCTTCCATTCAGATTCAATATTCAAGGGATTATTCCTAATTGAAGTTTGAACTGCTTTATTGACATCACTTAAATCTAAAGTTTCATTATCTTGAATATTATATGGTTTAATGTCCTTATACTTTATTCTTCCTATATCTTGATTTCCTCTTGCTAATAAGTTTCTAAAATTATTCCACTCGTATAATTGGATATTATCAATACATTGAAAATCATATTGTGGTGTTGTATGTATGATAATTAATGCATAGTTATTGTTTTTGATTTTTATATTATTTTTTAATAACTTTTTTTGAAAATCTTTGTTTTTTATAAACTTTGGAATGTTTTCTAATTGTTCTTTAGCTTTATTTATCGTAGTCCTGTGCCCAATATGTTTAAGTTCATCCTTTAAATATGATTTATGAATAAAGGTATATTTTATTTGGGTAAAGTAGTAAAAATCTCTTTTTTTATCATATAAAGTCATGTCAATGTCTAGCTTTTGATTATTATTGTAATATAAACCATCTAGGTTTATATTATTTGTTATTACATCATAGTCTTTAGAAAAGTTTTCTATAGAATAGTTAAGAACATAATTTTCAAAAATTTTTCCAAATTGACTTGATAAGTTTTGGATATTTTGATATTTTTGAAAAAGAGAATTTTTTAATGAATTTTGGATATGATTTTTGGTATTAAGAATAATATTATTATTAGTTACTTTAAATCCTTGGTCGAGTAAATTTAATTTTTTTTGATGTATCATTAATTCATTTAGAAAATTATTATCTTTAAAACCTAATTCATCGAGTATTTTATCATCAAGACTTATTTTATTATGTTTAGTTAAGTACAGAAATGCAAAAAATCTACATAGTTGATTTATATATTGAAAATCTAAATTACTTTTATTTTTATCTGATATGTAGTCTGTATGAATAAAAAATATTTTATCAAGTATGGATTTAGAGAATTCTTCTACAGCAATATGAATTTCTTGTTTAGGTAAAAATATGTTCATGTATGTAAGTAGGGCTAAGGTGCTTTTTTCACTTTCACTTTCCCATAATTTTGCAAACCATTTTCTCTTGTATGCCTGTTTGTATTTTGCTTTGGATTTAATCCATATGATATTATTCTTTTTTGCTAATATTACTAAATCAGTTTCAATGTAAAATAACAATTCATTTAAGTAGATAAAGTTTTTTAGTCTATTTAGGTGTTCGCTTTCATTTGTTTTACCTATTTTATTAATATCAAAATTATCTCGTACATAATCTATTAAATAGTTATCTAGTGAGTGTTCAAGCGAATACATGATGTCATAATTAATATCATTTAGCTCTTTTTTTATAATTTCTAAACTATTAAGAATGTACTGTCTTTCATGTTCATAGTTTTCAATGATACTATTATATATTTCATCTTGAAAATTGAATAAATTTTTTAATAATTTTTTTGTAAATGTAAGTTTTCTTTTTTGTAGTTGTAAAGTTAATGGTTCTTTGAGTATATATTTGTTTTTTGAAATAAGATGATAGTTGGCAAAATACACAGAAGTCCTTTATTAAGATTAATTAATGTTATAATATCCTAAATTAATAAAAAGAGGATATTATGGTAATAAATTGTAATGATGTTAATACAATAGAAGATGTTACTAAAAAATGGAGTTATTTAGATTCAATCGGATTAGGTGATATGGATAATAAGCTTGTAGCTTGTGGACAAGATACAGATAGTAATGGTTATAATGAATTAAAAGATAAGTATGAAAAATATTATTCTCATTACCCAGAAAAAGATATTGCTAGGGCAATGTGTGAATGTTGTAAAGAAAAAAATGCTGGAGGTTTAGCACGCGTATCATCTGGAAGTCAGTGGGAACAATTTTATAAATGTTTAGAGGCAAAAGGCTATAAAAAACTAAATATATAAAATGAAATCATATTTAAATATATACCATTTACTTCTAAGAACCTTATACCTATTCATCACTTTCTACATCTTCATACTTTTTCTAGCAAGTGCAACTCATGAAACAGGTAGTGCTGGGATAGATGTTTTTGCTATCCCTTTATTTAGTGCAATGTTGATAATTAGCTATGCTATAAAAATTAGGGAAGATAGATATATATTACTAATTATCTTTGTTTTACTTTTAATAGGTATAACAAGTGAACAAGGAAATTTTATACATACAAACTTTGTTGGAACTAGTATGCTTACATTATTTTTTCATTCTTTAAGACCTTGGTAGAATGAAACTACTAGAAGTATAGTAATACTTAGGTTTAATTAATGTGCTATAACAAGAATATTGTTAATTATCATTCTTGTTATTTTCTTCTTCGATTTGTTTTTCTAATTCTTTAACTCTTTTTTCCGCCATTTCAACCGCTCCATCTAAATGGGGAGACTCTATTAAACCTGACATTAAAGCATTCAAGTTTTCTCTTTCATGTATTAACTTTTTTTCTAACTCTGTCATTATTAAGTTCCTTTAGTATTTTTTTAATTATAGCATAGAGTTAGTTTCTAACTTATTTTTCAAACTTCTCTTTTAACTCTTTAGCTTTATCAGCACTTTCTGCAACCAAATCAACAATCTCGTCATAAGCCAAACCTTTCATAACTGTCTTATACAAGTTAGGCTTATCTTTCTCCCAGTTATACAAAGTTTTAGTATCAACTCCTAAAAAACCTGCAATATCTCTTTTAGTCATAAAGTTGCCTTTTTTACCAATAACTTTACTTCTAAACATTTGAGAAAACAACAAAGGAATATTTCCATAAAATTAACAATAATTAAGGAAATATTCTATTTTATTGATATATAATCAGGAATATTTACATAAAAACTTAAAAAATTAAGGAATAAGTACTATTTTTTAAGTTGTTTTGTAATAACTCTAGAATATAAAAGGGAGTTTTTATGGTGAAAATTATTAAGTTTAGTATAGACAAGCCTGAAAGTTATTCAGGTAGTGCTTGTTCTCAATGTTCATGTAAACAGTTTGTTGTATCTAATGACCCACAATTTTGTGACAACTGTGGACATTCTCGGTCTTCTCATTACGGTTTATAAGGAGTTATTATGAGTATTGAAAGTCAACAAAGTGATTATATGCGTCAACATTACAAATGGAATGATAAGGCAAAAGAACTTGAAGAAAAAATTCGTGAAGCGAATAGTCAAGGTAGAGATGGAGAAGCAATATGGGGTAAGCAATTAGCTGAAGCTTATAGGCAATCTAATCTATGCTATGAACTAGCTACTGATAGGGGTTTTTAATATGAAAAAGCTAATAATCTTATTAATTTATATAGCCTTATTATTTGCTAGCACATCAAATGCAGACAACAACCAATCAAAAGAATTATCAGAAGAAGATAAAAAATGGATTAAAGAATATATGGCAATAGTAGAGGAGGGGGATAGAATTAAAGCTGATTTGGAAAAAAGTAAAAAGCTAGGTAAAACACTTGATGAATTAACAAATATGGTAAAACCTAAAAAGTAGGGGCTCTTTTTGCATAAAAAAGATAAGTGTGATAAACTTTATCTAACTCCTAAGAATTTATCAATTTAAATACATAACAATGTCTGAAATACCTTGATGAAATTTTGAATCAAATGAAAATATTCCAAAGCTTAAACAGGCTACCCCTGAAGAGGTTAGCAAGGTAAAAGATGAAGTTGAATATTCAAATAAGCTTATTAAAGTGAATAATGTGCTAGATGTGCTTGATTTTCCTGATAACATAGAGGAAAAGTTTAGAGGTGTACTTGAAAAACAAGATGATAAAACTTTAATTGAATTAGCTTCAAAACAAAAAACTGAAATATTGTCTTTTATTAAAAATCAAGAGCTAAATATTAATAGTTGAAATAGTAAAGAACTTGATATTGAAAATCAAAAAAACGACTCAAAAATCTCAAAACTAGAATCAATCTTCACACCTGAACTTTTACAAGAACACATTACAATCAAAGAACAATTTGATAAACTAGAGAACACAACAGATAAAGAACCGGTTTTTAGAGAAATTATAAATATCCTAAAAAATGAACCTTGAACATTAAAAGCTATCATAGATTCTCTTTGATGAGCAAATCCAAATAATCCTCAATATCTTGAATTCAAAAACACTTTAATAGATTTAGACCCAAGTTTTAAAGATATTTTTCTACCTTTAGAAAAAATCCACAACAAAACAGCTTTTGATACTGCTGAGATTATAAATAATATTGAAAAGTCTAACTGATGAATTATAGACATAGACCTAAAATCACAAACTTCAAAAATGAGTCTTATAGATAGTGAGTATGCTTTTGAAGAAAAACTTGATATGAAAGCATTAAGTGATATAAATAGTGAATGTGCAAGAGAAGTTGATGAGTTCAAGAATGCTAACGACATTCTTGATGGAGCGTACGCTCCATTTGGTAGCTTATTAAATAAAATAGGTCAAAATTGGGATGAAACAAACGTAACTGAAAGTGTTTCAAAAGCTTTATCAGGTTTTGATATGAGTTCTATTCATAAACTAGAATGAGTTTATGAAGATTTTAATATTGACTCAAATATTCAAGTATCACAAGCTGATATAAACTCTTTAAGAGATGTAAGCAGTAAAGATGAGCTTAGAATTAAAGTTGAAAGTATAAAAGATAAGTTTCAAAAACTAAAACTTGAAATGAACAAAATAGAAGAGGGTGTTATACAAAAATATAACGCTGAATTTAAAGAGCTTCTGCAAATGGAAGCAGAGAAAAAAGAAAGAAAACTAGAGATGTTGAAGTTTTTCAACTCTATAGGTTTTGATATTCTTCCAAAGGCTAAAACAGACAACTTAATTGATTTTATAAATACTAGAGCTTGAAAGTTTTGATTAGATTCTAAAATTGATTTAGAAAATGGGAATATAGGGTTTAACAAAGACTTTTGAAATAAAGAGATAAGTACAATGGAGAAAAAGCATTTTATAGAGTTATTTAATAAAATGCTTTGAAGTGATGTTGTTGATAAAAATATTGCTTATGGAACAACTTCTTTGAGTATTAAATCTATAAGTACAATTCAGAAGTTGGGGAATAAGAATGTTGGATTTTTTCAGGAGAATATGGAAAAAAAGTAACAGTTATGTTTATAAATAGTATATCTTTAGATTAATGATGAATCATCAGTTGTTTAATAATATGATACTATATGTGGTAAAGAAAACATGTTACGGAGAAATTATAATTTGATTTTATATAGACAGTATAAAAGAGCTACAAGAATTATAATGGGTATTACAACTTTACTTTTTCTTTATGTATTGAAAGTAGGCTATCCATATCTTGCTACGCTTGATACAAATGAAACATCTTTTATTGCTAAGTCACTTATGTTTATTTTAGCTGTTGGTGCAATATATACATTTTTTTTTAGTTTAATGATGAGCTTATATGAAAAATATTTATGGAGATTGCTAAATCCAAATTTTGATTATAATGGTTATTGGAAAATGAAAATTACATATGAATTTTTAGAACGTAAATCTAGAAAGCGTAATAATAACTATATCAATTTACCTTATACATTTGAGTCAGTATTTAAAATTGAACAAGATACTTTTGATTTATATTTTTCAGAAGGTTTTAGTGCTCCTAATGAAACCTGGTTGGATAAAAGTTTAAGGGTAAACAATAATGGATTTAATATGAGTTATGAAATCAATCGTTCCGACAAAAGACCAAGTGATTCTTTATCATCGCGTGTATTAGGCTATGAAGAGGTTTTAATAACCGATAAAAACTTCTTTGGTCAACCAATATACCTTGAGGGAAGATTTTATCATGTATCATTACCTGATATTCCATTGTATAGAGGAACAACAAAGTACGAAAAAATAAGTAAATCAGAATATAGGGATTTATTAGATATAATGCGTAATAACTAAAATTAACCAAAGGATTGAATTATGAAAAATATTGATATTGCAAAAAAATATTTTGATTTGTCTAATAAAGGCGATTTAAATGCTATTGAAGGAATGTTCACAGACAGTTCAACATATAGTTCACAGAATACAGGTGTATTTTTAGGAAAAAATAATATTATGAGTATGATGAAACCTTTTTTTAATTCCTTTAATTCACTGCATTGGGATGTGCTAAATGTAGAAGAAGTATCAGATGGCGTTATTCTTTTTGATTTTATTTTACATGGGGAAAAGACTTCAGGAGAAAAGGTTTCTATACAAGGACTTGAGTATGTTATTATTTTTGACCAAAAAATTCAACATATTGAAGTAAGAAATAAATAAAACATGTGATGAAAAAATTTATACAGCATAGGTTTTTACCTGAAAACTATACTAGCAGTAGTTTGATAAAATTTGAAAAACTTTCAGAACACCTTGGTGTAAAAGTTGATAATATTGATTTGTCAAAACTATTGACAGGTAATCAATTTGATGATATCAATGAAGCACTTTCTGTACATTCATTATTAGTATTTCCAAACCAAAGTCTTACTAATATGGATATGGTTAAACTTTCTGAACTATTTGGAAGCACATTGCCACATATAGTGAATAAGTTTAATCAAGATGGTGTAATTGTATTATCTAATAAAAGAGATAAGAATGGTAAATTAATAGGTGCGGATAGATCAGGTATGCAATGGCATTCTGATGGAAGTTTTCGTAAATTACCTAATAGAATATCTCTTTTGTATGGTGTTGAATGTCCACCTATTGGTGCTGATACTATTTTTGCGAGTACATATGCTTCTTTTGATACTTTAGGAAAACTAGAAATTAAAGAACTGTCTAAATTATATGGTATACATGATTACTCATGGTATTGGTCAGAGTACCAAAAAATAAGACCTCCATTGACAGAAGAAGAAAAACTTAGAACACCTCAAGTATTTTACCCAATTTTAAGAACTCATCCAATAACTGGATGGAATAGTCTATATGTGTCTGAATGTGTAACATGTGGTATAAAAGGAATGAATAAAATAGATGGCAGAAGTAGAATTATTGAACTATCTGAACTCATGTCCCAATTTGAATTTAGATATACACATAAATGGACAAAAGGTGACTTGTTAATATGGGACAATGCTTCAGCGATACATAAAGGAACAGAGTATGACAATAAATATGATAGACTAATGTTAAGGACTTCTACTTCAGCAGAAGTACCTTTTTTAAAAGATATTAAACTTACTTAAAATTTACTGTAAATATAATGAATTAGAAAAAGTATAATATTTTCTTGCAAATTAACAAAAAATTAATATAACCTTTTTACACTCACGCAACTTTTCTGCGGTCGCAAAAAAGTTGACAATCACTACCTTGTATTTTTAGCTATTTTAAGCCAAAAAACAAGGTTCTTTTTTTGACAAAAATTACACTTATATGCTTTAATAAATATGTAGCTACAAAAATTTATTTTATAACTAACATATTATGCAAAGTATATTTGAACAGTTTTTAGAAATAAAAACTTGAAAAAAAGATTTTTTAATTAAAGCGGTATATGTACCTAACTCAATAAGTAAAAGTAAGTGAGCTTACTTCGTCTATTACTATGATATCTTCAAACACACTTTTTATATCAATGACCTTGATGATTTACAAGGTAGTTCACGTAAAAGTGCGATTAATATTATAGAAAATATTATGAATAGGGCATACAGGCAAGAGATGAATTCTTTAATGCCGGTCTTACAAAAAATACAGATGAACAAAGAACCAAAAGTTCTTTGTATCTATCTTGAAAAAGAAACTAATTTAATCATTATTGATAAGATAAACATGAAAGTTGTTAGATGATTAAATTGATTGATTAAGTGATTTAAAAATCCAATGAGGAAGAGGTATTGAAGTAAAGAAATATAGTTCTTAAGAAATCTTAAGAAGTATATCTATCATCGAAAGATGATAGAGCAAGTTTGCATATGCTTAAGAATTCTAGAGAATTTTAATCAATGCAACTTGTTTAGGGAAATTAGGAAAAATTTCCTATCCCTAAAAACCCTTAACCTTTTTATATATTTTCATAACTATTGTGTAATTCTGATTATGACTCAAATATGCTATAATCATGAAAATACTAGCTTGATAATACAATATTATCAAGTTAATAAGATTCATTTTTTGTAGATTTAGAAGGTGCTTTATGCCACAAAAAAACGAAATATTATTGAAGCTAAAAGAATTAAAACCTCAATATGAAAAAGAGGGTTTAATTATTTTAGGTCTATTTGGTAGCTATGCAAAAGATACACAAACGAAGTTTAGTGATATTGATATTGCATACAAGCTTGATTATGATAAGTTTTCACAAAAGTATAAAGGTGGTTTTGCAAAACTTCTAAGAATTGATGATGTTAAAAAAGAACTACAAAATATTTTTAAAACATCTATTGATTTAGTTCCTGATTCTAATAAATCAATTTTGAAAGATTTAATCAATGTCTAATGCTATTGATAGACTTCAAAAAATTTATGGATGTATTTAAATAATAAGTTAAAGCAATTACTTCAAATAAATAAGCTCTGCTTACATACTTTGATATACCTCTATCCATAAAAATTATTAAGATTTTATCAGCAAAAGTTATTTTGTATTAAAGCCTAGGGAATTGAATATTTTATTTGTGTATAATATACCTTTATTTATTAGGATAGGTATTTAATGAAACAACTTTTTGGCTTTATAGATGAAACTGGAATACTTTCAAATTCTAAACAACAAAGGTTTTTTGCACTTGGTCTTTTAAAACTTGAAAATACATCAGCTTTATTTGAAAGTATTCAAAAATTAAAAGATAGATATGGTAAGAAAAAAGGTTTTGAGTTTAAATTTACAGACATAAGAAGAGACCAGCATTTAGCAATTCATAAAGAACTTATAGATATATGCTTAACCTATCCAGAGTTTTCATTATCATGTATTATTATTGATAAAAAAAGTGAAAATCATTCACAACCTGATAGTACTTGGGAAATGCAATTAGATTTATCTAAAAGACATGTTAGAAGAAACGTTAAAGTAGATGAACAAATCAGTATTATCGCAGATTACCTTTCAAAACCAAAAGCAAGTCCAAAATATTTTGAAGATGAACTTAGACGACTAAAAAAAGTATTTAATGCTTGTATGATTGAATCTGACTCATCTGTTTTTGTTCAAATTGTAGATATTTTTATAGGATGTATAGTTTATAGATATAAAATAGAACATGGACTTGAAGTTGAAACTACACCAAAAGGAAAGTTAGTTAAATACATAGAAGAGAAACTTGAAATTGCATTAAATAGCCATAATAGTAGCTCGGGAAAATTTAGACATCATAAAAAGATAGCTGGTGCTTTTACAATATTTGAACCATTTTATTTTAGTGTTTATGAAAAAAGATAAATTGAAGAAAAAGGGTCATCGCCATATATGTTGCTAAAAGATAAATCTTATAGCGGTCGACACCCTTTTGTATAATTGAATTATACATAAAAAATTGTTAAATATCAACTATACTACATATCTATATATAAAATATTAACTTTTGTACAGTTTACCTAACATTAGCAAGCTCTGCTTGCATACTCTGAATACCTCTATCCATAAACATAGTGATAGTAGCTGTTAGAGTAGTTTGATTAAAAATAGTTTGTAGTTTTTTCAATTCATCATATTCATTTTGTGTAAAAGTAAGCATAACTTTTTTATCTCTCTTTTGAGATTTGTCCTTTAATGGTGGACGACCTGCTTTTTTCTCACTCATAAAAAAATCCTTTATAAGTAATATTATATAAAACTAAGTATAAATATATATTAAATAGTATCTATTCAAATCTAATCAAATCAATTATTATATAGATAATTATATTAATACTAAGTATTAATTAATCTTTACTATGTCAAAATTGTCATATCCAATCATTAAAGGGCTTATTATGAATAGTGAAGAGAAAGTAATATTTGAAACATTGTATGAAAAGTATAAAAAGATAGCTCTTTCTAAAAAAGAGATGTCTCGTGAAACTGGTCAGTCAATATCAACACTTGATAGACTAAGAAAAAGCGGACTTGGCTGTGCATATATAAGACAAGGGCAGGGAGATATCTTCTATCCTTTAGTTGAGTTAGCAAAATACTACGTTAACGCAACTATAAAAACCATGTAATTTACATCTTAAGTAGTAAATTATGAATAAAGATTACCAAAAAAGATATAAGGAAAGCTACAAGCAAAAAAACAAGATTGTAACTTTTCCTTTATCAAACATCTTCTATGAAGAACTTAGAAAAAGAAGTGTCTATTACGATATGAGCGTAAATAGCTTTACTAAAAATATCGTAACAGATTTTCTAAATAATGACACAACTTCATTACTTACAACAGATAGGCTATTATTGATAGGCGAATATATCCGCATAAGTAGAAGTATCGCTAATAATATTAATCAAATAGCCCATAAAACAAACATAGATGAAACAGTTGATAGAAACGTTCTAATCAACTCTCTAAAACACTATGAAGATGAGTTTAAAAAGTTTATATCAAAGTCCTAAACTATGATTATTAAATCAATGAGTAGAAACTCAAAAAGTTTTCATCAACTTTTAAACTATCTCGATAAAGAAGATTCAAATAACAGCTTTACTTGGAATATGTATGCTGATATAAAAAACAATCGTGAACTTGTAGAAGAGTTCATGCAAAACTCAAAATACATAGATAATAAAAGAGGTAAAATATATCTCTATCACGAAGTAATATCTTTAGAAAATATAACACTAAGCCCAAAAGAAATAGAAAAAATACTTCATGATTTAGCAAGTAAATACGTCAATGCCAGAGCTAAACATCATCTTGTGTATGGAAACATACATACAGATACAAACAATCCCCATATACACCTAATGATTAGCTCAAATGAAATAGAAGGATCAAAAAGAATCAGATTGTCAAAGTCTGAGTTCGCAAGTATTCAATCTCATTTAGAGATATACAAAAATGAGAAATACAAAGAGTTAGAAACTACTCGTGTATATGGCAAAAATAAAGATATATCCAAAGCAAAACAATCAGAACAAGAGCTAAAGCATAAAAGAAAAAAGACCTCTAAAAAGGATTATGTAAAAGAGAGTTTAGAAACAATATTCTCAAATGTAGCCTCTAAAACATACCTTGAAAATGCACTGAAAAGTAGGGGACTTGAGATATACCAAAGAGGAAAAACTACAGGTGTAATCTAT
>Ga0193959_1000301_pt1 | contig 20096 bp, 18 predicted proteins | sample FB_2_MG_FD_140333 | JGI IMG/M metagenome (GOLD analysis project Ga0193959, IMG submission 140333) | Microbial mat bacterial communities from the Broadkill River, Lewes, Delaware, United States - FB_2_MG | ecosystem: Environmental > Aquatic > Freshwater > River > Microbial mats | place: USA... | reverse complement strand
TATGAGTAATAAAATATTTGAAAAACTAACAAATCAAATGCAAGAAACAATAGAATCAGGTTTGAGTCTAGCATTACATAATAAAAATCAAGAAGTAGAGATAATACATATAATATGGGGCTTATTAACAAATAGTTCAAGTGTGTTAAATCAACTTTTAAATAAATTAAATATCAATAAAACAGCAATTGAACTTGAAGTAAAAAGCTTAGCAACAAAACTAACTACAGTATCGAGTGTTACAAAAGAAAATATAAAAATCAGTAGAAATGTAGTAACTTCACTTGAAAATGCACAAGGATTGATGACAAGTAGCGGAGATAGTTTTTTAGCAGTTGATACATGGATTATAGCAAATCTAAAAAGTGATGTTTTTAAAAGCACACTCGGAAAATATTTAGATTTAAATGAGATAAAAAAAGAACTCGAGTCTATACGAGGTGGGGCTACAGTAAACTCTCAAAGTGCTGATGATAACCTTGAAGCTTTAGAAAAATATGGAATTGATTTAAATAAACTTGCAATTGATGGAAAGCTTGATCCTGTAATTGGGAGAGATGAACAGCTTACAAGAATGATGCAGATTCTTATAAGAAAAACTAAAAATAACCCTATATTATTGGGTGAACCAGGGACAGGGAAAACTGCAATTGCTGAAGGTTTAGCTCAAAGAATCGTAAATAAAGATGTACCAACTTCTCTGTTAAACAAAAAAGTTATCTCTCTGGATATGTCAGCATTAATAGCTGGAGCTAAATATAGAGGAGAGTTTGAAGATAGATTAAAAGCAGTAATAAAAGAGGTTCAAAAAGTAGGAAATATAATTTTATTTATTGATGAGATTCATACTATTATTGGAGCAGGTGCTAGTGAAGGAAGCATGGATGCTGCAAATATACTTAAACCAGCACTTGCTCGAGGTGAGTTGCATACTATTGGAGCAACAACACTAAAAGAGTACAGAAAGTATTTTGAAAAAGATACAGCGATGCAAAGAAGATTTCAACCTGTAAATGTAGATGAACCAAGTGTAAATGAAGCGTTACAAATTTTAAGAGGTATAAAAGAAAAACTAGAAACATTTCATAATGTTAGTATAAAAGACAGTGCCCTTGTAAGTGCTGCTAAATTAAGTCACAGATATATAACAGATAGATTTCTACCAGATAAAGCGATAGATTTAATAGATGAAGCAGCAGCTGAGTTAAAAATGCAAATAGAATCAGAACCAACAATTTTATCTGTAACAAAAAGACAAATAGGAACTTTAGCTGTTGAAAAAGAAGCTTTAAAAATGGAAAAAAGTGACAAAAACACCAATAGATTAAAAGAGATAGAAGAAGAGTTATCAAATTTAAAAGAGGAACAACGAAATTTAGAAACTCAATTTTCGAACGAAAAAGAAACTTTTAATGCAATTTCAGCGATAAAAACACAAATAGATGAGTTAAAAGGGAAAGCAGAACGAGCAAAAAGAGATAGTAAATTTGAGGAAGCAGCTTCAATTGAGTATGGCCAAATTCCAGAGTTAGAAGCAAAAATAAAAGAGAATGAAGAAAAATGGGCAAAAATGCAAGAATCAGGTACATTACTTAGAAATTTTGTAGATGATGATGCGATAGCTAGTATTGTTTCTAGATGGACTGGAATACCAATTAATAAAATGATAACTACAGAAAAAGAAAGAATTTTACAAATAGAGAGTGTATTAAAAAATGATGTAGTTGGTCAAGATGAAGCACTTAAGGCAATATCAAGAGCAATCAAAAGAAATAAAGCAGGATTAAGTGACGAGAGTCGACCTATAGGAAGCTTTATGTTTTTAGGACCAACAGGTGTTGGAAAAACAGAATCGGCAAAAACATTAGCAAAATTTTTATTTGACGATGCTAAATCTTTAGTGAGATTTGATATGTCTGAGTATATGGAAAAACATAGTGCAAGTAGGTTAGTTGGGGCTGCACCTGGATATGTTGGATACGAAGAGGGTGGACAATTAACAGAGGCAGTGAGACGAAAACCATATAGCGTATTGTTGTTTGATGAGATAGAAAAAGCACATCCTGATGTATTTAATATTTTGTTACAAGTTTTAGATGATGGTAGATTAACTGATAATAAAGGGGTAACGGTAGATTTTAAAAATACTATTATTATTTTAACTTCAAATATAGGTAGTGATAAAATTATTACTATAGATGATAAAGTTGAAAGAAAAAATGAAGTTTTAAATGAGTTGAAATCACATTTTAGACCAGAATTTTTAAATAGATTAGATGATATTGTAATTTTTGAACAATTAAGTATAGAAGCTATAACAAATATAGTAGATATAATGTTCAAATCTATTGGAACTAGATTAGAAAGTAGAGATATATCTTTATCTATAAGTAAAGAGGCAGAAAATTATATTGCTAAAGCAGGATATGATCCGGTTTATGGAGCGAGACCTTTAAAAAGAGCATTATATGAAATAGTTGAAGATAAACTTGCGGATATGATACTTGAAGATAAAATAAAAGATGGAGATTCTATAGAATTTGACGTAATAGATGATAAAATAGTTGTAAATATTTCTTAAAATCCAAGCTTAAAGCTTGGATTTTATTTTAGTTGATTATTTTAATCCAATAGTGTCAGCAAATGCTGCAGCATCTGGTATCATATTTGCTTGTGCTTTCATAAGAGACTTTTTTGCTCCACCAAAAGTACCAGCCTTATATCCCTGAATAGCTGCAACAAAATCAGCTTTACTAAGTGACATTATACTTTTACTTGATGTTCCCATGATATTAGCTTTAGCTAAATCAGCACCATGACAACCTTTACATGCATTTACATTTGCAAATAATGATCCACTCATTAATGCAATTAATAATAATTTTTTCATCTTCTTCCTTAATTTTAATATGTAATATATAATACTATATATTTCTTTATCTTGAAAGACTAAATTGGAAAAGAAAATTTTTTTTAATAAAAAGTAACTTCTTGACACTTATAATAATGAGATTTTATATAGAAGAAATTTCTATATAAAATAGAGCAATCTCTTCTTTGAAACTAAACTAATATTAAGTATCTTTTAAATATAATCGCAAACATAATTTAGAGAAAAGGAAAAAAGTATGAAAAGAACATACCAACCGCACAACACACCAAGAAAGAGAACTCATGGTTTCAGAACAAGAATGGCTACAAAAAATGGTAGAAAAGTTATCAAAGCTAGAAGAGCTAAAGGTAGAAAAAGATTAGCTGTTTAAGCAAATCTCATCGCATAAATACTCATAAAGAGTTTAATCAAATATATAAAAGCAACAAAAAGTGGCATACACTTAGTTTTGTTGTTTTTTTTCAAGAAAGTAACGAACTCAATGTTGCTTTCGTTTCTTCAAAAAAAGTTGGCAACGCTGTTCATCGAAATAGAGCAAGAAGAGTTCTTCGCGCACTAGTTTTGGAAAAAGAGAATGAACTTAAAAGCGGAAAATATATTTTAGTTGCTAAAAATGGTATATTTGAAAGAGAACATAAAGTTCTAAAAAATGATTTTAAGTATGCAATGAAAAAACTTGATTTATTTAAATGAAACATATTATACTTCACATAATAAAATTTTATCAAAAGTATCTTACAATTTTATCTTTTGGAAGTTGTAGATATCATCCTACCTGCTCATCCTACGCAAAAATGCAATTTGAAAATAATAATATCTTCTATGCTTTTTTTTATTCTCTAGTAAGAATATTAAAATGTAACCCATTATTTGATGGTGGATTTGATTATGTGAAAATAAAATGTCCAAGAGAAGACAAAATAAATCTAGAATTTAAAAAGATTAAGGTAAAATACTGGAAAGTACCAGTAAAAAATAATTATTGCTTAATACTTCAACACAATAAAACATGGGACAAATAAATGGCATTACCGAACGACACTCAGAATAAACAACAAACACAGAAGAGAATATTAATAGCGACAGTTTTATCTTTTGCATTTTTTATCGCTTATGACTTTTTATATCTACAACCAAAACAAGCTTTAGTAGATCAGGCAAATACAAATAATGTAACAAAAACAGTTCAGGTTGACAAAAATAGTCAAAATGCAACTCCTTCTATTGGAACAGCAGCACCACAATCAACTCAACAAAATGTAGCTAATAATGCACCATCAACAAATGTATCATCTGATAATATAATTACTACAATCAAAACATTAAAAAACATAATAGAGATTGATAACTTAGGTCGAATGACACAAGTAACATTAAGAGAACATCAATATAAAACTGATGATGGTAAACAAATTAAATTATTTGATATAAATCAGTTAAAACCTTTAGAAGTTAGATTCTCTAATAGAAATATTAATGATGAAGCTTTTAAGGTAAATGTAGTAGCTTCAACTTCAAATATAGATGCAACAAAAATAGCTACAGAGCTTACATTAACACAACAGCTAACAAATACAACTCTAACAAAAGTGATGAAATTTTATCCTGATGGACATTATGATATCAAAGTAACTTCTACAAATAATGCAGAATTTTTCATAACTCCAGGGTATAGACCAAATGTATTAGCTGATATGTATGCAGATCATGGTGCATTATTATCTTTAAATGATGGAACATTAAATATCATAGAAGATGAAGATATGGATAAATCTGTAGAAATTGTAGGAGTAAGTGCTGCTTCTGCTTTTGATAGATATTATGCAACAGTTTTATATAACTATGATACAAGTATGTTTGTAAGTGTTATGAAAGATGCAACAGATTCTCCTCAAATGTTTATACATGCTAAAGATACTATCTCTTTAAAAGGATATGTAGGACCAAAAGAGTATAAAACAGTAAAAGACTTAGATGAAAGACTAACGAGTATTATAGAGTACGGTTGGTTTACATTTATTGCAAAACCTATGTTTTCTATGTTACAGTTTATACATGACTATGTTGGAAACTGGGGTTGGTCAATTGTACTTATAACAATCTCAATTAAACTTGTTCTTTTCCCATTATCACATAAAGGGATGGTTTCAATGAATAGATTAAAAGAGCTTTCTCCTAAAATTAAAGCTATTCAAGAAAAATATTCAGGTGATAAACAAAAAGCTTCTATGCATATGATGGAACTTTATAAAAAAGAGGGTGCTAATCCTATGGGTGGTTGTTTACCTGTAATTTTACAAATCCCTGTATTTTTTGCAATATATAGAGTTTTATTAAATGCTATTGAGTTAAAAGGTGCTCCATGGATGTTATGGATTGAAGATTTAGGTGTTATGGATCCATATTTTATTTTACCAATATTAATGGGTGCTACTATGTACTTCCAACAAAAAATTACACCAAATACTATGGCTGATCCAATGCAACAAAAGTTATTTCAGTTATTGCCAGTAGTATTTACATTTTTCTTTTTATGGTTCCCTGCAGGACTTACTCTTTATTGGTTTGTAAATAACTTATTTACTATAGGTCAACAATATTATGTAAATACAATTTTTAAAAAAGCAAGAATAGAACGACATGAAAAACATGAAGCAGAGAAGTCACACACTAAGAAAAAATAAAAGGAACGAAGATGTTAAATGAGGCTAATAGTGAAGTATTTACTTTTGAAGCTAAAACGTTAGAAGAAGTTTATGAAAAAGCTTCTGAATCTTTAAAATGTTCTATTACAAACTTGGAGATTGAAATCAATCAAGCTCCAAGTAAAGGACTTTTTGGCTTCTTTGCCAAAAGTGCTATAATCTCTGCAAAAATAAAATATGCACAAACTGAAACTAACAAATACAGAAATAAAAAAACTCAAAAAAACAATATAAATGTAGAAACAATTGCTTCAAGACTTAGTGCCTTAAATGATGATGAAAAAAAACAAGATGATGAAAATATTCCAGAGATGATTCATCAAGTACAAAAAGAAAATTTATTTAATGATTTTTATTCATCTAATGAGGAAGAGTTACACGAAGCACCAATTATTAAATCTACAAATAATGAATTAATAAATAAAATCACAGATGAAGTTAACATGTTGTTTTCAAAATTATGTTATGAAATTGATGAGATTAAAGTCGATATTATAGATGATGACAATACTGTTTATATCGAATTTTCTGGTGTAGATAGTGCTTTACTTATCGGGAAAGAGGGTTATCGATATAAAGCATTATCTTATATATTATTTAACTGGATTAATGAAAAATATGGAATGATGTTACGACTTGAGGTTGCACAATTTTTGACAAATCAAGAAGCAGCTATTTTTGCTTATTTAGGTCCAGTTATTGATACAATAAAAAAAGAAGGATTTTTTAAGACCAAAATACTAGATGGTATTTTAGTTCATATTGCACTTACCAAATTAAGAGATGAATTTCCTGATAAATATGTGGCTGTTAAAACAACACAAAAAGGCGAAAAGTATATTTTAGTTAATGAGTATAGAAGTCATTAGTACTATGTATACAGAAGATACAATCGTTGCAATTGCAACTGCAAATGGAATAGGTTCAATCTCAATAGTAAGATTAAGTGGAACTAACGCTTTACAAATTGCTAATCAAATAACTCATAATCAAGAGTTAAAACCTAGAGTTGCAACACTATCAAAACTGTATGATTCAAAAAATGAATTAATCGATGAAGGATTACTCATCTATTTTAAAAATCCATATTCATTCACGGGTGAAGATATAGTAGAGTTTCAATGCCATGGTGGTATAGCTATTACAAATCTTGTTTTAACAGCTTGTATAAAAGCAGGTGCAAGAGGAGCCAATCCAGGTGAATTTTCTAAAAGAGCTTTTTTAAATGCTAAAATCGACCTTTCTCAAGCGCAAGCAATTAGTAAATTAATAGAAGCTAGAAGTGAAGATGCCGTAAAACTACTAGCAAAACAACTAAAAGGTGAACTCAAAGAATTTGTTGAAGAGATACGAAAAGATTTACTTTTTATGCTTGCTTATACAGAGGTAAATATAGATTATGCTGAAGAAGACTTGCCAAGTGATATTTTTGAGCAAATTAAGATTAAATTAGAACAGATTACTATAAAACTAGAAAATACACTTGATTCAAGTAAAAGAAGAGAAGGTTTAATAGATGGGTTTAAAGTTGCAATTATAGGGAAACCTAATGTAGGAAAATCAAGTTTACTAAACAAGCTACTTAATTTTAATAGAGCAATTGTAAGTGACATTGCCGGAACTACTAGAGATACAATTGAAGAGAGTGTAAAGATAGGTTCACACATAATTAAAATAGTAGATACGGCTGGAATTAGAGAGTCTAATGATGAGATTGAAAAAATTGGCATAAAGAAATCAATTGAAGCAATAGAGGAAGCAGATATAATTGTTGGATTATTTGATGGTAGTAGAGTTTTTGATGAAGAGGATAAAAAGATTGTTGCACTTTTAGGAAGTACTGATAAAGAGAAATTAATAGTAATCACGAAATCAGATTTGGCTTTACAATTAGATACGGATAAAATAGCACAAGAGTTTATCTCATTAAATGTAAAAGACAATATTAATGAATTGATTAAGAAAATAGAGAATATCTTAAATCAAAATAGTTCAGGAGATGATATTACTCTTATTTCAAAACAACAAGTTAATGAAGTAGAGTCAACATTAAAACATATAAAAGATGCAGATACACCATTAACAACAGGTGAATTAGAGTTTTTTGCACATCATATTAATGAAGCATTATTGCATATGTCTAATATGACACGACCATATGAACATACACAAATGTTAGATGTAATGTTTGGTGAGTTTTGTTTAGGAAAATAGATGTTTAGACAATCACAAGTATTAGAGTTTTTAGAGGAAGACAAAACCTGTTCTTATTTTGATGATAAGTTATGTGATATCCGTTATAAATATATGGATAATTGTAGCGTATCAGAGCAACTAAGAATGTTAGAACGAGGTTGGAGAAGATTTGGAAATATGCACTTTATTCCTGAGTGTAAAACATGTGATGAGTGTAAAACTATAAGAATCGATGTAGCAAAATTCAAATTTTCAAAAAGTCAAAAAAGAGTTTTAAATAAAAATAAAGATACTGAAGTTTACGTGCAAAAACCAACAGTTACGTATGAGCATATAGACCTGTTTAATAAATATCATAGATACATGAGTGAAAAAAAAGATTGGAACGAGAATATTATTGATGTTCAAGAGTATAATAATTCCTATGTAAATGGTGCTCATAACTATGGGAAAGAGATTCTTTATTTTAGAGATAATAAACTTATTGGTGTAGCTTTAAGTGATATGATGACTGAAGGAATGTCTGCTGTTTACTGTTACTATGATCATGATTATGAAAATTTATCTATAGGCCAATTTTCCATTTTAGCTCAAATTAGTATTGCAAAGCAAAATAAGATCCCTTATTTATATTTAGGGTATTGGATAAAAGATCATTTTAGTATGGGCTACAAAGAGCGTTATAAACCTTTTGAAGTTTTACAAAATAGGCCTACATTAAATGAAGAAACTATTTGGAAAATGTATGAGTAGAAGAACTGAAATTATAGATGAAGAGTTGATTGAAGATATAACTCTTGAAGAAAAATTCAACGAAGAGGTTTTTTTAGAATTATCAGAAACATTTAAAGAGGAACAAAGATTATTAAAAAGGTTCTATAACTTTTGTGAAGAGTATGAAAATTTCGAATATGATGAAAGTGGAATCAATATGGATGAGGCAGATGATATCTTAAGAAAGTGTAATAAGATAAGAGATCTGATTTTATCAAACGTTGAAGCAAAACTTTTGTATAGATTCGATAATATAGGAACTAATACACACAAAAAAATGATTACAGCTAACTTATCTTGTAAAAACAATTCGTTTAGAATAGTTACAGAAGTAATGAATGATAGTTTTAATTTAGAGCTATTATAAAGGGATCACTTGAAGTCACAATACATTTCTAATAAAACACTAATCATCAGAATTGTTTTAACTGTTTTATTCATAAGTGTAGTTGTTCTTTTTATCTCATCAGAATATCTCAAAAAAACAGCTGTAAATAATTTGGCTGAAGATGATGCTAAAAAAACAGCACAACTTGTATTTGAAACTATGAATACTAGAATGCAAGAGGGTTGGATAAAAAAAGATTTAAATAAGATCATTAAAAGATTAGAAATAGTACGTGATGGGATGAAAATATCTTCATACAGAAGTGCTCAAGTTGAAGAGTTATTTGGTGAAGTTTTAAAAGATAAAGAGATATCAAGTAAAGATCCCTTGATTATAGAAGCGATGAGTGGTAAAGAGATTTTTAAGATAAATGAAAATACCGGAGAGATTAGATTTCTCTATCCTATGATAACAACTCAAGAGTGTAATCAGTGTCATACAAATGCAACAGAAGGTTCTGTCAACGGTGTCTTAGATATAACTTTTCCTCAAAGTGAAATCAAAATTTCTTTGGATACAATTTTTATCTATGTAATAATATTTTTTATAGTTTTTTTATTAATCTTGTCATATGTATTTTATGTAGTAGTAAATAAAAATATGGTTCAACCAGTTGTTGAACTTACTTCTAATATAGTAGAGATTCAAAATAGTAAAGATTTAACTAGAAGAGTTAATATAAATAGTAATATTAAGGAGTTAGGTGTATTACAAAAAAATTTTAATAGTTTACTAATAACAATAAAATACTACTATGAACGCCTTATCGAAAAGATATATACAGATGAACTTACTTCTATCAATAATCTTACAAAATTACAGAGTGATTTAGAGATTCAAAATAGTAATCTCTCCTTAATTATTTTAGATATAAAATCATTTAGTAAACTGAATCAAGTATATGGAAATAATATTTCTGATTTTATTTTAAAAGAGTTTACCAAAAATGTTAATATCGTACTAAATCATAATGGAGTTGCTTACAGATTGTATATAGATGAATTTGCAATTGTATTTAATAAAAAAATCTCTCATAGTGAAGTTTTAAAGTTTTCAAATAAAGTAAAAGAGTTTATTTATACTTATAAAGAGAGTGAATTTATTTTAGACTTAACTATAGGTTATGCTCATGGTACCAATAAAAATGTACTAGAAAATGCAAAATTAGCTTTAAAAGAAGCAAAAAAGAAGAAATTAAATATCTTCATGTTTGATGAAACTATTGCTATTCAAGATGAAGATATTCATCATATGAAATGGTTAAATAAACTTGATGAGGCTATTGCAAATGATCAAGTAGTACCATATTTTATGCCTATTAAAACAACAAAAACAGGTGAAATAAATAAGTATGAAACACTTGTTAGAATTGTTGAAAATGGGAATGTTCATACTCCTGAAAAGTTTTTAGATATTGCAATTTCAAGTGGTAAATATCATATCATTACACAAATAATGATCAAAAAAGTATTTGAATATTTTAAAGATATAAAAGATATAAAATTTTCTATAAACATTGGTTTGAGTGATATTATGAATGAAGAAACAATGAAAATATTATTCAAAAATTTAGAACAGTATGAATATAGTGAAAATGTTATAGTAGAACTTTTAGAAACTGAAGAGATAGCTGATTTTGATTTGTTATGTAATTTTATCAAAAAAGTAAAAAATTATAATGCAAAAATTGCTATTGATGATTTTGGTAGTGGTTATTCAAATTTTAACTATATCATCAATTTAGATGTAGATATTATCAAATTAGATAGTTGTTTAATAGAAAACATGTATACAAATCAACACGCTGTAGTAATTGTATCAAACATCGTCAAAATCATTAAAGAACTAAATTTAGAAGTAGTTGCAGAAAAGGTATTTTCTAAAGATATCGAAACTATATTAACAATACATGGCGTTGATTATTTACAAGGATATTATATAGGAAAAGCTGGAAAGGATATTTTAAAATAATATGAAATTTACTTTTGTTACACTATTTCCAAATTTAATAGAACCATATTTTCATGATTCTATTTTGAAAAAAGCAGTAGATAAAAATCTTATTAATTATAGTTTTTATAACCCCCGAGATTACACTAAAAATAAACATAAAAAAGTAGATGATACTTTATGTGGTGGTGGCGCTGGCCAACTAATCTTCCCTCAACCACTATTTGATCTGTTGGATGAAGTTAAAGCAAATGATAAAGATGCTTACATCATTTTTCCGCTAGCTGCTGCAAAACCTTTTAGTCAATCTGATGCAAAAAGATTATCGAAGAAAAAAAATATAGTTATGGTAAGTGGAAGATATGAAGGGATTGATGAAAGAGTAATTGAAACATATGCAAATGAGGTATTTAGCATCGGTGATTATATTTTAACAGGTGGCGAGCTTCCCTCTTTAATAATGGCAGATGCAATTAGTAGAAATGTAGATGGAGTATTGGGAAATATGGATTCATTAATAGATGAAAGTTATAACCAAAATGAAGACCTAAAAGTATCTCTAGAAGCACCTTCTTTTACAAAACCTGTCGAATTTAAAGGCTTAAATGTTCCTTCAGAATTATTAAAGGGTAATCATGCTAGAATTCGCAACTTAAAAATTAAGCTGTCTAAATGCAAAACTAAGTATTTTAGACCATAAATGGGGCACTTTGTGTATTTGTAAGGACACATACCCCCGACACAAGGAAAAAAAATGAAAAATAAATACATAGCTGCTTTTGAAGCTGCACAAGTTGAATCTAAAGAGATTCCTTTATTTAGAGCTGGTGATACACTTAGATTAGGTGTTGAGATTAAAGAAGGTGCTAAAGTAAGAATTCAAAATTTTGAAGGTATTGTTATTGCTTTAAAAGGTGAGGGTGTTTCAAATACTTTTACAATTAGAAAAATTGGTGCAAATGGTGTTGGTGTAGAAAGAATTTTTCCATTATATTCAGATAGTTTAAAAACTATTGAAGTATTAAGAAGAGGTGATGTAAGAAGAGCTAAGTTACATTACTTAAGAGGACTAAAAGGTAAAGCTGCAAAAATTAAAGAATTAAGAAAATTCTAATAACAATTTTTAACAGTTCAAAAGGTAAGTTCAATTTTAGAACTTACCTTTTTTTATGTCTAGTATGAATATAAAAAACTCCCCAATAGAGCAAATCAGCTTTAGAAAAAACTCTTTTTTGATAAAAAGAGATGACCTTCTTCATAAAGACTTTTGTGGAAATAAAGCTCGAAAATTTCACTATTTTTTAGAAGATGAATTTCAAGATATTAAAACACTCATCAGTCATGGTTCAAATCAATCAAATGCAATGTATAGTTTATCAGTGTTATGTAAACTCAAAAACTGGAATTTTATCTATTATACAAATCATATTCCCTCTTATTTACAAGAAAACCCAGAGGGAAATTATAAATATGCTATAGAAAATGGGATGAAGTTAGTTATAGATGAAAGTTTTGACAAAAAAAAGATAAACACAGATGATACAACACTTTTTATAGAAGAGGGTGGAGCGCTTCAAGAAGCAAGTTATGGGCTTAAAATTTTAGCAAATGAGATAGATGAGTACATAAAAGAGAATAAGATAAATGATCTGAAAATATTTTTGCCAAGTGGTACAGGAACTACCGCTTTATTTTTACAAAAATATTTACAATATGAAGTTTTAACATGTACGTGTGTTGGAGATGAATCATATTTGAAAAAACAATTTTTAGCTTTAGAGGAAAATGAGAAGTATCATCCTACTATTTTAAAAACATCAAAAAAGTATCATTTTGGCAAACTATATAAAGAGAATTATCTCTTATGGCAGGAGTTATATAAAGAAACAAAAATAGAATTTGATCTACTATATGATCCTATAGGATGGGATACTTTACTCAATCATTATAATAACTCTTATACATATCTATATATTCATCAAGGTGGATTAATCGGAAATGAATCTATGCTTAATCGATATAAATATAAGTATAATCAATAATTAAATGTAGTATACTAAGAAACAAAAATTTTAGGAATCATATTGGAAGATAAAAAACAACAACGAAAAAATGCTATCATAGAATGTTCTTTAGAACTATTTGCTTCAAAGGGTTTTTACAATACCACTATTCCTGATATTGCAAAAGCACTTAAAATGAGTGTAGGAAATATGTACAATTATTTTAAGTCTAAAGATATTTTAGCACAAGAGGTGATTCGATTTATTTCAAAATATCTTGGAAATGAGTTACGAAAAATAAATGAACTCGAGATCTCAACAGAAGAAAAAACACATAAAATAGTAGAGATATATTTTAAAATAGCACTTGCTCGACCTGAGATGATAGATTATTTTTTAAGAATATATCTCTCTAATAGAGAAGTATTTAGAGATGGCTGTGAAGGGATGATTTGTGTAAACGAATTCGTTACTGAAATCATGATCTATTTTGAAGAGGGTGTAAAAGCAGGTGATTTAAGAGATCAAGATTTTTTTAGTGCATTTGGACTTTTTATGGGATATCTTGGTGGAATGGTATTTTTAAAAGGGGAAGATATACTTCCTAAAAAACTAGATGAATATGTAGATGATATAACGTTTAATATATACAAAGCTTTAAGTGTATAAAGAGCTATTTTGAAAGAGAAGATGAAGATATTATGGATTACAGGTTTAGCTTGTAATGGTAATACTCATTCATTTTTAAATTATCCCTATTTAGAGCAGTTTTTAGATGATTTTGAATTTATATACCATCCTATCATTGATTCAAACTATTCTCTTGTAGATATAGTTTCTAAAACAATCTCTTGTGATATTTTACTCATAGAAGGCTCAATCTCCCCAGAAATCACAAAAGCAGATAAAAAACTTGTAGATATTATCACTGACTATTCAAAAGTAGTTCATAAAATAGTTACTGTGGGTACTTGTGCGACATTTGGTGGGATTTTTAAAGAAAGTGAATATGAAAATATTTCTGGACTTCATTTTGATGAAAAAAATCTAGTACAAAGTTTCTTAAATCTAAGATATAAAACTATCAGTATCTCTGGATGTCCAGTACACCCAGAAACATTGGTAAATACATTCTATGCTATTAAAAATGGTATAGAATTAAAACTAGATGAGTATCTTCGCCCAAAGGAATATTTTGCATATACAGTACACAATGGTTGTACAAGAAATGAGTACTTCGAATATAAAATAGACAATCATAACTTTGGAAAAAAAGAGGGTTGTATGTTTTATAATCATGGTTGTCAAGCACCATTTACTCATGCAAGTTGTAATAAAATTCTTTGGAATGAAGTAAACTCAAAAACAAGAGTAGGGCAACCTTGCATGGGTTGTACTGAACCAGACTTTCCTAAAGCAAACCTCTATGAAACGAAAAAAAATATGGGTATACCTGCAAATCTACCACTTGGTGTTGCAAAAAGAACATACTTAACCTTAGCTGGTGTGACAAAAGCATTTCATATAAATAGACTAGAGAAAGATATGTTTGATGATTAAACTAATAGAAAAAATAGAGGGTGAAGCGAAACTTCATTTTAGTTTTAAAGATGAGAAAATAGATTTTGTAGATATAGAGTTTTTACAAACAAGAAGTATCGAAAAAATTTTAGAAGGTAAAAATGCTTTTGATGCTTTAGTTATAAATCCTAGAGTATGCGGTATTTGTGGACATGCACATCTTATAGCTACAGTACAGGCACTTGAAAGTTGTTATGACAATATAGAGATCTCAAATAAAGCTAAAATCATACGAGAACTAACACTGAACTTTGAACTCATACAAAATCATTTTAAATGGTTTTATTTTACTGTACTACCACTTTTTGGGTATAAACAAGCCGTTTTAAAAGCTGCTTATCCGTCTCAAATCATGGGAAAAGCTATAGCTTCAATAGCTGGACAATATCCACATAATTCATATGCAGTAGTCGGTGGAGTTGTTTCAGACATTACAAATACAGATATAATAAAACTTCAACAATATATACAAGAAACGTTAAATAGTTTTGAAAAAAATGTTATTGATTTGAAAACTGATGAGATAGAACAGTATGTAAAGCTGGAGCAACTATTTACACATAAAGGTGATTTAAATCAAATTTTAGAAGACATATTAGAAACAAAATGGGAAACCTTGGGTAAAAGTTTTGATAGATTTATAGCATTTGGAGAGAATAGTTTTTTCCAAAAAGGAAAATCTATCAAAACAAGAAGATTTACAGCAATTACTGAAGAAAATATTAAAGAGTTTTCAAATGTTACATCTTTAGCTAAAAATGTTGTGTATGGAGATAAATATTATGAAGTAGGACCTTTAAGTCGAGCAATAATAAATAAAAATCCTCTGATAAAACATATACATGATAAATATGGTGATAGTATAGTGAGTAGAATTGTAGCACGAGTAGTAGAGATACCTTTGTTACTAAAACACTCACAACAACTACTTAAAAAAATAAATTTAAATGAACCATCATATATAGAACCAAAGATAGATATATCCAAAATAACTGCTTCAGGATCTTCTTCAGTAGAGGCTGCTAGAGGTAGCTTAACACATAAAGTAAATCTAAAAAATGGAATTATCACAGAATACAATATCATAACGCCAACACAATGGAACCTTTCAAATGGTACAAAACAAAGCCCAGGTATTTCACAAAAAGCGATGTTTGATTTACCGAATGAAAATATTGCAGAGATTGTTTTCAAATCATTTGATGTCTGTTCTGTTTGTACTACACACTAAAATAAAAATACCTATGTAGTATCAGAATTTAATATTTTCTATATATTAAAATTTTAATTTTTCATATCATATAATTTAATGTTATAAAATAGATAAATTATTTAGATGCTCTTTTAAGTCTAAGTAAAGAGGAAATTGCTTAAAATGATAAAATGAATGATTATTCATTTACTAAGTGAATAAAATTAAAAAAGGATAACATATGACAGATAGAAGAGAAGCCTTAGCTACTATGTTTAGTGCTAAAGGTGTAAAAGTCAACACAAATCGTGGTGACGCGTATTATGATAATCTATTAAAAGTTATGAATAATAGATTAACTGAATTAGAAAAGACTCCTGTTGCAAATAAAACTTCAATTGAAAGTGTTTTAGAAGCTGAAGGTTTAACAAGAAGAGATTTTATGAAATGGGCTAGTGCTGCCTGTGCTATGTTGATGCTTCCACCAGCATTTACTCCAACAATCGTAAAAGCAGCAGAACTTATGAATCGAGTTCCAGTGATTTGGTTAGAGTTACAAGATTGTGCTGGTAACTCAGAAGCAATTTTAAGAAGTGATGCGCCTACAATTGATGAATTGATTTTAGAAACAATCTCTTTGGAATTTAATGAAACACTTATGGCAGCAGCAGGTCATGCGGCTGATGAACATTTAGAAGAAGCTATGCATACTTTTAAAGGTAAATATTTATGTGTAGTTGAAGGTGCTATCCCTACAGGTATGAATGGATTATATGGAACAATCGGTGCAAAAGCTGAAACTTTTGAAGAGCATCTTTTAAGAGTAGCAAAAGATAGTGCTGCTGTTGTTGCTGTTGGTACATGTGCTACATTTGGAGGAGTTCCTGCAGCTGCTCCAAATCCTACAGATGCAGTTGGTGTACAAGATATTGTAAAAAATAAAGCAATTATTAATATTCCTGCATGTCCAGCAAACCCTGCAAATATAACAGGAACAATTTTACATTTTGTACTCACAGGACAAGTTCCAGAGTTAGATCATTTAAACAGACCTAAATTTGCATTTGGTTATAGAATTCATGATAACTGTGAAAGAAGAGCACACTTTGATGCTGGTGAATTTGTAGAAGAATGGGGTGATAAAGGGGCAGAGCACAATTTCTGTTTATATAAAATGGGATGTAAAGGTCCAATGACTTTTAATAACTGTTCTATAGTACGATATAACAGTGGAACAAACTGGCCTATTGGAGCTGGACATGGTTGTATAGGGTGTAGTGAACCACAATTTTGGGATAAGTTTGCACAAGAAAGACCAATGGCAGATACACACTTTAAAGCACCAACAGGTGGAGTTGAAAAAACTGTAGATGAGTTTGGTTTAGGATTATTAACAGCAGCTGGTATTGGTATAGGAATCCATGCAATAGGAAGTGCTGTAGCAGGTAAAAAAGGGGAAGATAATGAGTAAAAAACATATAATAGTAGATCCAATCACTAGAATTGAGGGACATTTAAGAATTGAAGCGGTGATTGATGAAAATAATGTTATCACAGATGCTTATGCAAGTTCTACAATGTTTAGAGGGATTGAAACAATTTTAAAAGGTAGAGATCCAAGAGATGCAGGTTTACTTGCAATGAGAATTTGTGGAGTTTGTACAGGTACTCATTACCAAAGAAGTATTGAAGCTGTTGAACATGCTTTTGGTGTAGATATTCCTAAAAATGCTCGATTAGTAAGAAACTTAATTCAAGGTGCATTATATGTACATGATCACGTTGTACACTTCTATCATCTTCATGCACTTGATTGGGTAGATATTACTAGTGCACTTAAAGCAGATCCAAAAAAAGCTGCAAAAGAAGCTTTAAAATGGACAGATACACCACATGGTGCAGGTGAGGGTGACTTAAAAGCGATTCAAGAAAGAGTTGGAAAGTTTGTAAAACAAGGTAGACTTGGAATATTCTCAAATGCTTACTGGGGAAATAAGCATTATAAATTATCTCCTGAACAAAACCTTATTGCTGTTGCTCACTACTTACAAGCGCTTGATATGCAAAGAGATATGGCTAAAATGATGGCTATCTTTGGTGGGAAAATGCCACATCCTCAGTCACTCGTTGTTGGTGGTGTTACTTGTGTTCAAGATATCAAAAATCCTGCAAGAATTGCACAGTTTAAATCACTTTTAAATAAAGCAAATAACTTTGTAAAAAATGCTTATTTAGTAGATGTATTAATGGCAGGAACTGTTTATGCAGATGAAGCTTTAGATGGTACAGGTGCAGGACTTAAAAGTTACATGAGTTATGGTGACTTTAGACTAAATGACAATGGTTTTTACAACTCAGAGTTATTATTCCCTAAAGGTGTTGTTTTAAATGGTGATTTAAGTAAATTACATCCACTAGATCAAACCAAGATTACAGAAGATGTATCTCATGCTTGGTATGAAGGGAAAGATGATAAAGGTCTTCATCCGTTTGAAGGTGAAACAGTTCCTAAATATACAGGTTTAGAGAAAAAAGCTGATGGGTATTCTTATTTAAAAACAGAAGAGAAATACTCATGGATTAAATCACCATTATATGATGATACAAGAGTAGAAGTTGGACCACTTGCTAGAATTGCTGTTGGTTTAGCCGCAGGTGATGAAAGAATTTCAAAATATGCTACAAGTTTCTTAGCAAAACTAGGAAAAACTTTAGGATTAGGGAAAGCTGCACCTGCAAGTGTTATTTTCTCAACAGTAGGTAGAACAGCAGCACGTGCAATTGAAACAGAGCTTATGGGTGATGTTATGATGGAATGGGTTGATGAGTTAGCTGCAAACGTTGCAAATGGTGATTTAAGTACATGGACTGAGTTTGATTTTGATACAGTTTCAAAAGATGCAAAAGGTTATGGTATGGCTGAAGCTCCAAGAGGTGGATTAGGTCACTGGGTTGTAATTAAAGATGGTAAAATAGAAAACTATCAAGCAGTAGTTCCATCAACATGGAACGCAGCACCAAGAGATTACAAAGGAAGATTAGGCGCTTATGAGTCATCTTTAGTTGGTACAAAAGTAGCTGATCCAGAGCAACCACTTGAAATCTTAAGAACAGTGCATTCATTTGACCCTTGTATTGCTTGTGCTGTACATATTGTAGATACAAAAGGTAAAGAGCTGAGTAGTTTTAAAGTAAACACATCTTGTGCTGTTTAAAAGAAAGGACACATTATGAGTTATAAAAAAATTGAGAGGATGACTGGGGTAGTACGAATCAATCATTGGGTTGTTGCTATTTGTATGGTAGCAGCCGTTGCAACTGGTTTGTATATTGGTCATCCTTATTACCAAACCTTTATAGCAGATCCAGCTGTAGATAAATATGTTATGGCATGGAATAGATGGGTTCACCTTATCTCTGCTATTATATTTGATGTAAGTAGTATTATTGTTGGTTATTTATATTTTTTCTCAAGATTTGAAAAGCCATATAAAAAACTTATTCCAAATGGTAAAAATATTAAAGAGTTCTTTGAAGTATTATTAAATCTTTTTACATTTAATAGAAGAAAAAAATTTGATAGTACCCATTTAGATAGTTATAATGTTGTATTTTTTGTAATATTTCATCTCTTATTAGTATGGATGTTACTTACAGGATTACAATTATATGTACATGGATTGGCTTCTGGTATGAGTTCGATTGGTGAGTGGTGGCCTGCTATGCTTCACCTTGTGACTGATTGGACGTTGGTTGTAACAGGTGGAACAAATATGGATGTACGATATGCACATCACATGACTATGTATATAATTATTGCATGGGTTATGTTTCATGTTTATTATCAAATTTGGAGAACAATTTATTGGCAAGAAGGTGATATCTCTATTGCTATAGGTGGATCTAAATATGTGAAAGAGAAAAAAGATACAAAAAGCGAATAGTAAAGCTTTTAAATATATGATAAAGCCTATATAAAATAATTTATATAGGCAGAGTCCTATAAAAAAATTGTTTTAATAAATGAATCAATAGATTTATTTATTTAAATTATTTAAAGGAAGTTATTTGAGAACTGCAATAGTTGGAGCGGGTACGGTTATATACCAAGATGAAGGTGTAGGTGTTTATGCTGCAAAATACATAGAAGAAAATTATACTTTTGATAACAATGATGTAACGATGGTAGATGGTGGAGTTTTAGGATTTCAACTTATGGTGTACTATCAAGAGTATGACAAAGTGATTATTTTAGATACGATTACTATGGATGATGAGGTGGGTTCTATTTATAATTTACCATCAGAAGAGTTGCTTGGCCTTGGTAGTTATAAACAAACTGCACATGAAGTTGAAATCATAGAGATGTTAGAGATTTGTTCTTTACTTGAAACGATGGCAGAAGTAAATATTG
>Ga0193959_1000300_pt1 | contig 20200 bp, 19 predicted proteins | sample FB_2_MG_FD_140333 | JGI IMG/M metagenome (GOLD analysis project Ga0193959, IMG submission 140333) | Microbial mat bacterial communities from the Broadkill River, Lewes, Delaware, United States - FB_2_MG | ecosystem: Environmental > Aquatic > Freshwater > River > Microbial mats | place: USA... | reverse complement strand
TCCACTGATAATCTCCGAACCCAACTCGAGGCAAACCAGAAGCCTTGTCCGTCATACCCACCAACCAGCGACAAGCAAGTACGTCACCACGCTGCTCCACCGTGTCAGACAAACAAACGGTATAGATATTTTCGTATGTATTATTAAAGTTTCGAACCAGTGCTTCTGTTATATCATCTACACCAATAACATCAGCCGGGAAAGAGATGTTTTCGGTTTGAACCTTCATTTTCAAGATTGCGTTTTCAGAGAAAACACTCTTCATCAAATGAGGCTTGCTATCATCTTTTGCCTTGATATAGATGCTAATAATTTTTTTATAATCATTCTGCATAGAACTCTATTTAACCTCACAACTTCATTCAAATTACAGCACATGCATTTTTGCATCAGACAAAGCGTTTATGGGAAGCAGCACTCACCATACTGACCGGACAGATGATATGAACCACCGCCACTCTCTCTTACTGAAAAAAACATCCGCCTCTGCGTGACAGGCTGTGCGCAGCATCATGCCGCGACACCATACCCGTAACTGCCTGATATTGAAGCATTTCAAGCACTCATTCCAGTAGCGAGATGACGGTACTCCGGGAAGCCCTCAGTTTTTCACTCACTGAACCAATACTAGACACTTAACGTATCAGCCTGAATTACCGCCCTCATCCATTCACATAGTGGATGAGGTAAACTTGTCCAAACCCCATTTCCCAGAGGCTTCAGAGTGAAAGAACTGCGAGGTGTAATTTTCGATCTGGACGGTACGCTGGTGTCATCGCGCCTTGATTTTCCAGCGATTAAGCGGGAGATTGGCTGCCCACGAGATACAGATGTATTGGTCTTTCTGAAGGCATTGCCCGAGGATGCACGACAAGAAGCAATGCAGGTAATTCACCGTCATGAGTTACTGGATGCACAATGCTGCGGCTGGATGCCCGGGGCCCGCGCCTTCGTTGAAGCATGCATTGAACACAACATGCCGATGGCAATTGTGACACGAAACTCACACCGGTCTTCCCGGGTGAAGATTGAACGCAACGCCATTCCTATCGACCGTATCGTTACCCGCGAAGACTCCAAGCCCAAGCCGGACCCTACCGCCCTGTTACAGATTGCACATGACTTCGGATTGCCGCCGCACGACATGTTAATGGTCGGTGATTACAGATATGACCTGGAGGCTGGCCGGAATGCCAACATGAAGTCCTGCCTGATCAATTACGCAGCCTTACCCGATTATTCCCATCTGGCGGACTACGCTTTTCAGGACTTTGGCCTGCTGCATAAGGCAATGTTTGACTGTAGATAAATGCGCGGGCTGTTGCCGTATGATATCCAGCAACCCGCTTTACGAACGAGTTTTATCTTTTTTAAACGATACCAAGGCATGGAGTTACACCATGCCATTGTTTCGAAATAAGGGGTTATTCTACAAACCTGTAGCTAAGCCATTCAGGTCGCACCCCTTTGCATAATACTTCCCGGATTGCCTCAAATGCCTTTTCTTTGGCAATACACTCTTCGCTTTCCGGTGGTGTAGCTTCACCGTGCGATATCTTACTGCGAATATTTTCAGGTATAAAAAACCCTTTTTCAGACCTCAGAGCTCTATATTCACTCCAGTTTTCATCATGGAATATCAAGGCCGCAGTACCAGAATACCATTCAAGAGAGAATATCGGTTCAACGTATCTCCTGTTCATGCCAAGCCAACGATACCACCAAGGACTGAGCCCTGCATTTTTTCCAACCCAAAGCCGCCCTTCAGACAAAGATTCGGCTCTTTGGACGCAAGCAAGCACATCAGCAAATGAAGCGACCACTTCCTCTTCATTAAGCTCGACCAACCATTCATCAATCGGGTTCATGACACTTTTTGCCAGGAGTATTTATACAGCCTGAACCATCCGCATGGGAGCTTGTATGGCATACTCACGAGAAATAGCCCCAGCGATGCTCAATGGGCAAACATTCCATGCACAACTCTTCACCTTCATGCGTGCCGCCATCCCAAATTACAAAGTTGTAATCGGCATCCAGATCGACCCACAACTGCTCCCGATTGAAGCCGGCAGGGTTCTTATCTCGGTTGATCATGAGGTTGTCACATCGGTCACATTTTTTGGCTGACAGCTTGACCATGGGCACAAAGCGCGTGTCCTGATTAATAAGCTTTAAGCCATATTTTTCCAGCAGCGATTTGAGCTCTTCATCAAGCGCCTCCAGGTTTTGGTCGAAAGAGCCACTGTCAATATCTTCGGAGGTTGTTTCGAAATAGCTATATAAACGCCTGATCGCAAACTGCTTCATACAATATTATTCCTGCGACTTTTCCCTGCTGCACAGCAAAATCATTTCTTACTCGATTGGCAAAGCGCTATCACTGCCCCAATCTGCCCATGAGCCATCATACAGAGCCAGCTCTCCGTAGCCTGCAATTTCAGCAGCCAGCAAAATAATACAGGCCGTTATTCCAGAGCCGCAGGAGAATACAAGTCGCTGCTCTGAAGCATCCCCAATCAGCCCTGAAAAAAGGGTTTTCAGCGCCTCTTTACTTTTATAACAATGTGTATCCAGCACTTCAGCAAAAGGCAGATTAAGGGAATGCGGTATATGCCCACTTCTGACACCCGGTCTCGGCTCTGGGGCCAGCCCCATAAATCGCTCTTTCGAACGAGCATCCAGGATAGTCAACGAGTCACTTTCCAAGCGCGCCGCCAAATACTCCGCATTACATACCTGCGACGGTTGATAAGCAGCTTCAAGAGTGGAAACATGAGCAGATATTGAAACCGGCTCCGATACGACCGCCCGCCCCTCTGCCAGCCACTGGGGCAAACCACCATCCAGCACATATACATTTTTCAGCCCCATGGTTCTGAAAATCCACCAGGCACGCGGGGACGAATAAACGCCCTGATTGTCATAGATAACGACAAGACTATCAGCACTGATGCCCAGCTTACGCGCTGCTTGGGTAAATTGATCGACTGTAGGAAATGCATGAATCTGACTTGAATCCAAATCACAAAATTCGTATTCCAAGTCAATCACTCGACTCCCTGGTATATGAACAGGCTGGTCGTATATGATTGGCTCCTTGCCAATAACCTGCTCATGCTGGCATCAAGCAAAACCAAATTCTGATTCTGCAAATTATCCTGCAACCAACTGGTTGTTACGATAGGCAGTTCCATCTTATTCCTTATTTTACGGATATATCAAAATAGAAAAATCATTCTTTTCCATATCCGGTTTTTATTCGAAATGCGCCTGCTTTCTGATTTCATATCTTTGAAGAAAATTTAAAAGACAAAACCGGCAACATTCGGTGAAACCAGATAAAGGCAGCAGTCTGATGAGACTACACCGATGAACTGCATCAGCATACCCGGCTTCTCAGGCTGCCGCCTTTACCTGTAAATCAACGACCCTTAGCCTGTTCGACAAAGGGGTTGGTGTGCCCCTGAATCGCCTCAATACGACGAGCCCGCAACAGCTCTGTTTCATCAACCGGGTCTTGGGCAGCCCAGGCTTCAAACAGCTGCCGCTGTTTGCGACCGATCCGAACATCATAGCGCTCGGCCATGTAGAAGTAAGTGCGGGCAATATCCCCCCGAACAGCCTCCGGCGGTTCCGCAACACGGGCCTTGAAGTCTACTTCAAAGTCACACTGACCATAGACGCGAGGTTCGCCTTCGATCATGCCGAAACGGAAATTGCTGCGGTCACCATTGAGCTCCCCCACCGCTGGAACCAGATTGTAGAGATCCGCTTCCATCTGTTTGAACACGGGGTCCTTGCGACACCCCTTGCGTCCACCTTCTTGCCAACACTGCAGTTGATGGCCAAACTCCCAGGCCGGCATCACGTGCTCCCACTCAATACGAGCCGAACGGTTGGCATTTTTGCGTGGTTGCAGCCCACAACTGTCAGCAACCGGTGCCAGGCGTGTTCGCCCCGGCTTGTCGGGAATGGCCTGATCCTTGAAATCACACCCGCAATAAAATGTTATCCGATCAGCATCCTGATACACCTTTTTTGCCAGAATTTTTTTGGAACTCGAAAAAGACGAAGGTACTTCAGCAATGGCTGGAGCCACCGACAAGGCGGCTGTCAAGCCGATAATAAGACGCATATGTACGGCTACCGTATGCAAAGTGGTGGTGAATACACATCCTTGTACACACGCGCGTTCCTTGCAGAAACAGCATATTCAACGGATTTTTACCCGAGATCAACACCCTTTTGGCATGGCTTCTGATACTCTTGATTGCTCGCATCACTCAATACACACGTGCATAACAATAATGAACAGGGAGCGATTGATCATGGCCAATATCCCCTCTCTCCGTGACGCCAACCTGAGTCTTGAAGACCGGGTCGCCGTGCTTACACTGGCACGCGATGATCTGCGTAACGCTCTGACCGGCACCGCTCTGATCGACGATATTGTCGACACTGTTGAGTGGGCCAACAGCTGCGGTGAAGTGTCAGCTCTGATCATCACCGGCAGTGGCCGGGCCTTCTGTGCCGGCGGCAACATCAAGGAAATGCAGTACCGTGACGGCGACCACCGCAACGGCCCCTTTGGTGGTAGCGCGCTGGAGCTGGAACGCAAGTATCGGGAGGGCATTCAACGCATCCCGCGTGCCATCCATCGTGCCGAGATCCCGATCATTGCAGCCGTCAACGGCCCCGCGATTGGGGCCGGCTGCGACCTGGCATGCATGTGCGATATCCGCATTGGCTCAGAACGTGCCACCTTCGGCGAAACCTTTGTCAATCTCGGGATTATTCCCGGCGATGGCGGCGCCTGGTTTCTGCAACGCCTGATTGGCTACCAGCGCGCGGCCGAGATCACCCTCACCGGTCGCCTGGTACATGCCGAAGAAGCCGTGCAACTGGGCCTGATGATGGAACAGGTACCCGCCGAACAGCTGATGAGCCGCGTCATGACACTGGCCCGACAAATGGCCGCCAAGCCTCCCCACGCTCTGCGCATGAGTAAACGCTTGATGAAGATGGCCCAACGCCATGAACTGGAAGACTTTTTGGAGCTGTGTGCCGCCTGGCAAGGCATGCTGCACAACACCGATGATCATGCCGAAGCGGTAAACGCCTTTGTCGAGAAGCGAGAAGGCGTTTACCGCGGCAAATGATATTAAAAATACTTAGTACGTATTAAGTATTTTCGCGAGCAGCCAGATGGCGCCCGAGTGTATCGCTCAGTTCACTCAGGCGCCGCACCGTCAGGGTCGGCTCAACTCCCCAAGGGTCAAATACCGTACGAGACGAGCACTGCACCCAGGCACCATTCAGACCCGCTGATATCGCACCAATCACGTCAAAGGGATTGCCCGATATCAACCAGGTGCTGTCATTTTTTGCTTCCGCCTGACGCAGGAAGTGGCTGTATACACCCGGATCAGGCTTGAACGAGCGCTGGTCCTCCACACTGACAATGCCCTGGAAATACTTTCGGATACCGGCGTTGCTCAGCAGCTCTTCAACCGACTGGCAACTGCCGTTGGAAAACGCAAACAACCGGAAACCCTCTGATTTCAGATCGTTCAGCGCTTCGGGTACACCCTCAAACACTGGCAGAGTGCGATAAAATGCCAGCACCTCGCGCTTTTGCTCTTCCGTCAGCGGCTGATCAAACCGAAGGCAGGTATACTCCAGCGCCTCTCGAGTACAAACGGAAAAATCCACGTAATTGCGCATCAATCCGCGCCGGAAAGCATATTCCAGCTGCTTCTCACGCCAGGTCTGGGCAAAGTCCTCAGCCAGATCACCCACCCAGCGCTCAAGCACAACCACTACACCCTGAGGGTCAATCAGGGTCCCGTACACATCAAACGCCAAAGTTACTGACATAACTGCACTCCTTGTCTGATTGGCGTGTCTGATTAGACACTTGTCCGAGCATAGCAGCGCCGGCAACCTCAGGCCATGAAACGGCAACCAATTGCCATTCTCAGTTAACATGCACGACCTGCCACCCTGTAAAACCGGAACGCTCCTGAACGGCACTCTTTTTGCTTAAGTCTTTACTACACCAGGGAGGATTCTCATGATCAATACGCACAACAGCCTTGCAGCAGCCACTGCGTCTACCACTGCCAGCCAGGCACGTAATGAAAGCCGCAACGGGGATTTTGCCAGCCTGCTGGCCAGTGCCATTACCGAGCAGGCAAAAAGCGCGGCAGCCGAGGCCGAAAAGCAAAACCATACGCCCGCCAGCACCGCTAAAGAAGCCGTGCTGGATGCCCGCGAAGAGTTGATGAAGATCCTGCAAATGACGCCCGCCGAACGTATTCGCTATACGATGCTGCAGGAAATGGGGCTGACCGAAGACGCCCTGGCCACTCTGCCTCCTGAGGAGCGTATGCGGATAGAGGCAATGATCGAAGAAGAGATCGAGCGTCAACTGGCGGGCCAGAGCGGCAATGACCCGCACGACACCGGCCTCGCCGCCCTGAACAGACTGCAGCGCTGATTCAGCCGCCGACCTTGCCGCGAAAAAACGCTGCTGCTGCCGCCTTGAAGTCATCCGACTGCAGGGCGGCAATGAGCACACCCAATTCGCCTTGCATCGCCTGATCAAAACACTGCTCCTGCCCTTGCTTCATCAGCCGCTTGGTCTGAAGCACGGCTGTAGCAGGTGCTGCCGCCAGCTGCCTGGCACTTTGCAGAGCCGCTTCAAGCGCCTCTCCGGGCGACACCACGGCATTCACCATCCCGAATGAGCAGGCCTGGTCTGCATCAAAGGTTTTCCCCAGCAACAGGAGTTCTGCGGCACGAGGATGGCCCAACATGCGCGGCAGCAGCCAGGTGGAAGCAAACTCGGGACAGAGCCCCAGCGGCACAAACGGCATACGAAAATACGAACCCCCTCCGGCATAGACCAGATCAGCATGTAACAGCAGCGTGCAGCCGATCCCGATGGCCGGCCCCTCGACCGCGACAATCACCGGCTTGGCAAATGCTCTCAATGCCCGCATAAAGCAATACACTGGATGCTGCTCATCCCTGATCGGGTTTTCGATGAAATCGCCCAGGTCATTACCACCGCAGAAGCACGTTTCCGAGCCAGTCAGTACAAGCACCCGCACGGTCTCATCGGCAGCAGCCTGATCCAGCGCTCTGACGAGCTGAAGGTAGGACTCGGTATCCAGTGCATTTTTCCGCGCGGGCTGAGCAAAACGCAAAACACGAACACCTTCACGGGTGTCAGTTTCCAGTCTGTCCGTCAGTTGCATACACACCTCTCGAAACGCAGGGCCGACAAACGGCCCCGGTTATTTTTTGGCGATTGGTTTGGGTGATCAAAGTTCGGCGTACTGCTGGCGCAGAGCCCGCTTGAGCAGCTTGCCAGAGGTATTCTTGGGCAGCTGTTGTACAAAATGGATCTGCTTGGGCACCTTATAGGGCGCAAGCCGTTCCCGCGCATGGCTGATCAACGCTTCAGCATCAGGATCAGCCTGCTGCTTGATCACAACCACCGCCGCGATCGCTTCGATCCACTTGGCATCAGGTACACCAATCACCGCCACCTCGTCCACATCGGGGTGGGTGTAGAGCGCTTCTTCAACATCCCGGCTGGCCACCAGTACGCCACCGGTGTTCACGATGTCCTTGATGCGGTCAACGATCCAGATGTAGCCCTGTTCGTCGCGATATCCCAGATCGCCGGAATGGAACCAGCTACCACTGAAGGCTTCGGCCGTTTCGTCCGGCTTGTCCCAATAACCAACCATCAGCTGCGGCGAGCGGTGCACCAGCTCGCCCTGTTCACCCGGCGCACACTCCTCACCGGTAGCCGGGTTGATGATGCGAGTTTCCACATTGATCACCGGGCGACCGCAGGAAGCCGGACGCTCACCATGCTCAGCAGGTGACAGTACCGTGGCCAGAGGCGCGATTTCACTCTGGCCGTAGCAGTTGTAGAGGCCGGATTCCGGCAGACGCTGGCTCAGCTCCTGGACGATCGGTTCCGGCATGATGGACGCACCGTAGTAAAGCTTCTGGAGATGTTGCAACTCGGCTTCGACAAAGTGCTCGTGATGTAACAAGGCAATCCACACGGTCGGCGGCGCAAAGAAGCTGTTCAGTTTCTTCTGCTTCAGCAGGTCCAGGATGACCTCTGGTGTTGGCGTATCCAGCAGGCAGCTGTAGGCCCCTGACAGCAGGGTCGGCATGGTAAAGACATGCATCTGGGCCGAATGGTAGAGCGGCAGCGCCGCTAGACAGCGATCGGATGGTTTGATATCCAGATGCAGCAGACAGCTGAAATATTCAGCCATCAACGACCGATGGGTATGCATGGCACCCTTGGGATCAGACGTGGTACCGGATGTATAGAGAATCTGCACCACATCGGTTTCATCCAGCATCACATCCGGTGGCTGTACACTGCCATGGCCGACTGCAATCGCCAGAATATCCTCACGATCCGACGCGGAAACCGCACTGTGCAGACTACCCTGGACCGCCAGTTTCACCTGATCACAGACATCATCCACATGGGTTTTCAGGCTGTCATCTGCGAACAGAGCCCTGGCTCCGGACTGTGTCAGCACATATACCAGCTCGCGCTCGGTCAGCGAGAAGTTGACCGGCACATGTATCAGGCCCGCACGGGTGCAGGCCAGCCACAGAATCAGATAGGCGTCGGAGTTCTTGCCATAGGCTGCAACCCGGTCCCCTTTTTCCAGACCGATTGACAACAGACGGTTCGCCACCCGGTTGACGGCCTGATTCAGCGTCTGGTAACTCCAGCTGCGCTCCCCATATTCCAGCGCGATCTGTTCGGCATTTTGCTCGGCAACCCGATGAAAGGCATCACCAATGGTATTGCGGGTCGCCTGATGGATCAGGGCATGAGTGTCAGCAGTCAGATTCATAGCACACCTCGAATTATTATTGTTGTCACGATGGTCATACACATTAGTTACGCAATGGCCTGCCAGTCTCCAGCAGGGCCTGCATACGTTGCAGCGATGCCGGATGTTGCAGCAGCTCCAGATTGCACTGGCGCTCCAGATCACCAAAGCGATCAAACCATCCCGGCTGAGCCGCTTCGTTCAGCAGCTGCAGCAGTCGCTGCTCCAGCACCTTTTGATAGCCGCTTGCGTCTGCACATGCTGGCCTTTCAGCTGCCACAAGCTCGGGCAAACCTGAGAAATTTGCGCGCCAATCTGGTGCCCACAGGCTTCGCGCCAGATCAACTGCGTCGGACAGCAGCCGATCCCGATTCATGCTGATGCCATCAGATTCACGCAGCAGCCCCATAGCCTGAGCTTCCAGCGCCGAGCCACTGACCCGAGCACCGGCGATCAGTTCGAACGTCTTGCCTATGGCATCATCGGTCCCAAAACGCTCCTGAGCACGCGCCAGCAGCTCCCGGCAGCCTCCCCAACCCGGCACTATTCCGACGCTGACCTCGACCAGCCCCAGGCTGGACTCGGCGTGGGCCTGAATGGCATGGCAGTGGAACATCAATTCCAGCCCGCCACCCAGCGCCCTGCCGGCGACGGCAGCAACCACCGGCACCGGTGCCTGACGAATGGCTGCAAACAGGCGCTGGCCGCGACGAATATAGGCATCAACGGCACCTTCTTGAGCCGACATGGCCACAAACTCTTTCAGGTCGGCACCGGCCGCAAAAATACCCGTATCGCTGTACAACACCAGCGCTCTGTTGGCCGCGATCGCTTCTGCCAGCGCGGTTTCGATCTCGTCCAGCAGCTGGTTACTGAGGGCATTCACCCGGCTGTTGAATTCCAGACACCAGGTTCTTTCATCCAGCTCACGCAGCACACTGCGTTCAAATACATGCACCGGCGCCTGCTGCACCACGCGCTGCCAGTCGACAATACCGGCGGCAACCTCTCGAGCCTGGTACAGGCCAAGCTCATTCAGCTGCCCGCCATCGGCATAACAGGCCTGACCATCTGCCCGCTGCAGAAACTCACTGCAGTCCAGGCCATCGGCCATCATTCGAGCGGTAAAGGCAGACAGGCCGATACGGTCCAGCAGCTCGAAGGGACCAAAACGCCAGTTATATCCCAGTCGCATGGCCGCATCCACCGAGTTGATCTCGGCGGCCACATCGGGCACCAGACGACTGGCATAATCCAGCACGCGAGACAGCACGCGCCAGGCGTAGAGCCCGCCGACATCATCGGTGGCCAGCAGCTCACGGAGCTGCCCCGATTTCAGCTGCGCTGACGCCAGCTCAGGCACTCGAGGCTGCCGATGGGTCAGGCTACCAAGATCGAGCACCTCACGTACCTTACGCCCCTCCGCATCCATCGTCTGACGATAGAAGCCCTGCAGCACCCGCCCCTTGCGGCCCAGCCAGCCATTTCGGTTCATCTGTTCGATCACCGGGATCGGACCGGCATACTGCTGAAAAGGGTCATCTGACGGCAGCAGGCGGCTCAGACTGGCGGTCACCTCCGGCATCAGATCAATACCGACCAGATCCCAGAGCCCGAACACGCCGGTTTTCGGAAAGCCGCATACCTGCATTACCGCATCTGCGTCTTCAACGCTCAGCCCCAGCGCAATCGCTTCCTGCAACGCCACCTGCATCCAGTACACGCCCAGGCGATTGGCAATAAAGCCCGGACGGTCGTTACAGTGGATCACCGTCTTGCCCATGTAACGATCAATAAAGGCCTCTACCCGTGCACTCGCTTCCGGTCGAGTCTCTGCCGACGTCACCAGCTCCAGCAGACGCATATAGCGCGGCGGATTGAAGAAATGGGTTACCACAAAGTGCTCACGCAGGCTCGCAGGCATGCCTTCCATCAGCAGAGTCAACGGGATGGTGGAGGTATTGGAAGACACCAGGGCATCCGGTGCCCGGACGGATTCGATGCGGCGATACAATGCCTGCTTGATATCCAGCCGCTCAACCACCACCTCGACGATCCAGTCCGCCTCGCTCAGCAGTTCCAGATCATCTTCGGTATTGCCGATGCGGATTCGTTCGGCCACCGCCGCATCCATAAATGCACCCGAGGAGCCAGCCTTGAGCATGCGTGCCAGTGCGCCCGCGGCAATCGCATTGCGCTCTGCCTGCGGCGTATCAGGGGCAACATCGCGTGGCGGTATATCAAGCAGTATCACCCGGGCACCACCATTGGCCGCCTGTGCTGCTATGCCCGCTCCCATTACACCGGCGCCGATCACGGCAACGGTCTGGATCGGCTTGCTGCCTGTATTCTGATCAGTCATGCCTTAGCCCTCCAGCCGTTCCAGAATCAGCGCAATCCCCTGGCCACCGCCAATGCACATGGTAATCAGGGCCCGGCGCTTACCGCGCCGCTCCAGTTCATACAGCGCCTTCAGGGTGATAATGGAGCCGGTCGCGCCCACCGGATGGCCATGCGCAATGGCACCACCATTGACATTCACCTTGTTCGGATCGAATTCCAGTGTTTGTGCTACGGCCATGGCCTGGGCAGCAAATGCCTCGTTGGATTCGACCAGATCGATATCCGCCATGCTCAAGCCAGCATTCTGCAGTGCTCGATTGACCGCCGGAATAGGGCCCAGCCCCATCAAATGCGGTTCAACCCCGGCAAAGGCGTAACTCAACAGACGCGCCCTGGGCGTCAGGCCTCGGGCCAGAGCTTCCTGCATCGAGGTCATTACCAGTGCGGCAGCACCGTCGTTGATACCGGATGCATTTCCGGCCGTTACCATACCATCAGGCTTGAACGCCGCTCTCAGCTTCTGCAAACCATCGAAAGTCACGTCGGCACGCACATGCTCATCCTCGCTGAATGACAGGGTTTCGCGCCCTTGGCGTACCGGTACAGGCACGATCTGGGAGGTCAGATAACCGGCGCTGATGGCAGCAGCAGCCTTGTGGTGACTGTCACAGGCATACCGGTCCAGCTGCTCGCGGGTGAAACCATACTGAGCCGCAATATTCTCGGCAGTGATCCCCATGTGACCGCTATCAAAGGGATCACTCAGAATACCAACCGTCATATCCAGTGCCCGAGCATCGCCCATTCGCTGACCAAAGCGCAGATTCGGCAGCAGGTAGGCACCACGACTCATGCTTTCCGCCCCGCCCGCCAATGCCATGCGACCAGCACCCGCCTGTATCAGTTGCGCGGCCGAGATCAGAGACTGCACGGAAGAACCGCACAGACGGTTCACATTCAGCGCGGCAGAACTCTCGGGCAGACCGCAGTTCAGGGCAATATGGCGCGACAAATAGGCATCCTGAGGACTGGTGGTGATGATGTGGCCAAACACCGCGTGGTCGACCTCGGCCGCCTCCACGCCTGCCCGCTCAATGGCGGCACGCCCGGCAAAGGTACCCAGCTCAGCCGGGCTGTAGGCAGCCAGACTGCCACCAAAATCGCCGATGGCGGTACGCGCACCGGACAGAATCACAACATCTTCAAGCTTGACGGTTTGGGACATTACGGGGTTCCTTTTATTCTTGTCGGTTCGGCATGCGCTTAACGTGCACGCCCCAGCATGTCGCGAGCGATCACTTCTTTCATGATTTCGGAGGTGCCTGCATAAATGGTCTGGATGCGTGCATCCACATAAAAGCGGGCAATCGGATATTCCAGCGTGTAGCCATAGCCACCAAACAACTGCAGGCATCGATCGATGGAACGGCACTGCATTTCACTGAGCAGCAGCTTGAGTGCTGCCGCATCGACGGTGCTCATGCTGCCGGTGACATAGTGCTGCAGGCACTGATTGAAGTAGGCGCGCCCCATCTCCAGCTCGGCACGTACCTGCGCCAGACTGAAACGCGTATTCTGAAAATCGGCAATGCGCTGACCAAAGGCTCTGCGCTCCTGCACATATTCCTGTGTCAGCGCCAGAGCCCCCTCAATTGCGCCCAGCGCCTGCGCCGCAACCCCCAGCCGTTCGCGGGGCAGCTCCTGCATCAGGTAAGCAAAACCCTTACCCTGCTCACCCAGCAACGCCTCATCAGGCACCACCAGATCATCAAAAAACAGCTCCGCCGTATCGCTGCTGTGCTGGCCAATCTTGCGAATCGATTTACCTCGTGCAAAGCCCGGCAGACGGGTGTCCACCAGAAACAGGGATACGCCTCGCGCACCCGCCGCAGGATAGGTCTTGGCACAAACGATCACCAGATCGGCCAGCTGCCCATTGGTAATAAATACCTTGGCACCATTGAGCCTCCAGCCGCCATCAACCTTTTCAGCGCTGGTCCGCATCGCCGCCAGATCACTACCGGCACCGGGTTCGGTCATGGCGATGGCCCCCAGCACTTCTCCACTGGCCATTCGGGGCAACCACTGCTGCTGTTGCGCTGTCGTCCCCAGATGCAGGATATAGGGCATGACGATATTGGCGTGGATGTTGTAGCCACTGGCCAGCCCGCCAAACCCCTGGCGCGATATTTCTTCACAGATCATCAGACAGATTTCGACACCGGCATCGGAACCACCCAAGGATTCCGGCAGATCCACACCCAGCAAGCCGGCTTCACCGAGACGGTTCCAGAGTACACGGGGAACCTGATGCGCTTCCTCCCACTGCTCATACTCGGGCGCGACTTCCTGCTGCAGAATACGCCTGACCATTGCTTCAAACAGTGCCTTGTCTTCATTGTCGACGGTTACGCCAGACGGAGACTGTGCCTGTACATTCATGCTGAGCCCTTCTTGTTGTTCTTGAATGGGGCCACCGGCCGGTTGACCTGAGCACTTATTAAAGAGCCTTGCCGCAGCGCTTTGAATGACCGTTGCGGTCGTTTTAATTGATCAAACAGGCCAAACCATGGAGACTGTGAGCACGATTGGGAAGGAGCTGAACAGATGCACAAGGCTGACCTGGCAGTGGCATCACGCAAGGCGCATATTGCCAACCACTATATTCGCGCCAGTATCAGCGCAGCCTTGAAAGCAGGCGCGGAGCCTTCATCTCTGCTGGCAGAAGCGGACATCCCCGCCGACTGGCTCGACCGCCCCGAACACCTGATCACGGAGCGTCAACTCAGTGAACTGATCAAGGCGGTCTGGCGCTATACGCGCAGCGAATTTCTGGGCCTGTCGCCCAGTGTCTGCCGACGTGGTGTCTTTGCCCTGATGGCAGAATTGGCTCTATCGGCCAGTACGCTCGGCGGCATGCTGCAGCAAAGTGCACGCTTTTATACGGCCATGTCGGATGATTTGAAGATCGGTCTGGAAGTCGAACCCTCCGAGCAGTCACCGCTGGTGTTTTATCGCTTGCACCTGCAGCACCGAGGCGAAGACCCTCATCATCTGCTGCAGGAATTCATCCTGCTGATGTGGCAACGCTTCGCCAGCTGGCTGGTCGGCCAGCAGATCCCCATCGCCAGCACCTGTTTTGGCTATCCGGCACCGGCGCATGCCCGCGAATACAGAGCCATGTTTCTGGGCGAGCTGGTGTATGACCAGCCGGCCTGCGGCTTTTACCTGCATCCACGCTTTCTGCAGCTGCCCATCATCCGCAATATGGCCGAACTGCAGTTTTTTTTGCGCGACTGCCCCGCCGTGATTCTGCACCGACCGGTGCGAGACAGCAGCCTGCACACCCGGATTCGGGTTCTGCTGCAGCTCCATGATTTCGAGCAGATGCCGGATCTGGACACCATCAGCCAGACCCTGCTGATGGCACCCAGAACACTGCGCCGAAAACTCAGGGATGAAGGTACTTCACTGCGCCAGATCAAGGATGACTTGCGACGGGATTTTGCCCAGAAACTGCTGGCCAGTGAGCACCTGAGCGTGCAGGAAGTAGCCGAGCAAAGCGGGTTTACCGAAGCGGCCGCCTTCTGCCGCGCCTTCAGGCGCTGGACCGGACACTCGGCCGCCCAGTGGCGACAAATGCAACGACGGACGAGCCAGAGCCGATAGCGCATTCAGGCTGAGAATGGGACGGCGCTTATCTGGACCGTTCACTGTCCAGATAAGCGCCCACAGCAGCTTCAATCTCTTCAATCAGCTCAGGGTCCATGAAGTTGTAAATATCCGGAATATCCAGCACGCAGAGGTTCTTGTATGCCACCAATCTGGAAAATTCGGCCTTCAGCCTGTCTATGTGCTTCTGTTCCATCACAAAAATATAATCGGCCCACTGGATATCAGACGCACTGACCGTTTTGCGTGCATTGGGGCTTGTGCCAGCGGAACGCACGTTAAAGTTCGGCGATTTTCGCCAGATTGCTTCTGCTGTCGGGCTGCGCCACTGGTTCCGACTGCAGATAAAAAGCAGGTTCTTTTTTTCCATCACAACTCACATGCCAATACTGATAGTGAACAACGATATAATCCGCCACAAGTGGTGACAGGCTCTGCCACCACTTGGGCACGGGTATTCAGAGCTGAGATGCAAAACGGCTGATCTGATCCAGCCAGCCCTTTCTCTTTGCTTCCGACGCATAGCGCACGGGGCCAAAGGAGGTGATTTTGACCGGCTTGATGCCCGAAAACTCCAGAATGGTGCGGCGTATCTGGTTATGCGCCGGATTACGATAGACCAGTCGGAAATACCAGGGCGGCGTATCCATGGTCGTAATCACATGCGCCGAACGCCCGGCAAGCAATTTGTCCCAGAACTGGGAACCTTCACGGTATTTGAAGGCAAAGCCCGGCAAAAATACTCGATCGAACAAGCCTTTCAGCACAGCCGGCATACCGCCCCACCAGATCGGATAAACAAATACCAGATGCTCCGACCAGGTGATGGCCTCCTGAATACTCACAAGCCCCGGCTCCAGCGGCTGTATTTCACGGTAGCCATGACGCAGAACCGGGTCAAAATCGATCTCGCCCAGCTTGAAACACCTGACACTATGGCCAGCCTTCTCGGCCGATGCTACATATTCATCCGCCAGCGCAGCACAGAAGCTGGCCGGGTCGGAGGTGCCCAAAATAACGACAATTTTCTTGCTCACTTTACTTCCTTCTAATGAGCCTGAGGGATAGCAAGAGGTAGTGAATTCCGTCCTCTTGCTCGATCTTCGTTGCAATACAGCTGCGGCCGCACACCCCGAAGCCTGAGTCCAGTACGTTCGCTGTCACAGGCTCATACCCCTGCCCAATACCCGGGACAAAGGAATCTGTACGATTAAGCGTCAATCAGGCACCGAATGCGCTATACATTAAGAATTACTAATATATAATTCAGTAAAATCTAATAGACGGAGCACTCACATGACCCTGAACGCAGCCCTGCGCCTGATGGCGGGAACCGTTGTAACCCTGAGCCTTGTATTGAGCTATTACCACAATCCGTTATGGCTGTGGCTGACAGCGTTTGTCGGCTTCAACCTGCTGCAATCCGCCTTCACGCGTTGGTGCCCGGCAATCACCATCTTTCGCATGCTGGGCCTGAAGGACGAAGTGTGTGACAGTCAGGGCATGAACGTCAATCAGGGCGTGCACATCATTGCCGGTATCATGATTCTGGCCACCAGCCTGCCGGTTGTACTGGCCCTGCTGCCGCAGGCGGTGTTGGTGGTGACACTGGTGATCGGCCTGAGCCTGATGCAGTCCGCTTTCAGCGGCTGGTGCCCGGCAATACTGATAGCCAAACTGCTGGGGTTCAAACCAACACACCCGGCCTGAAGTCTGCCCGGCCGCTCTTGCCCATTTTGCCGGAGCGGTCAACGCTGAAGCGGAACCCCTCTTCCCTGTTGGTTCTGAATCTGAAATACTCGAGTCCATGACCATTCATTCCTCACTCCGACGACTGCGCCGACGCACACACACCCGTGTGGGCTTGCCGCTGCCTGTCAGGAGGGAGAACTCGAACTGAATCCGTTCGACTGATCACTGAATACCCCCACCAAGGCCATCGGTAACCCCGATGGCCTTTTTCGTTATATGGAGCACGCAACATGAATACTGCGCTGATGCAGATTACACAGAGACCGGAACAGATTTTCACCCGGGGTAAAGGCAACTACCTTTATGACGCTGATGGCAACGCCTGGCTGGATTTCATGCAGGGCTGGGCCGTCAACACACTGGGACACAGCCACCCGCATATCGTCGAGGCAATCAGCTACCAGGCAACACAACTGATCAATCCAGGCCCGGCGTTCTACAACGCACCGGCCCTGCAACTGGCACAGCAGCTGACTGACCACTGCTCACTGGACCAGGTATTTTTCGCCAACAGCGGTGCAGAAGCCAACGAAGGCGCCATCAAGCTGGCACGTAAATGGGGTCAACTCCATCGCCAGGGTGCCTGGAAGATCATCACCTTCCACAACGGCTTTCACGGCCGCACACTGGCCACCATGTCCGCCACCGGCAAGGCCGCCTTTGAGCCCCTGTTCAACCCGAAAGTGCCCGGCTTCACCAAGGTGCCCTATGGCGACCTGAATGCTGTTGCAGCTGCAATTGACGGCGAAACAGCGGCAATCATGCTGGAGCCCATCCAGGGCGAGGCTGGTGTGATCTCCGCAGGCAGCGCTTTTCTGCAAGGGCTGAGAGCTTTGGCCAATCAGCACGGCATTCTGCTGATTCTGGATGAGGTACAAACCGGCATGGGGCGTACCGGTAGCCTGTTCTGCCATCAGCACCACGGCATCGAACCCGACATCATGACCTTGGGCAAGGGACTGGGCGGCGGCGTTCCCATCTCGGCCCTGCTGGCCAGAGACGAGGTCTGCTGTTTCGAGCCCGGCGATCAGGGCGGCACGTTTAACGGCAACCCCGTAATGTGTGCAGCCGCACTGGCGGTGCTGGATACACTGACTCAGGATGATTTCATGACACAGGTGCAATCACGCGCACAGCAATTGAAGTCAGGTTTAAGCGCCCTGTCTGACCGGCATCAATTAGGAGAAGTCAGAGGTGAAGGGCTGTTGCTGGCACTGCAGACCGGGAACCGGAACGCCACCGAAATCAGCCAGGCCTGTTACAGCAAGGGGCTGCTGATCAATGCGCCACGGCCCGACACGCTCAGATTCATGCCGGCGCTGAATGTGACTGAAGACTGCATCCGAATGGCGCTGGATACACTGAACAACGTGCTGGCCTTGCCCGCCTGAGCAGGCCAAACCAGACGACTGTAAGCGGGCCGGCCCCATACGAGACCGACCTGCTTTCGGTGCCTACAGCTGACTAAGAATGGTTGGGTCTGTGATCTTGTCATCGTCGGCCAGCATAAAGGCCTTGGACAACACGATCGAAAGGCCATTGTCGCCTTCGAACGGCAGGAACACCTGCCCTACATTCCTGTCCTTGCCACGGCCCGGCACGATACACAGGTAGCGATCGTTCGGGCAGATCAGAATATTGCCGCTGCCAATATGGATTTTGTAGGTATGGCGGGTGCCATCAACAAAGAGAAATTTTCCTTCGATGCGCGCCTTATCCCGGATTTTCAAGCGGGGCAGCAAGCGCTCCAGCACGGTTTTGCGGGTCTTGGCCACTTCGGTCAGATCACCAAACGAGTAGCTGTGCCAGTAGGCACGGTAGTCCGGACGCGCATCAGGGCCACCGTCCTGCCACTGGGGATCGTTACCGACACTGGCAACGCCAACAAACAGGTCCAGATCGCGCATGATCTCGGACAGCACCAGTGGCGGTATATCCACCATCGGCACCGGCTGATCATCACCCTCGCGACAAAAGCGCAGCTGGTCGGTTGCCACGTAATACCAGATACCCGCGTCATTAAAACTGTCGGTATCATCGATGATCTCGTTGATCCAGAATTGCGCTTCAAGACCATGGGCGGTCAAGGGTTTGCTGGCGATTTCGCCATCACGACCATCGTCATAGGCACCCAGCAGGGAGTATTTCCATCCTCTCAGGGCAGCCAGCGAGTTGAATTGATGCTGTTTCAGAATATGCGCCGCCATGCGGTTGGAATAGACCCGCGTGTTGATCTCCGCATCTGTCAGGACATAGACTTCACGGAACGCCTGCTTGATCGGCTGGCTGATTTCGAGCGTTTCCAGACGGTCACGCCATTGCAGCACCTCATCTGCGGATGAATCGATCGGATGCCAGAAGCGGATTTCACCGGGTGTTTCCGTCGCAATCGGCTTGCCGCTGACATCGTGCCAGTTACCGTCGTGGTACAGCGCCGGTGTGCCATCCAGCGTCCAGATCAGCTTGCGGGCAATGCATCCAACCAGACCGTGATGCAGGTAGTATCTGTCGAACGCATCGGCGGTCCAGCACATGTCCTCCAGATACAGGCGATCAATGCGGTCACGCTGTGCCGTGGATGCCTGCTTCACCTGCTTGACCAGATCACGCATTTTTTTCAGCTTGTCGGCATGTTTAGCACTATCTTTGACGAATGCCGGAACGGATTTCTGCACCTTGCCATCGGGTTTTAGCCACTGCAGCTCGGCCGCCCCTACCCCCGTGTGTCTCAGAACCAGACGATAGTCATCAAATGCTTCGACACGCTCGCCAGCCACCATGCCGAAATCCGGGGCGGCTATTTCTTCAATCTGAGCTGATTTAAGGCCCTGCCTGGCCGCCTGCTGGTCGATATATTTCTGGATCAGCTTCTGGGTATTGTTCTGGCGAATACGCAACTTCAACCGTGACAGGTGGCTGATGCCGTCCAGTCCTTTGGATTCCGCCAGCGCATAGATTGCCGCATTGCCCACACTGGCTGCAGCCGGCCCCTGCCCCGGAACCTTCTGAAAGCACTTTTCGGTCAGCTGGGCAATAACCTTCAACGTCTGCGCATCATGGAAACGACTCAATGACCACAACAACCCTTTCAACAAATTGAAGCTGTGTGATTCGATATATTCGTGCTCGCTGTAGGTATAGGCCTGGCCCTGGTGTTGATAGGTGGATTCCGTTTCCCTTACCACCATGTCAGCCGCCGCCTGCAACCAGCGGGCGGTGCGGAGCTTGAACGGGCGCGTACCTATGGCATCCACCAGCTCCTTCGCCGTACCCAGAAACTTCTGACTTGGCTTGCCGGCGCTGGCGGTATTCAGATGATGGAACAACCGATACCAGCCTGCACATTCTTCCTGCGTCATGCCCTCCAGATCAGCCTTGACCAGCGCTCCGAACGGGCCACTCCCCAGTTCATATACCGGCACGCCCTGGCCAGCATCAGCTCCTGCGTCCAGCAGCACCCGCTGCAGTTTCTGCGCGGCCTTGACCACATCAGGTCCCCAGTAGCCCCGCTGGCTGCCCCCATTCAGGTGGCGCGCAACATCCTT
>Ga0193959_1000299_pt1 | contig 20205 bp, 19 predicted proteins | sample FB_2_MG_FD_140333 | JGI IMG/M metagenome (GOLD analysis project Ga0193959, IMG submission 140333) | Microbial mat bacterial communities from the Broadkill River, Lewes, Delaware, United States - FB_2_MG | ecosystem: Environmental > Aquatic > Freshwater > River > Microbial mats | place: USA... | reverse complement strand
GCGATCTCGTTCTCGTGATGGGGGAAGGTCAGATCCGGCCCGCCGCCGTGGATATCGAAGGTGTTGCCCAGGCAGCAGGTCGACATCGCGGAGCACTCGATGTGCCAGCCAGGACGCCCCTCCCCCCAGGGCGACGGCCAGCTGGCCTCGCCCGGCTTGGCAGCCTTCCACAGCACGAAGTCGAGCGGGTCGCGCTTGGACTCGTCCACCTCGATGCGCGCGCCGGCACGCAGGTCGGCGAGGCGCTTGCCGGACAGCTGCCCGTAAGGCTCGAACTTCGCCACCGCGTAGTAGACGTCGTTGTTCGGGCCGACGTAGGCGTAGCCCTTGTCGATCAGCGTCTGCACCATGGCGACGATATCACCGATATGAGCGGTTGCTCGGGGCTCCTGATCCGGACGCAGCACGAACAGGCGCGATTCATCTTCATGCATTGCCGCAATCATGCGCGCTGTCAGTTCGTCGACCGATTCATTGTTTTCGGCTGCACGACGAATGATCTTGTCGTCCACATCCGTGATATTGCGAACGTAATCAACATCCCAACCTCGCGCACGCAGATAGCGCGTAATAACATCAAAAGCGACCATTACACGCGCATGACCCACATGACAGTAGTCATATACCGTGACGCCGCAGACATACATGCGGATCTTGCCCGGTTCGATCGGTGTAAAAAGTGTCTTGCTGTTTGTCAGAGTATTGTAGATATGAAGCATTAGTGTCCGCCGGACTTTATGAATGAGACCGCTCAGCCTGAGCGGTACGTAAGTATTTGATTCAGGGCAGAATGACACGCCCAAGCCAGGCCTGACCCAGCAGGCTGGATTCTCGCGTCAGCCACAATTCGCCATTTCGCCAGGCAACGGCCTCCCACTGCCCCGCCGGAGCCAGAGAGTGGCGACGCGCACTGGACCATACGGGCGTGTCCCGCTGTACCGGCACCAGCCAGATAAAAGCTTCGGAGCTGAAACGCCCCTTGGTATACCCCAGCAGGACCAGCATGCCTGTTGTCACATCATAGTCAGCTGAGGTTATCAGCCCGGAAACCGGAAAGCTGCCTTCTGAACGCAACGACTGCCTGGAAGCGTCTTGCGGGTTCAGGCGATACAGACGGGTCTGCTGGTTATTCCAGTTCTTGCTGAATATCCATAGCCGACCATTGACCAGCGTGGCTGCCTCACAGTCATTATCATGCGCATAAGCCCCCTCACTTGGCCCGGCATCCGCAAAACGGAACTCCAGCAGCCTGGAGGGCACCTCAACGGCAGACGAAGCAAGCCTGGACCTGTCGACTGCGTATACCTGCATCCAGCCACGCCGCCCCAGGTTATTGCCACAGTCGAAGACAAACAGCTCACCTGTGGATGCCGCCATCTCTTCCCAATCGAAATTCACGGCATCCTGAAGCCTGACTGTCTGCTCGACCGCACCCGTGTCGGGCGCAAGCCGGTAAATCAGCGCGCCATCCCCGCTGTCATTGTGGGTCCACAACGCTCCCTGATGCCAGGCAAGCCCAGAAGTTTCGCTGACGGCGGCCGGCAACAACGCCAGTTTTTCGACCGCCAGTTCAGATTGGCCGACAGCTCCCCGAGGACTGGCACAACCAGCTACCAGCAGGGAGCACATCAGCAGAGTGGCAAGTTTGACGCTCGCTCCTCGCACACTCACAACCTGATCACTTACCCTGAATCTTGGCCCAGGAATCACGCAGAGTAACGGTGCGGTTAAACACCAGACGCGATTCATTAGAGTCCGAGTCTACACAGAAGTAACCGGTACGCTCAAACTGGTAACGGCTTTCCGCAACAGCGTGCTTGAGGCCGACTTCCACCCGTGCATTCGGCATCACCTTCAGCGATTCCGGGTTCAGGAACTCATGGAAATCGCGCTCCTTGTCAGCATCCGGGTTCGCCTCGGTGAACAAACGATCGTAAAGACGCACCTCACAAGGCACGGAGTTGTCCGCCGATACCCAGTGAATTACACCATTGGGCTTATAGTCCGTCGGGTTCTGGCCCTTGGTCTCCGGATCGTAGCTGCACACCAGCTCGACCACGTCACCCTGCTCATTCTTGATCACCTCATCACAGCGCACCACGTAGGCGCCACGCAGACGCACAGCATCACCCGGTGACATGCGCTTCCACTTGCGCGGCTTCTCTTCAGCAAAGTCTTCACGTTCGATCAGCAGATTGCGCGTAAACGGCACCTTCCGGATGCCCATGGATTCATCCTTGGGATGCGCTGGCAGTTCGAACCACTCCTCTTCACCTTCCGCGTAGTTGGAAATGGTGACCTTGATCGGATCAACCACACACATGGCACGGGGTGCGTTGGCATCCAGATCATCACGGATCGCGGCTTCCAGCATACCCACATCAACAATACCATTGGAGCGGGTTACGCCAATCATGTCGCAGAAGTTGCGGATGGACGCCGGGGTAAAGCCACGGCGACGCATACCGGAGATAGTCGGCATGCGCGGATCATTCCAGCCCTCGACATGCGCTTCATCAACCAGCAACTTCAGCTTGCGCTTGCTGGTCACGGTGTAGTTCAGGTTCAGGCGAGCAAATTCATACTGACGCGGACGCGCCGGTACCGGCAGATTCTCGATAAACCAGTCATACAGCGGACGATGGTCCTCAAACTCCAGCGTGCAGATGGAGTGAGTGATCCCCTCCAGAGCATCCGACTGACCATGAGTAAAGTCATAGGACGGGTAGATGCACCACTTGTCACCGGTCTGGTGGTGATGTGCGTGGCGAATACGGTAGATCACCGGGTCACGCAGGTTAATATTCGGCGCCGCCATATCGATCTTGGCACGCAGCGCACACTCGCCTTCTTCAAAGTCACCATCACGCATCTTCGCGAACAGCTTGAGGTTTTCTTCAATACTGCGCTCACGATAAGGACTGTTTTTGCCCGGCTCAGTCAGAGTGCCACGAAACTCACGCATTTCATGCGCGCTCAGGCTGTCGACGTACGCCTTGCCCTGTTCGATCAGGTGCACCGCCCATTCATACAGACGATCGAAGTATTCGGAACTGTAGCGAATATCACCCGCCCACTCGAAACCCAGCCAGCGGACATCTTCGATAATAGAGTCGATATATTCCTGGCTTTCCTTTTCCGGATTGGTGTCGTCAAACCGCAGGTTACATTGACCCCCGAAGCGCAAGGCAGTGCCGAAATTGAGACAGATGGACTTGGCATGACCAATGTGCAGATAGCCATTGGGCTCAGGCGGGAAGCGGGTAACGACCTTTCCGCCATGCAGACCTTGAGCAAGATCATCTTCAATAATCTGGTGGATAAAGTTATTCGGCTTGTTGCTTTCGTTTGTGGTCATATCCATGTCTTGTCGAAGCTGATATAGGGCCGGCCTGCGGCCGGAACTGGTTGCGGCATTATAACCGCAGATAGATGTATCACGCACGCCAGCCAAGCGAAAGCGCGCGCAAAGGGTGCAGCCAAATAATACTTGAGTATAATAGCGACACTCATAAGAAACACAGGGAACTGGACATGATCATCCTGCAGACAAACCACGGCACTATCACACTGGAACTGGACCACGACAAAGCCCCCAACACCGCAGCCAATTTCGAGCAGTATGTTCGTGACGGCTTTTATGACGGTGTGATTTTCCACCGTGTTATCGACGGTTTCATGATCCAGGGCGGTGGTTTTGAACCCGGCATGATTCCGAAAGAAACCCGTGAGCCGATCCAGAACGAAGCAGACAACGGTCTCTCAAACCTGAACGGCACCATTGCCATGGCACGCACCATGGATCCGCACTCCGCATCCGCCCAGTTCTTTATTAACGTCTCCGATAACACCTTCCTGGACCATACAGCCAAGACGACCGAAGGCTGGGGTTACGCCGTATTTGGTAAGGTTGTCGACGGCATGGACGTTGTGAACAAGATCAGAAAGGTTTCCACCACCATGCGCGCCGGCCATCAGGACGTGCCTGCGGAAGACGTGATCATCGAATCCGCCAAGGTTGAGGAAGCAGAAGGCTGATGCTGCGTTACTTTGTTGCAGACCTTCACCTCGATCACAAACGCCCGGATATTATCCGGGCGTTTGTGCATTTTCTGCATGAAAAAGCCGCACATGGCCAAGAGCTTTACCTGTTGGGCGACATTTTTGAAGCCTGGATCGGTGACGACGCGGCTCCCGAATTCCTTGAACCTGTTTACAGCGCATTGCGTACATTGTCGAATTCAGGGGTAAAACTCTATTTTCAACAGGGCAACCGCGATTTTCTGGTTGGACAGGCATTCATGCAACGCATAGGCGCACAGCTATTGCCTGAGTGCCAAGCCATAGAGTCCGTACACGGCAAGACACTGCTGCTGCACGGTGACCAGCTATGCCTGGATGATCTGGACTACCAGGCTTTCCGCAAACAGGTGAGAGACCCGAACTGGCAAGCCGCCGTACTCAGCAAAACGGTCCCCGAACGGCTGGAGCTGGCACGTCAACTCAGGGCAGCCAGCCGCGAGCAAACCGCACAGAAGGCAATGGATATTACGGATGTGAGCCTTGCTGCGGTCAGCCAGCTACTGGATGACGAGGCCGCTCCACTGATGATTCACGGCCATACCCACCGACCACAGATCCACCATGATCAGTCAGCCAATGCTGGCATACGCATCGTACTGGGAGACTGGAATACCCATGGCTGGTACCTGGAGCAGGATAACTTGGGCAGCAGGCTGTATGCGTTCAGCCTGCCGCTGACACAAGCGTCTATTGCAGCAGAGTTGCGGGATTCTCTAGCAGCGCCACGCTAGGCTTGCCACTGTGGAAACGGAATTCACTGTCTTCCGACAGAATCAGTTCCGTTTCCAAATGGCGGAAATGCTCAATCCGGTCATCGATCGGCTCACCTGCATACTCACGCGCAAGGTGCAGGTAATCTTGGTAATGACGACCCTCCGACTTAAGCAGCGAACGGTAAAAACGCGCCAACTCCTCATCCAGATCAGGTGCCAGCGCGGCAAAACGCTCACAGGAACGCGCCTCGATAAAAGCTCCAATAATCAATACATCAATCAGACGCCCCGGTTCCGAGGTGCGCACATCCGCCCTCAGGCCTGCAGCATAGCGCGCCGGGCTCAGGTGCCCATAATCCAGCCCCCGCGCCTGCATCAGCCCCAGCACCTGCTCGAAATGAATCAACTCTTCACGCGCCAGGCGTGACATTTTATTCAGCAAATCGGAGCGGTCCACGTAGCGAAACATCAACGTCATTGCGGTCGAAGCCGCTTTTTTTTCGCAATGAGCATGATCCATCAGCAATAATTGCATTGCCTCCGGTTTTGCCGCCAGTGCCAGCCATTCGTGCGGGGTTTCCGAACCGAGAAAAGTCTTTATTTCGTCAAGCACATCCATTGAATAAACCAGATTGAATTTACTGCGCCAGCCTCCGACCACTTTTAGCAGCCGAACAAGCCATTACAGTGAATATGGGTTATGTAGCCCGCCGCGAGGTTTGTGAAAAACGTGCGGCAGGTTTGTGAACCTACATAGTGAATTTAAAGTTTCAAATTGGGCGGGATTTTACAAACCTCCGCCCCAAAGAGCCACTCGGATTGTGAAATTTGTGCTCTGCATCAAGGCTCAGCGCTTTCTCCCTCCCCTTCGTCCTAACCCTTGCGCACTTCATGTATTTGTCGCAAGCTAGCACCAATGCCAAGCATGGTACGAGAGGATGTCGTGCTCAACATGCTTAGCGATGGATACAGCGCAACATGGAGTAGAGTATGGAAATCAGCAGCGCCTTGGCATCACTTGCCAAGAAAATTGAGCAACGTGGCAGTATCATCGAAACAGAAGAAGCAACAAAGAACGCCTTTGTGATGCCCTTTCTCAACAATGTATTGGGATACGACGTTTTTGACCCTTCCGAAGTCATCCCCGAGTTCACTGCCGATACAGGCACAAAAAAAGGCGAGAAGGTGGACTATGCCATCATCAAAGATGGAGTTGTTCAGGTCCTCATCGAGTGTAAGAAATTTGGAGAACAGCTTTCGTTGAAGCATGCTTCTCAGCTATATCGCTATTTCTCAGTCACCAATGCACGTATTGCCATCCTGACCAATGGTGTCGTATACCAGTTTTTCACCGACCTAGACGCCCCCAATAAAATGGATGAAAAGCCATTTTTGGAATTGGATCTATCCAATATCGATGAGCATATTGTCCCTGAGGTTGCCAAGCTGACCAAGGAAGATTTCGATGTAAACTCAGTGATCAACTCTGCTGGTGAGCTGAAGTACATGAATCAGATTCGCAAGGTCATTGCTGCTCAACTGGCACAGCCTGACGATGACTTTGTTCGTTTTTTCGCAGCTCAGGTTTACGATGGTGTGATCACACAAAAAGTCCGCGAGCTATTTTCGGACCTCACAGTGAAAGCATTCAAGCAATACCTCAATGACAAGGTAAACGAGCGGCTCAAGTCAGCTCTCCAGCGTGACTCTGAGTCCACGTCTCCAGATAAAGATGCAGAGAGCAAAATTGATGCTGAGGACGACGAAGACAACAAGATCGTGACCACCGAGGAAGAAATCGCAGGTTTCAACATCGTACGTGCCATCATGTGCCAAGAAGTTGATATCGAGCGAGTGACGCCGCGAGACACTCAAAGCTACTTCGGTGTTCTCTTTGATGACAACAATCGCAAGCCTATCTGCCGCCTGCACTTTAACCGATCCCAAAAATACCTTGGAGTTTTCGACCAAGAGAAAAAAGAAACTCGTCATCCTATTGGTCGAGTAGAAGATATCTTCCAATTTGCAGAACAGCTGAAAGCAACTAGCACCTACTATGACTGACAGCTCCTGAATCGCAAGATACGGCTAGTAAAGTACCAGATCATGCCTCGGCAGTGCCGGGGCTTTCTACCCCTGATGTAGACCATCTCGCCTGGGGCTACGGCAGGCCCGGGTCAGGCTGTCAGGCGATCGCCACTCAGCAGCTCACTGTCACGCTATTACCGCCCTCCACCGCTAAATAACATACGCTCATCTGATAGTTTTCAGCGCTAAAACAGTCTGTGTGATCTGGGCCTTCATCGAAGGTATAGACTGACGTTTCATTCAGTCTATTGGCTACATCAATCGGGATGCACACTCTTCGCTGGAGCGCTGCGCGAAATTTATCATGTATGAGTGCGATACTTGAACTGTCTTTTAGCTTTCAAAATTGGCAACTGAGTTTCAAATTCTCACCTCGAATTCAAGACTCAGTTGCCTTTCTACTAAACGTCCACTCTCTCAAACTGGTGCTGATGCTTCTGCATCGATTCCAGACCCTCTCTGACCGACCACAACTCCACAATCACTTGGCCGACATAGTCGGTAACCGCGACGGTCGAGGTGCCGGTGATGCCCGTTTCGCTGGCGAGTACGGACTGGTTATCCGCGCGGCGCAGCCGGACGCTGTAGGTCTTGCCCGGTTCCGGGCCCGTCGATCCGAATAGTGTATCGATGACCTGGTCGGCCTGACCGAGACGGTCGCGGTGCGCCCAGGTGATGGTCACATCACCGGTAATGCTGGTCGGATAATACTGGCCTCCTATCTGGAACTGCCCCGGTGGGTAGGGACGGCCCTGGCGGCCTTGCAGCTGCAGGCTGTCCACTGCCGCCAGGCTGGGGTCCAACTGACCTTCACTGGTATTGGTCAGCAGTTTGGCATCCAGCGTGGTGTTCATCGTGTAGGCAACGTCATCACTGGCGGCGTTGTCGCCGTAGAACCAGATGCGTGCCCCTGCAGCGTGTGGCTGCGGGACGGTATCCGCACAGGCTCGGGCGATGGTGCAGGCGCCGGTGTCGGGGTCCAGCGCATCGATACGCACAATCTCATCATCGATTATGGCCGCGCTGCCCAACTCTACGGCATCCAGCCAGCTGGGTGAGCTGATCAGGATCTGTGTGCCCTGTTTACCGATTGCGGTGGTCAGCAGACCGCTGGGACACCAATCACCGGCTTTGCCATCGGTGAACGCACCACTGCCGGCTACACGGCTGGTCAGGGCATAGGAACGGGACTGCGCGTTAGGGGCGACAGCGACCGCCGACAGCCAAGAGGCAGAAGGTGAAAGCTTGGAATGGCTTTTAAGGCATCCACGCATCAGCCCCCAATTCTGGACCAAAGCGGTGATGCCTCTCTGGCTAGAACAGATAAAGAGCTGCTTCAACGCATCATGCTGGGTATCGAGGAAGGTCTGGAAGCTACAGGCCGTAGGATTCCAGCAGATAAGAAGGTTGAGCTGACCTTCGCTCTGTACGAAATTTTCAGCAAAAGCGAAGCCGCACCCGACAGTGCTACGATCCTGCCGTTCCTGAAGCTTGCGTAAAAATCGTTATCAAGGGCGCCTGAACGCACCCCATACGGCCAGTGTGATAAAAAGATGACAGTTGATACAATCCCTGACCGTTCCTGCAGTAAGGAGCACCAACAAAATCAGGGAGCGTTATGGAACAGAACAAAGTAGTGGATGCAATCAAAGCCGTCCTGGGGGATGGCAGCCAAGCATCACACAATGACGGCGGTACTGGTAGCAACTACAACATTACAATCAACGGAAACGTTAGCATCACGGTGCAAGCACCATCCTGCCCAACCTCAAGCGGTCAGGCAACAGCGTCACACCAGCTCCGTTGAAACCACCAGGCACTGAAAACAAAAAGGCCGCATGGTCCACCCACACGGCCTTTTTAACAAACTACGCGACGCGATCGATTTTAACCGGCGTTTTTTAACAAGATTGCCGACCCGTTGAAAAAACACCCCGCCAAAGCCCCACTGCCCTGGAACGCCCGCCATCTCTGGCCTCCGTCCCATCAAATCCCACTCTATCCCGCCATCTCCCGTTTAACAGGTTAGATGGTTGGTTACAATTTCCCTGCGGAGACGCCACATTCGCAGTCACACTACATAGCCGAAATAGCTGACATAGCCGAATAACCATAACGGACTTATCCCAGCGAAATCGGGAAGTTTTCCCGAACCCTTTCCTGCCAGGGCGCCTAAGCTGTTATCAGATGTCACCAGCATCTTTCGGCGAGTGTTTGCCAAGGATGGCAAAAGCCCCCACCTCACGCCAGCCGCGCCTCCGGGCGCGGTTTTTCTACTTTTTCAACACTGGACCTTTTTAACACTGGACCACAGGCGCGACATCAGCACCCTCCAATACCTCTGAGACCAGAAACGAAAAAGGCGCCCTCAGGCGCCTTCAGTACAGCAGCTTTCAGCACTCAATCGATCAGCGTGTCGATCAAGTCAATCATGAACTCTGTCTGCTCTTCTTCCATGATATCCCAGCCATCGAGCCCCATACTCTTCAGCACATCCTTGCCCTTGGGGTCATTTTCCATCTCGGAAAGACTGCTCAGCAATGCTGGAATATGCTCTTCCATGCGAGGGCCCGCTACAAGCGTATGGTGCACAACACTGATCTGGCTACTGACCAGCGGTTTCATTTTCTTGCGCACCAGCTCGGACAGCTCATCAAAACCGGCCTTGAGGAAAAAGCCCGCATCCGCTTCACCATTGATCAAGGCCTTGGCTACCAACACGTAGGTATCCAGCTCCTTGAATGTGACATTGCTGTTATCCAGATCAGCGGATTCCAGCATGATCATGCCCATGGTGTGAACATCGGGATCGGCCGTTGTCGCAATTTTGAGGCCAGGTTTCAGATCTTCAACACAGTTAACCGAATCCTCCATCCGTGCTGCGATGACGGTCTCATCGGCACGATTGCGCGGACGCACCAGTACCTTGAAGCCCAGTTCGCGTACAAGCATGGAAGCGTCGTACGGGTTGGCATAAATCAGATCCAGCTTGCCGCTGCGAATATCTTCACGCTGAGCCTCAAAGCTGTCATACAGCTCCAGGTGAACCCCTACTCCCAGCTGACGCTGCAACCAGGTATTAAAAATAAACCAGCCCGAGAGATGCGCCGGTGGAAAATCCGGGCTCACGGATAGATTCAATGTCATCGCAGCACCTTCTTACCTGAGTGTGGCATAGAGCGCTTCGCTCTCATTGATTTTGCTGCGTGAGGGCTTGCGCCTTACAGAGGTATAACCAACGAGTTCGCCATTACGAATATTTGGAATGACCGTGGCCTTGACCCAGTAATATGCGCCATCCTTGCGCAGATTCTTGACATAGCCCTGCCACTTCTTACCTTGCGCCACTGTATCCCACAAATCCTTGAATGCCACAGCGGGCATATCGGGATGGCGCAGAATATAATGATTGATGCCGATCAACTCCTCACGCGAATAGCCGGACATCTCGATGAATGCCCGGTTGGCATGAGTGATGATTCCTTTAGGGTCAGTTCGAGAGACGATCAACTTTCCATCCGGATAAGGCACCTCACGATCTACGACTGTGGCGAGCCTTTCTGTGCCATCAAAATACTTGATCAGCACTTCCCTGCTTGCCGCCATATCAATTTCGGACATAGGCACTCCAGACCGAGCAAGCGGCGCCCATCAAATGAAGGCGCACGCCCAACACAGTAAAACGCTTATAGAATCTTGCCAATCGCTTCAGCAGCGCGCTTAACGTCGAGGAAGATCAGACCCAAGCGTGCATTAGTTTTGGCAACAACAGTAAGAACCGATTCAGGGTTGGCGTGCGTCATCAGGATATAGCCATCACGCCCCTTCACCAGCACCTGTTCCAATTCACCACGAGCCAGCTCCTGAGACGTACGCTCACCCAGGGACAGCATTGCCGCACTCATCGCACCTACGCGATCCTCATCCATACCCGCCGGCAGCAGCGCATCAATCACCAGGCCGTCGGTAGAAATAACCGCAGACGCCTCGATTTCAGCCGATGTGCCGTTGAGATCGTTAAGAATTGAAGTCAACATTTCTGAGCGCATGGTAGTCTCCTTTTAGGCCATTAGCGCTGGTTGTAAATCTGTATAAAGCAGCCAGCCTGCCTTATCAGTAGTCTAGATAGCGTCGGATCAGCACCGACATTAGATCCACAAAAGGCTGCCGGTTCAGATGAGGCATCCCTTCCAGAATCAGCAAGAATTTCTGCTCCCCTACATGCAGAGTCCAGAAACCGAGTTCACTTTGACCGACAGCATCGACCAAAGCCCAAGATGAGCCATCAAAACCCAGGTGGCGCGCCAGCAAGGCCTGATGACGTTCATGCAACGAAACCAGGTCCGCCGCCATGCCTGCTACCGCCTCTGCTTCATCGGGATCAAAGCCGGACTGGCCAAGACAGAAACCCTGATCATCAGCCAACAGTACACGACCGTCAGCCAGGCGCGGCAGAAACTCAGGCAACAACTGCTCGATTGTACCTGCCGCTATGGGTTCGGGACTCTCGGGCAGATCAACAAAACCGTGTTGTACAGCCTTGTCGAGCAAGGTCTGAGCTTCACTCTCGGGTAACCCGGTAAGCTTCTGTAGCAACGCACCCAGATACGGGATATGCGTATCGGCACTCAACAACTGCAGCAACAAGGCCCGCAGCGCATCGGGGTGGGTTGATAACGTGGCGTAATAAGCCCCACTCGGGGTGACCTGAAAGTACCGCGGGGTCTCATTCTGTTCTTGATTCACGGTTTAACTCCGAAAGATCCATGGGTGTGTTGCACACGTTACGGTCACTGACAGTACAGGCCGACGGCGTCCGCTGCCACCAGGAACGAAAAGACAAAACGCTGTGGAACGCTCAACATGGTCGCCACATTTCGAGCCGACAGCTTCTGGCTCTGCCAGAGCTGGGCGATACTGCGCGCATGGGGCGTCTCCAACAAGCGATCAAAATCAGGCATTTCCTTCAACAAGTGCGGCTCTTCAGCCGACAGCGTATCAGGAATTCTGCCTCGAGCTGTGAACAACGCAAGCTGCCACAACATCTCATCTGCAGCCACCTTGCGCCCCTTGGGCAGCTCCTGCTCGGGACCTCGCTCCACAAGCGAGATTTCATCGAACCCGAAGCGGGTTCGAGTCAGCTGGAGCAACAGATCAGAATCGATGCCTACCAGGAAAGAGTGATCCAGAGGCAAGTAGAAAAAAGCACCCGGGACACCAACAATCTGCTGCACCTTGCCCGTTTCGTGAGCCAGCTTCACGGCTCGCAATACCCAGGGCAACAGCAATCCATCCAGACTGAAATAGACTCGACGTCGTTCGGTCGCCGTATCCAGATTGACGTCCGATAGACTGCCGCAACATTGCAGAATCATTTCTGCCGACATGCTGGGCGCCTGAACCGCTTCAGCCTCCGGCTCAGCCTTGGGCTTGGGTGCAGGCTTGGGCTCACCCTGTTGCTGCTTAAGCTCTTTCTGGGCTTCAAGAATCAAGCCGTTAAGCTCATTGCGCTGCAGGCTGAACTGACTGCGAAAGCCCTCATCCTGACGCAACTGGTGCTCACCCTGCCAGACCGAAGCTGCTTCATCACTGCGCTTCTTGCGCGCCTGCCACTCGGCAAAAACAGCCTCACGCTCATCCTCCAGCGAATGGCCGGACCGGGCTCGCGCAAGATCGTCCGCTATTTCTTCCTGAGATTGCGCACGGAGCCTGTCCAGCGACAACAGACCATCCTGTAGCAGCTTGATGCTCAACGGGCGTTCGATACATACCCCTCTGGGAATCGCCGGAGGCACTTGCCCCTCACTGACAACACCTATCCAGGGTTTATCGCCATTTTGTTGCCACTTGGCCAAGTCGGCTTCAGCCGCATCATCCTTGAGGTCAACCAACAAAGCCTGAGCTTCACTCAGAGGTTTCAGCGCAAACCCCAGCGAGTTGCTGCCTGCGAAGAACACATCCAGCATGGCCTGCTCGTTTGCAGCAAACCCCAGAGTTGCGATCGTTTTTTTGTCACTGGCTGACATAATGATTCCTTTATCGCCGCTCAGTGAATTTTTCGATGAGCGGAAAACTGCATGCAACGCCCATTGCTCAATACCGCGTACTCCAGCGGCAGGTCCACAAGCCGCACCAGATCACGCGTATCAACGGCCTTATTCATCGCTATACGATGATCCGCCTGTAACAGCGGGCCGGCCTGCTGGATCAACCTGTTGACCAGAAACTGACCTCGGCCGCGCAAAACAAGCAATAAATCAATCAGCGCACCGGTTACCCGTTCACTATCAGCACACTGAATAGCAAGATAGATACGACGTATATGATTGCGAAGAATGCGCGGGCGAGCAGCCACTAGCCGAGTCAGGTAGCGCAAGGCTACAGTAGGCTGGACACCGACATAGATGAGACGCTTGTCCGCATGCAAGTTGAACATGATTTGCAACTTGCAGAGTTCAAGCTCCGAATGACTGGGGCGCTCATCCTTTGCCATGTCAGCCTGACCGACTGCTGGGTTCATCAAGGCTACCTCCTACCTGAGATAATGTATTCACTCGTTATACGTAGCTTCAGTCGCAATTTCAAATACAGCTTCATTAATATTGACCCGCATCAAACTGAATAAGCGACACTCCCCTCATCTTGCAGGGTGTTTGTTGTAAACTGCGAGCACGGCCAGCTAACGCTATGATCTTACTGGGCCTTTAAGGTAACAGTAACCATTTTTGGCCGATTACACGACCGCTTTGTTGCCACCGACAAGAAACAAAACAGCAGCGTCTCCAAAAGCAATCGAATATCCATAACTAATTTAAACAGGCATTTTAAAAACCCCCTTCCTGTATAACCACAGGATACTGATCAGAAGGCTCCATGAGATTGCGGGTACCGCTTTAACACACTGCTTTCCATGACAGCATCATTAACAGCAACAGATAGTTCCATCCCACGCCGTTTCTAAGCTGGCGTCTTATTCTTTAGTTTAGTAATTGTCGACAAAAACTTAACTTTATCAGCACCTTTAGCTAGAATTCGCCCGCCAATCACCATTCGATACCTAGTCGATACGCCGCTGGCAGAGTGCAAACACTCGCGAGTTGGCGGTGAACACAGATGAGGGCCATATCGTGCTTGAAGCTTATCGTAAACATGTAGAAGAACGCGCTGCTGAAGGCGTCCCGCCGAAGCCGCTTGATCCTGAGCAGACCTCAGCTCTGGTTGAACTCCTCAAGAACCCGCCGGCTGGCGAAGAAGAGTTCCTGGTTGATCTGCTGGCCAACCGCGTACCGGCTGGTGTGGACCAGGCTGCCTATGTCAAGGCAGGCTTCCTGGCAGCCATCGCCAAAGGTGAGGCTTCCTCTCCTCTGGTCGACAAGGTCAAGGCGGTTGAACTGCTGGGCACCATGCTGGGCGGCTATAACATTGCTCCCCTGATCGAATGCCTGGACATCGAAGAACTGGCCCCGACTGCTGCCAAGGCACTGTCTCATACCCTGCTGATGTTCGATGCTTTCCACGACGTGCAGGAAAAGGCCGAAGCCGGCAACGCTTTCGCCAAGCAGGTCATGCAGTCCTGGGCTGAAGGTGAGTGGTTCACCTCCAAGCCGGAAGTTGCTGAAAAAATCACCGTTACCGTATTCAAGGTACCGGGCGAAACCAACACCGACGATCTGTCTCCGGCTCCGGATGCATGGTCACGTCCTGATATCCCCCTGCATGCCAACGCCATGCTGAAGATGGAACGTGAAGGCATCAACCCTGAAGAACAGGGCGTCAAAGGCCCGCTGGCCCAGATCGAAGCGGTTAAAGCCAAAGGCTTCCCGGTTGCCTACGTCGGTGATGTAGTCGGTACTGGTTCTTCTCGTAAGTCTGCTACCAACTCTGTGCTGTGGTTCTTCGGTGACGACATCCCGCACGTCCCGAACAAGCGTGCCGGTGGCTACTGCTTCGGTAGCAAGATCGCTCCGATCTTCTACAACACCATGGAAGATGCTGGTGCCCTGCCGATCGAAATGCCGGTTGACGACCTGAACATGGGCGACGTCATCGACGTTTACCCGTATGAAGGTAAAGTATGCAAGCACGGTACTGACGAAGTTATCTGCACCTTCGGCCTGAAAACTCAGGTTCTGCTGGACGAAGTCCGTGCTGGCGGCCGTATCCCGCTGATCATCGGTCGCGGCCTGACCGAAAAAGCACGTGAAGCGCTGGGCCTGGGTCAGTCTGACCTGTTCCGCAAGCCGGAGCAGCCGACTGACACCGGCAAGGGTTACACCCTGGCTCAGAAAATGGTTGGTAAAGCGTGCGGTATGGACGGTGTACGTCCGGGCATGTACTGCGAGCCGAAGATGACCACCGTTGGTTCTCAGGACACCACTGGTCCGATGACCCGTGACGAACTGAAAGACCTGGCGTGCCTGGGCTTCTCCGCCGACCTGACCATGCAGTCTTTCTGCCACACTGCCGCTTATCCGAAGCCGGTTGACGTGAACACTCACCACACCCTGCCGGACTTCATCATGAACCGCGGCGGTGTATCCCTGCGTCCGGGCGACGGTGTTATCCACTCCTGGCTGAACCGCATGCTGCTGCCGGATACCGTCGGTACTGGTGGTGACTCCCACACCCGCTTCCCGCTGGGCATCTCCTTCCCGGCCGGTTCTGGTCTGGTTGCCTTCGCAGCTGCTACCGGTGTTATGCCGCTAGATATGCCGGAATCTATCCTGGTGCGCTTCAAAGGCAAGCGTAACTCCGGTATCACCCTGCGTGATCTGGTGCACGCCATTCCTTACTACGCCATCAAGCAGGGTCTGCTGACTGTAGAAAAGGCTGGCAAGAAGAACGCTTTCTCTGGTCGCGTACTGGAGATCGAAGGCCTGGAAGAGCTGACTGTCGAGCAGGCGTTCGAACTGTCTGACGCTTCTGCCGAGCGCTCCGCTGCAGGTTGCACCATCACTCTGTCTGAAGATTCAGTAGCCGAGTACCTGCGCTCCAACATCGTTATGCTGAAGTGGATGATCGCTGAAGGCTACGGTGATGTTCGTACTATCGAACGCCGTATCAAAGGCATGGAAGAATGGCTGGCCAACCCGAGCCTGATGCGTGCCGACGCTGATGCCGAATACGCTGAAGTGATCGAAATCGACCTGTCCGAAATCAAGGAGCCGATCCTCTGTGCTCCGAACGATCCGGACGATGCACGCCTACTGTCTGAAGTAGCAGGTCAGAGCATCGATGAAGTCTTCATCGGTTCCTGCATGACCAACATCGGTCACTTCCGTGCTGCTGGTAAGCTGCTGGAAGCGTCCGGCAAGTCTATCCCGACTCGCATGTGGATCGCACCGCCGACCAAGATGGACCAGGCTCAGCTGAGCGACGAAGGCTACTACAACGTGTTCGGCAAAGCCGGTGCACGCATGGAAATGCCGGGCTGCTCTCTGTGCATGGGTAACCAGGCGCGTGTAGCTGCGAAGAGCACTGTAGTGTCTACTTCTACCCGTAACTTCCCGAACCGTCTGGGTGACGGCGCCAACGTATACCTGGCGTCTGCCGAGCTGGCGGCTGTTGCGGCACTGGAAGGCAAACTGCCGACTGTTGCCGAGTACATGGAATACGCTAGCAAGCTCGACAGCATGTCTGGCGAGATCTACCGCTACCTGAACTTCGACCAGATGGACAACTACGTTGCCAAAGCCTCCACTGTCATCCCGACAGTTGAAGCCTAAGGCAGAGGCGGGCATCTTGGCTGGTGCCTGACCGACAAACCCCGCTTCGGCGGGGTTTTTGTTTTCTGCACTGCTCAGCGAGTATACTCTCGCCAAACGGCCACAGCAGGTACATATAATGAAATCACCCAACCCCGATCAGCCCCTGACACCCGAACAGGAAACCGCACAAACCAAAAACGGCTACCTGGCTCTGGTATCACGCCTGATGCTGGAAGAACAACTGCCCATCCGTTTCATGTACAAAACCGTACCCGAGCACCTGAACGACACCGGATGGCGCATGTTTACCGGTTATGAGACGGAAGAGTTTCTGGAGAACGATGTCATCAACATGGTTCCGATCCCCCTGGAACGCGTGTGCGAAATGGATGCCTCACTGACCGAACTGGTGAAATACAATGCCGGCACTGTCTGGGAACGCCTGCCTGATGCCGATGGCTGGGAACGCGTCCATGACTTCCGCATTCCAGCTCCCAAGGTCGACGTCGATATCACCAACGACGTGGATACCTTCACTCGCAACCGAGAAGGCTCCTGAATCCAGCTTTAGCGATGAAGAAGTGAGCGCTCACATTGCTCGGCACAAACCTGAGTCGTGTAGCGCCACGCTCTGAGGCTTTCAGACCAGTAGTCTTCCGCCAAACCGGCCTTACGCTTCAATTGAGCGAGAAAATGCTCGGGCTCCGGCAAGCTGTCCCACACACTGGGAAGAAACGTACCCTGGTGTACTCCGACGCACAACAATACACCATCCACGTTCGGCCTCAACTGAGCCACAAGTGCATGCTCATCAGCAAAGTACAATTCCTGTAACGGTGACAGTACAGATACGATGATCCTGACAGGCTCATCCGCCGGCAAAGGCTGGAAACGCGGGTCGTGCAGGGCCGCGTGACAGGCATTGACCTTGATATCAGCCCCCAGCATACGTCGCGGGTACAGCGAACCTATACACCCTCTCAACTGCCCACCGCTTTCAAGGGTAACGAAACAGGCCCCCTCTTCCTGCAATTCGACTGGCAATGCTTCCGTATCCGGCACCTGCGCATCACCCTCGCTCAGCGCCTCACGCACGCCCTGACGTGCAAGTTGCAATACATACGCACAATCAAGAGATTCAGTAGCAGACATAGGCACCATACCCCACCACGCTCGCCTTATCGCCAGCCGTATCACCCGACGTCGCCCGATGCAGGCATTTCAGTGTCAAATTTTCTCCCCGTGCTGCTTTCAGCAGGCCATTCAGGGCATAACATCCACACGCTTGCTCAGGCTGCACACGACTCTGGAGATTGCAGATCATTTTGCTGGTAGCACGATCAAGCTGCCGCGCTTCCTGCCAGGGATGGTAATGACTGAGATCACTGCTGATTAGAACCAGCACACCCTCCAGTGACCACAGATACTGAATCAGAGATGCCACATATTGGACAGGCGCCTGCCCCACCAGCAAGGGCATCAGACTCGCTTCCGGCAACACCTGCTGCAAGAATGGCAACTGAACCTCAATACAGTGTTCCAGCCGATGCGCATCGGGCCTTATTTGAAGGTCAAACTGCCGCTGCAGGCCATGTTGAAATTCAGTATCGACCGATACCCTTCCCAGCGGGGTTTGCCAGGCCGAATCCTCTACCCCTGCAAGGCCTGACAACGGAACGCGATGATTGGGACCCAGTACAACCACTCTCCGCCACCCCGCACTGTGCTGCCAATGCTGTATCTGCTGATAGGCATAGGCTGCGACAGGGCCAGAATAGACCAGACCAGCATGGGGTACCACAAAGGCCTTCGGGCAACGCGGCAATTTTTCCGGCTCAGGCAAGGCGGCTAAAAAAGCATCAACCATCTGTGCAAGCATTACAGCTTCCCCCGGGTAAAACACACCCGCCACAGCAGCCGAACGCACGCCTGAATCCACCATGATGGTTCCTCACTTGTCTATACTCTCAGTATAGACAACCTGATAAGCGTGCATAGTGATGCAACCCGACCATAGCGTACCCACCCATTTCTGGCACCGACTGGAAAACGGCAAGCTCCAGTGCGACCTCTGCCCGCGCTTCTGCCAGCTGAACAAGAACCAGCGCGGACTCTGCTTTGTCCGAGGCCGAGTCGGCGATGAAATACGCCTGCTGAGTTACGGCCTGTCCAGCGGTTTTTGCATCGACCCGATCGAAAAAAAACCACTGAATCATTTTCTGCCCGGCACACCGGTCCTGTCATTTGGTACCGCCGGTTGCAATCTGGCCTGCCGGTTTTGTCAGAACTGGGATATTTCCCGCTCCCGAGAAACGGAACGGCTCAGCGACAGCGCCACGCCACAGGCACTGGCCGAAGCGGCACAACACCACCAGTGCCGCAGCATCGCATTCACCTACAACGACCCGGTGATCTTTCATGAGTACGCAATTGACGTCGCCAAGGCCTGCCATGAGCGGGGCATCAACAGTGTCGCCGTCAGCGCAGGCTATGTCTGCCCGGAGCCGCGTCGTGAATTCTATGCTTACATGGATGCAGCCAATATTGATTTGAAGGCGTTCACGGAAAGGTTTTACAAACGGATCTGCGGTGGCGAACTGGCACCGGTACTGGAAACGCTGGAATATATTCACAATGAAACAGCCACCTGGCTTGAAATCACCACCCTGCTGATTCCCGGTGAAAACGACTCCAGCAAGGAGCTTGAAGCCCTGAGCCAGTGGATTTCCTCTCACCTCGGCAATGAGGTGCCACTCCATTTCACCGCCTTCCACCCGGACTGGAAAATGATGGATCACCCCTCGACGCCACTTACGACTCTGAGGCGCGCCAGAGAAATCGCCCAAAAGCAGGGACTCAAATTCGTATACACCGGCAACCTGCCTGACGCAGAGGGCAATACGACTTACTGCAGCGGGTGTGGCGAGCCCTTGATTCAGCGCCGAGGCTATATATTGACCGACTGGCATCTGCTGCCAAATGGGCGCTGCTCTCACTGCAATCAGCGACTGGCCGGCCGCTTTGAACCCCAGCCCGGAAACTGGGGTGCCAGACGCCTACCGATCCATCTCCACCGCTAGCAGCTGCTCCAGTTTGAGCGCCATATCAGCAGGGTCGCGCTCGGTACGTATCTGCTGAAACACACTGTCGGCCTGCGGATAGTGTCGCTGCATCATCTTCAGCCATTGTTTGGTGCGCCCATTGACATGACGTGCTTCAAGACGCGATGTCACCTGATGATGATATTCCTGGATCAGCAACAGCGTGCGCAGCCAGGTCGCCTCCGCCGACAGATCCCGGTCGGGCTCACGTACAGCCTGTGCCAGAAACGGGTTGGCAATCATGCCTCGGCCAATCATCACATCTTCACAGCCGCTGATTTCCCGACAGCGATGCAGGTCTTCGACGGTCCAGATTTCACCATTGGCCACAACCGGAATGGAAACCGCTTCACGAATGCGTGCAATCCATTCCCAATGTGCTGGCGGGCGGTACCCTTCCACCTTGGTCCGTGCATGCACGGTCAAACGCATGGCACCCGCCGCTTCCATCGCTTGGGCATTTTCTATCGCCAGCAGTTTGTCCTGATAACCCAGCCGCATCTTGGCACTCAG
>Ga0193959_1000298_pt1 | contig 20221 bp, 21 predicted proteins | sample FB_2_MG_FD_140333 | JGI IMG/M metagenome (GOLD analysis project Ga0193959, IMG submission 140333) | Microbial mat bacterial communities from the Broadkill River, Lewes, Delaware, United States - FB_2_MG | ecosystem: Environmental > Aquatic > Freshwater > River > Microbial mats | place: USA... | reverse complement strand
TTCAATTCAAACTTATTTATGGGCTTATATTTTAACTTCAATTGCTGGAGTTTCCATTGGAGTATTGATTTTAAAAAACCTACTTAAAAAGAAAATAGAAATCGTATTTTACTTAACAATATTTTTTATGGTTTCATTATTTTTATTTGGATTGCCAATTTCAAAATCATTAAATACAAATAAAGATTTTAATTCAATTTCTTCGCTACATTCAATTGAGAATAGTCATTCTATTACATCTTATTCCATCGGTGAATTAACACCTGAATTGGTTTGGGATTATAATGGAAAAATAAAAAATATTTATAAAGATGAAGATTTACAACTTCCAAAAGAATCTAAATTCGGATTATTGATAATGAATAATAATGTTGAAGAAATCACTTCATTATTAACAGATAATTTTACTTTTGAATTACAAGACACCTACAATTTAAATGTTGGAAAAAGACAAAAAAAACGTCTTATAAGACAACTTTATATAGTTTCAAAAAAATAGTACTTTTGCCCAATGAAATTAAACATACTTACAAGAACTGAAAAATTAGCCTACTTATTTTTAATCTTAATTTTTGGATTAGGAGTATACTATGCCAATACAAATCTTCAATATTTTGATGAAGTCTATACTATGGAAGATGGTTTTGCTGAATACGGTACTGCATTTCTACTTTTTTGTTCAAGTATGTTGTTATTTTCAAGATTTTTTAAATTATTTAAAAGTAAAAAAGGACTTTGGAAATTAGGAATCTTTTTTATGGCAGTAATATTTTTATTTGGTGCAGGAGAAGAAATTTCCTGGGGACAACGTATTTTTAATGTAGAATCCTCTGAATATTTCTTAGAAAACAATGCCCAAGGAGAAACCAACTTACATAATATGGTTGTTGATGGTAAAAAAATAAATAAAATTATTTTCAGTCAGCTCCTTACAATCATATTAGTGATATACCTTATCATTACACCATTTTTATATAGAAAATATCAAGGAATTAAAAACTTGGCTAATATGTTTGCAGTACCAATTGTACAATGGCATCATACAATTGCTTTTTTAACAGTAACTGGAATTTTAGCGTTTATAGGCTCTAATAGAAAATGGGAATTATATGAATTAGCTTTCGGTGTTATTTTCTTTCTTATATTTTTAAATCCAATAAATAAAAACATTTACTCAAAGTAATCTAAAGATTATAGGAGAAATACATTCCATAACTTTCATTAGATATCGTTGGAATAAAAGTAATTTTATTTGACTTTTTAAAAGGGTTAAAACTCTTTAGAGGTTCAAAATGATACACTAACTCTGTAACTAATATCCCAATTCCTGCCCTACCAATACATCAGATACCCAATGTTTGTTATTTAGCATTCTAAAAGTTCCTGTTCCAATGGCAAAAGCGTACCCACTATAAGCTAATAAATGAGATGTATCTATAAATTCATTATACAATACTGTGGCATTTGTAAAAGCAATAGTTGTATGACCTGAAGGAAAGGCATGATTTGAACCATTAGGCCGTATTTTTTTAGTAAGTCGCTTAAGTCTGTTTGTTATACCTGAAGAAATCAGATTTGAAAAAAGTAAGTATTTTGATTGATAAAACCAATGATTTTTACTTTTTACACCAAGAAAATCAGCCGTATACATTTGAACAACTGGAGCTATTAAAATATAATCATCAATTCTATTTTCATAATTTTCTCCCACTCGTTTTCTTAAATCTACTTGTAATTTATTTTCAAACTTGCTTTTATTTGTAATTATTCCAAGCCCAATTAAAGATAAAGGAATGATACTTTTTCCAAATAAATCTTTGGATTTCACAGTATCTAATGAAGAAGACTTGCAATTGAAACTCAACAACAGAGCAATTACAACCAAGTAAAACATTGAATTTTAATCATATTAACAGTAAATAAATCAAATTATAGAAAACAATATACAAAAAAAAGTTTCGTATAAAATTCATTTTGATCTAACTCCAAACTAAAAAATTCTAAGGCAAATATTTTGAAATAAAAAAGTGTTGTAACTTATATAGAATTAAAGCATAGAACGCCCCAATTAATATCCCGGTTGCAACATCTAACGGAAAATGAACTCCTATATAAATTCTACTATAAGATACAGCCAAAGCCCAAATTACTAATATTGGTAATAAATAGGTAAATCTATTTTTTAAAAGCAATCCGAAAAATATTGCAATAGCCATTGAATTGGCTGCATGCGCCGAAAAATAAGAATAGAAGCCACCACATCTACTTTTGACCAATCTTACTAAATGAGAAATATTCTCATCGTGACATGGTCGCAACCTTTTAAAGCCATATTTAAAAAGATTACTCGTTTGATCTGAAGCAGCAATTAATAGAATAACAAAAAGAACAATAATTATTGTTTTCTTTGAACCAAACTGTTTAAATGTGAAGTAAAGTAATAGTAAGTACAATGGAATGGCGCTGAACTTATTTGTAACAAAAAGCCAAAAACCATCCCATTGTAACGTACCTAAATTATTTAAATAGATTAGTAAGTCAATGTCTTTAGATATAATTGAATCCAACATACACTAATCCTTAATTAAATTATTTTTTAGAAACTAATTCTATTTCAAAAACTAAATCTGTATTTGGAGGTATTACCCCTCCCATACCTTGAGCTCCATATCCTAAATGAGCAGGAATAAACAACATAGCTTTATCTCCATATTTCATTTTTTGTAATCCTTCTTTAAACCCAGGAATTAATTTTGCTTCATCACTATAAACAGTACCAAAAGGAGCATAACCATTTCTCTTTTCTTGTTGCTCATCAATCATTTCAAATGATTTTGCAACCTCTTTATAAGTTGTCCAGAATAATTTTCCATTTGTAAAATAACCCGCACAGTTCACATTCACTTTAGATCCTTTAGCAGGTGTTTCACCATTTATGGTTTCAGTTATAAAAATCTTTAATCCGGATGGAAGTTCAGTTGCTTTTTCTTTAATTGCATTAAATTCATTTAATTTATCGCTCGCAACTTTGGCAATACGTTCGTTTTTCATTGCTAATTCAGACATATATGCCGTGAACTCTTTTGCTGCTTTAAACTTTTTAGCTGCCTTACCAATTTTAATAATTTCAACTTTTTCAATTACATCATTTTGAACAATTGAATCTACAACTGCCTGTCCTACAACTACGTTCCCAAAAACTGTGTGCTTACCATCTAACCAAGAAGTTTCTTTATGTGTAATAAAAAACTGACTTCCATTAGTAGTTGGACCAGCATTCGCCATTGATAAAATACCTGGTTTATCGTGTTTTAGTAATAAATGTCCATTTTCATCTTTAGGAAATTCATCCTTAAATCTATAACCTGGACTTCCTTCACCCGTTCCAGTTGGATCACCACCTTGAATCATAAAATCTTTAATTACTCTATGAAAAATGATTCCATCATAATAAGGTTTTCCTTTTAAAGAATCTGTGACCTCATTATTTGTTCCTTCTGCTAAAGAAACAAAATTAGCTACAGTTACAGGTGTTTTTTCAAATTCTAATTTTAATAAAATTTCACCTTTGGTTGTTTCCATATTAGCATATAAACCATCAGCCAAATCAGCATATTTTGTAGGTTTACATGCAATAATTGCTATTGAAAAAACAACAATTAAAACTTTTACTATTTTCATATTATTTTTTTACTATTTCTAACAATTCTACATCAAAAATTAATGTTGCAAAAGGTTTAATTTTACCACCTTTACGAGGAAATGCTCCATAAGCTAACTCCTGAGGGATCATAAACTTATATTTCGAACCTACCGTCATCAGTTGTAATCCTTCAGTCCAACCTTTTATAACTCTATTCACACCAAATTCAGCTGGCTTATTTTTTTCAATAGAACTATCAAATACAGTTCCGTCAATTAAAGTACCGTGATAATGCACCTTTACTTTTGAAGTTGCTAATGGTTTTTCTCCTTTTCCTTCTTTTACAACTATATATTGTAAACCACTTTCAGTTGTTTTAACACCTGCTTTTGATTTATTATCCTCCAAATATTTAATTCCTTCAGCTTTAATATCAGCAAACTCTACTTCTGCTTTTTTTAGTGCTTCTTCTTGTTGTTTTAATCTTGTTTCAGCTTGTCTCTTTTTAAAAAAGTTATTTAAAATAGGTCCTATTTTTTCCGATTCAACTAAAATATCAGTAGAATCAATTCCACTTAGCACTCCTTGAATAAATAAATCTTTATCCACATCTGGAAAAGTTCCATTTAACTTACTAGCTATATCTAATCCTAAGGCATAACTTACTGTGTCAAGTTCAGTCTTTAATGGTTTTTTTGTAATCCCCTGACTATTACAAGATAATACTGCTAAAACTAATGTTACAACTGCTAAAAACTTAATTACTTTCATTTTTTTTCTTTATTTTATTTAATTGAACTTTATAAATTAATGGTTGATTAACTGCTATTTTTTTTTGATCGCCTAAATATCCGAAAACTTTATGAGATGGGAATAAAAAAGTTACAACATCACCTTCATTCATTAATTTTAAACCATTTCTTAGTCCTTCAACAATTTCTTGTTGATCAACAAAATAATTTTGAACTCCTATTTCGTTAGAACTATAAATAATTTCATCATTTAAATCATAAACATCGTATGAAAACGTTACATTATCTCCGAATTTTGGAAAATAGCTTGAAGTACTCTTTTTCTCAATTTTATAACTAAACCCATTTGTTGAAATGAGATAAGTATTTAATGAATCATTGGTTATATAATTTTTAAATGCCCTCTCCTCTTCAGCAATTAGAGATTTATTAAAAGAAACTGATTCTTTTAAAAACGAAGATGTTTTACGAACAATTGGCTTTCTTGGAACATTTTGTCCGCATGAAAAAATTACAATTGCTAAAAAAATAATAACAAAATTATTCTTCATATGAGTTTTTTAGTTCTTTTTCATAGTTAGGAAGAATGCTTAAAAAGTTCGAAATTGTAGCTTCTAAAGAAACTGTTGACTTTCCCCCAGCTGCATTATCATGTCCTCCACCGTCAAAATGTTCACGTGAAAACTTATTCACTGAAAAACTTCCTTTAGACCTTAATGAAATTTTAACAATCTGCTGTTCTACATCTTCTATAAAGATTACAGCAAAAATAATTCCTTCAAGAGACAATGCATAATTTACAACCCCTTCTGTGTCTCCTTTTACATATTTAAATTCATCTAATTCGGCCTGACTTAAAGTTATATAAGCTGTTTTTAATTTATTAATAACAACCAAATTACTTAAAGCTCTTCCAAGAAGTTGTAGCTTACTATAAGAATTTGTGTCATATACATTATTATGAATTTTAGCATTTTCAGCACCTTTATCTATTAAATCTGCTATAATTCTATGTGTATCACTTGTTGTTGAAGGGAATCTAAAGGAACCTGTATCCGTCATTATACCAGTATAAATTCCTGTAGCAATATCAGCATTAATACTATCTAAATCTTCTAATTTCTCAATAAATTGATATACCATTTGACAAGTTGAGCAAATTGAAGTATCAGAATATAAATACTTTGCCACATCATCTGGTTGCTGATGGTGATCAATCATTATAAAGGTTCCAATATATTCTTCTAAAGTTTTCTCCATATCACTTCCCACTCTGTGAAGCGCATTAAAATCTAATAAAAAAACAATTGAAGCTTCATCTAATGCGTTTTTTGCTTGTCTATTTTGTTGATCAAATTTAAATACTTCTTTTGACCCTGGTAACCATTTCAAAAAACTTGGATAATCATTTGGCGATACAACTGTTGCTTTATGCCCTTTATTATTTAAATAATGATACATTGCTAAACTAGCTCCCATAGCATCTCCATCAGGATTTCGGTGAGGAACAATAACAATATTTTTTGGTGTTGAAAGCAACTCTTTTACTTCCTTAATTTCTTCTGCATTCATAAGTGCCAAATATACGAATAATCTTATTTAATATGTTCTAGAATCTTTTTGTTCAAATATGTTTTCGATTAAAAATCATCAAGTATGACAATTATTATTAAACTTTACAATCAATATTTTTAAGCTTAACCCCAAAATTTCAATAAGATAACTTAATTTTATATAAAAAATAATATATTTGCCCGATTTTAAAAATTAAGACAAACAATAATGGCAACAAACAGAACATTTACAATGCTTAAGCCTGATTCAGTTGAAAAAGGATATACTGGAGCAATTTTAGAAAAAATCAATGCTGCTGGATTTAGAATCGTAGCAATGAAAAAAACTCAAATGACAGTAGCTGATGCTGAAGAATTTTATGCAATTCATAATGAGCGTCCGTTTTTTGGAGAATTAGTTGAATTTATGACTCGCGGTCCAATTGTAGCTGCTATTTTAGAAAAAGAAAATGCAGTTGAAGATTTTAGAGCTTTAATTGGAGCTACAAACCCAACTGATGCTGCAGAAGGAACTATTCGTAAATTATATGCTTCTTCTATGGGAGAAAATGCTGTACATGGTTCAGATAGTGATGAAAATGCTGCTATTGAAGGTGCTTTTCATTTTTCAGGTAGAGAAATGTTCTAAAAGTATTTTAATAACATATAGAATAAAAAAAACCGCTTTAAAAGCGGTTTTTTTTAACTCAATATTATTTTTGAAATTAACTTCTCACCAATTTCATCATTCATCATACTTATTATTTTTTCCTTTCCATAACTTAGTTCTTCTCGCAAAACAGAAGATTTTAAATTAACAATTAAGGTTTTACCATTTAACTCTACCTTATTAGTATAAGATACAACACCTTGCCCCATCAACTTGGCCCAGGCATCTTTGACTGAAAGCTGATTCATTCCTTTAGTCAATTTATTATCCTTAATTACATCCTTCATTAAATCTTGAATAGAATGAAATTCATTTTGTCTTTTAGCCATTATAGTTCAAATATTTTATAATCTTGTTTTGTGATTTTTACAATTTCTTCAGTTCTTTCTTTATGTGTATCACTTATAAACAATTGTCCAAATTCCTTTTTATTTACAAGGTTTATAATTTGTGTAACACGAATATCATCTAATTTATCAAATATATCATCCAATAATAAAATTGGTTTTACCTTAGATTGGGCTTTAATAAAATCGAACTGTGCTAATTTTAAAGCGATTAAATATGATTTTTGTTGTCCTTGTGAACCGAATTTTTTAACTGGATATCCATCAATTTCAAAAATTAAATCATCTTTATGAACACCTCCACTAGTGTATTGTAAAACTCTATCTCTCTCTAAGTTTTGCTCAAACAAGCTTAAAAAATCAAATTCTTTTAACTGAGATTTATAAATTAAATCCACACTCTCGCTACTATTAGAAATAAACTCATAACGCTTTCTAAATATAGGTGTAAACTCCTCTAAAAACCTTGATCTTTTTTCAAATATTACATTTCCATATCTTTCCAACTGCTCATCATACACTTTTAAGTTCACCGCATCAAAAGTTCTATTTGCAGCAAAATATTTCAGCAGAGAATTACGCTGAGCCAGTACTTTATTATATTTTATAACAGTTTGTAAATATAGATTGTCAGATTGAGAAATTACATTATCAATAAATTTTCTGCGAGTTTCACTGCCATCAATAATTAAATCCCGATCTGCAGGTGAAATTATTACTAAAGGTAAATATCCAACATGGTCTGAAAATTTTTCATAAGCCTTACCGTTACGCTTTATTACTTTCTTATTTCCTCTTTTTAAACTGCAAACAACAGTATCTATTTTTTCACCTATATTATACTCTCCTTCAATCATAAAAAAATCTTCAGAATGTCGAATATTCTGAGAAGCAACCGCATTAAAGTAACTTTTACCAAATGACAAATAATAAATAGCGTCTAATACATTTGTTTTCCCAACGCCATTATTCCCTACAAAACAATTAATTTTATCCTGAAAATCAAAGGTTTGTGATTCAAAATTTTTAAAATTAACTAAGGTTATTTTTTGTAAGTGCATTGATATTTTTTGAATGTTCAAAATTATTGAAAATAAATGGGAATTTTGACATAAATGCATTTTTACTTTCCAATTAAAAAGGCTATTTTTGCCCCTACAAATTTTTACAATAAATGGCAACATATAAAAAGACAGGAAGTAAAGTTAAAAAAAGTCAGACTAAAACTGAAGCACATTCAACAACTGCAGATGTATTTAATACACTAGATGAAACAGCTTCAAGATCTGAAACATTCGTGATTAAAAACCAAAAAACAATCTTTATTGTTTTAGCTATAATTGTAGCTTCAATTTTAGGTTATTTACCTTATCAAAAATACATTGTGGCTCCTAAGGAAAAAGAAGCCGCTGACGAATTAGCCTTCCCAAAAGCATATTTTGAGCAAGCAAATAACAACACTGTTGCTGTTGATTCATTATTAACTTTAAGTTTAAATGGTGCTGACGGTAAATATGGATTTGTAGACATTGCAAATAACTTTAGTGGAACTAAAGCTGGAAACTTGGCAAATTACTACGCCGGAATTTCATATTTAAAATTAAAAAATTATACTGAAGCTATTTCTCATTTAGAAAAATTTTCTTCTGAAGATGAATTATTAGGTCCAACTGCTAAAGGAGCTATTGGTGATGCTTTTGCAGATATAGACCAACCTAAGGATGCTTTAGATTATTATTTAAAAGCTGCTAATTTAAAAGACAATAATTTCTCTAGCCCACTATTTTTGTTCAAAGCTGGTAATACAGCAATGGATTTAGAAAAGTTTTCAAAAGCTTTAGAAATTTTTGAGAAAATTAAAAATGATTATCCAAATTCGGAAGAAGCTAAAAATATCGATATTTATATCAATAAAGCAACTTTCGCCTCAAAAAAATAAGCTGTAATGGCAACAACTAATTTATCATATTACGATAAAGCAACAATCCCAAATGCGAAGAATTTTCGATTTGGGATTGTTGTTTCTGAATGGAATCCTGAAATAACAAACAACCTATATATTGGTGCTGAACAAGCATTGATTGAAAACGGAGCAAAAAAAGAAAATATTCTTAGATGGGATGTTCCTGGAAGCTTTGAACTTATTTTTGGTTGTAAAAAAATGGTCGAAACACAAAAACTTGATGCAATAATTGCTATTGGAAATGTTATTCAAGGAGAAACAAAACACTTTGATTTTGTTTGTGAAGGAGTAACACAAGGTATTAAAGATATCAATTTAAATTACGATGTTCCTGTAATTTTTTGTGTACTTACAGATAATACTAAACAACAATCTATAGAACGCTCTGGAGGAATCCACGGAAATAAAGGTATTGAATGTGCCATAGCAGCCATTAAAATGGCTCAGCTTAGTGTAGATTCGACAAAATAAAAATCTTCAAATCATAAATAACTAGCACATTTCAAATTATGAAATGTGCTAGTTATTTTTTTAATAGCAAGCTTATATTTTAACATTAATATTATAAGTAAAAGTGTGTTTTGGAATGAAAATTGTTGATAAATTAGCATCTTAATACACTTTAAAAACTCTACTATTTTAATTACCTTTGATAATTATGGGATTTTTAAGAAAACGTGAAAATAAAAAATTTGATTATAAGCCAAGGTATTACCAGGGAGAGGGAAACCCATATAAAATTGATCATAAATTTGATCAATTTAGAACTACCGTAGGTAAAAACCAAGGAATTAAAGGGAAGTTTAAAGCTGCATACGACGAGTTTAAAAACACTGAAGATAAAAGCAGTTATAAAACCATTTTAATAATTGCTGCTATTTTAGTTTTCATTTTCTTATATATTATTGATTTCGATTTATCAATTTTTAAGAATCTATTTTAAATGCCAGATATTATTCAGCTCTTACCAGACCATGTTGCTAATCAAATTGCAGCAGGTGAAGTTGTGCAACGACCAGCTTCAGTAGTAAAAGAATTAATGGAGAATGCCATTGATGCAGGAGCAACCAATATAAAATTAATTATAAAAGATGCTGGAAAATCGTTAATTCAAGTTATTGATAACGGTAAAGGTATGAGCCAAACTGACGCTCGTTTAAGTTTTGAGCGCCATGCTACTTCTAAAATAACAAAGGCTGAAGATTTATTTAACTTAAATACAAAAGGATTTAGAGGAGAAGCTCTTGCTTCTATTGCTGCAATTGCGCATGTTGATTTAAAATCTAAGCAAGAAAATCAAGAATTAGGTACTCATATTAAAATTGAAGGAAGCAATTTAGTTTTTCAAGAAAATACTTCAACCAGCAAAGGAACTTCAATTGCTGTAAAAAATTTATTTTACAATATTCCTGCTCGTCGTAATTTTCTAAAATCTAACACAATTGAAACTCGTCATATAATTAATGAATTTCAAAGAGTTTCTTTAGCACATCCAAAAATTTCATTTTCATTTTATCATAACGAAAATGAAATATACAATGTAGTTCCAGGCAATTTAAGACAACGTATTGTTGCTATTTTTGGAAAAAAAACCAATGAAAAATTAGTACCTATACATGAGGTTACTGATATTTTAGAAATTAATGGTTTTGTTGCGAAACCAGAATTTGCTAAGAAAAAAAGAGGTGAACAATTCTTTTTTGTAAATGATAGATTTATTAAAAATGCCTATTTAAACCATGCCGTTTCAAGTGCTTTTGAAAGTTTATTATCTGGAGGTTATTTTCCTTCTTACTTTTTATATTTAACGGTTCCTTCTAAAAGTATTGATATAAATATTCATCCTACAAAAACAGAAATAAAGTTTGACGATGAAAAAACCCTGTATGCTATATTACGTTCAACTATAAAACATAGTTTAGGGCAATATAATGTAGCTCCAGTCTTGGATTTTAATAGAGAAGCCTCTTTTGATACTCCTTATAACTTTAAAGATAGAAACTATAAAACTCCAAAAGTTACTGTAGATCCAAATTTTAATCCGTTTCAAAACGAGCAAAAAAAACTGGTTCAAACATATTATAAACCTGAAAAACCCCAACAATGGGAAAGTTTATATACCGCAATGGATACGCAATCAATTGAAGTAGAATCCACACCTGTTAATACTTCTTTATTTAGCGAAGAACAAACCAACAGTACTACATATCAAGTTCATAAAAAATATATAGTTAGTAGTATTAAATCAGGAATTGTATATATCAATCAACATTTAGCACATCAACGCATCTTATACGAAGAATTTTTAGAAAATATTACCGTAAAAGTGGCCATGAGTCAACAATTATTATTTCCTTTAGAACTTTCTTTTAATAAAAGTGATATAGAATTAATTAGAGAAATTAAATGTGATTTGGAAAGTGTTGGCTTTTTATTCGACAAAATTCTGGAAGATTCATGTGTAATTAAAGGAATTCCAGTTACAATAACTGAAAGTCAAATTACCATAATAATTGAGCAACTACTTGAAGATATAAAAAATGACATACCAGATACTAGTTTTAGTCAACTAGACGTTATGGCAAAGAGTTTAGCTAAAAGTTTAGCTATAAAGACAGGTACAAAATTAGATTCAAAAGAACAGGAAGAAATTGTGAACAAGCTTTTTATTTGTAAGCAACCTGACTTGTCTCCATTTGGAAAAACTACATTTGTAACTGTAAACATTGATGAAATTGATAAAAAATTTAACAACTAACCATTGTTAACTATTTAAATTATGGGAAGACTTACCGAAGCTGTAAAGCATTTAATAATAATAAACGTTATCCTATTTATAGGACCAAAACTATTTCAAGGGTTTGATTTACAAAGCTTGTTTGCCTTGCATTTCCCTGAAAATCCAGCTTTTGGATTTTGGCAGTATTTTACACATATGTTTATGCATAGCCAGCAAACATTTATGCATATATTGTTTAACATGTACGGTTTATGGGCTTTTGGAACACCGTTAGAACAAATGTGGGGTAGAAATAAGTTTTTATTTTTTTATCTTTCAGCGGGGTTAGGTGCAGGTGCAATTTATACATTGGTTAATTATTACCAGTTTAATGGAGTATATGACCAATTAATAAATATAGGTTTATCAAGCACTGATATTCAAAACATATTGGATACAGGAAGTTATAATACACAAATATTAGAGCTATTATCTGAAAGGGATTTATCCGAGTTTTATGCAACTTACCACACACCTGCAGTTGGAGCATCAGGTGCAGTATATGGTATTTTGGTTGCTTTTGGAATGGCATTTCCAAATGCTAAATTGGCACTTATATTTTTACCAGTTCCAATTTCAGCAAAATACTTTATTCCTGTAATTATACTTGGGGATTTATTCTTCGGAATAACAAAGTATTCAGTTGGAAATGTAGCTCATTTTGCCCATGTTGGCGGTGCTTTAATAGGATTTATAATTGCTTGGTACTGGAAACAAAACCAATTTAAACGCTGGAATTAAAATTGAATATAATAAACGAAATAAAACAAGCTTACAGAGGAGCAAACAGTGTTGAGAAAATAATATACATCAATGTATTTTTATTTTTAATAACTGTGCTATTCAGTAATTTTATAATTAACTGGTTTGCTTTGCCTAGCAGTTTGGATAATTTTATATCTAAACCATGGACCATAATTACCTACGCTTTTTTACATCAAAATTTATTTCATATTTTATCAAACTTACTAGTTTTATACTATTTAGGAAACTTGTTTTTAGATTTTCACACAAAAAAACAGTTCATAAATTTATACTTTTTAGGTGCTCTTTTTGGTGCTGCAATGTTTCTAACCTACTACTACATTGTTGATAAAAGCCATGCATTTCCACTAGCAGGAGCCTCAGCTGCTGTAACAGCAATTTTTATAGCCATTGCTACCAAAATACCTCGTTATGCCATTCGTTTAAGATTTATTGGAAGCATTGAGTTATGGGTTTTAGCGGCAATTTGGATTGTTCTAAGCATCCTTCAACTTACAAATCCTGATAAAGGATCTGCTATTGCTCATTTAAGTGGAGCAGTTTTTGGATATATATACGCAAATCAGCTAATCAAAGGAAATGAAATTGGAAAATGGTTTGAAAGTATTATTAATTACTTCGCTAACTTTTTTTCTCCTCCTAAAAAGAAAAGTTCTTTAAAGACGGTTTATAAATCGAAAAAAAAGGCTTCATCAAATCAAGTTTCGAAATCTAAGCAACGCCAAATTGATGATATATTAGATAAAATTAGCAAATCGGGTTATGAAAGTTTATCTCAAGAAGAAAAGAATTTTCTTTTTAGAGCTGGAAAAAAATAAAATTAATGAAAAACTTATCACTCTTAGATAAATTCATTGCTATCATAAATTCTATTTTAGCTGCTATTTTATTTATATCCTTTTTGAGCTATTATATATCGCCAAATAGTTTATCCTTTATGTCGTTTTTTAGCTTGGCGCTACCAGCATTAATTATTGTAAATATTATTTTCATTATTTACTGGTTGTTAAAACTCAAACGTCAATTTCTAATATCAACCGTTATTCTTTTGATAGGGTTCCAATACATTACTAAAATGTATGGGTTTGAAGAAAAAAAAGTATTGCTTAGTTCTGATGTAAAATTAATGAGTTATAATGTACGTATGTTTAATCTTTATAAATGGATTCAACAAGACAATATAGACAAAGAAATTTATGGTTTTATAAACGATAAAAAACCAGATATTCTATGTATCCAAGAGTTTGATCCAGGCGCCAAATTAGATTTTAAATATCCTTATAAATACGTTAAAACCAGCAATAAAAACAGTCATTTTGGGCATGCTATTTTTTCTAATTTTCGAATTATTAAATCCGGTTCATTAAACTTTTCAAATAGTAGTAATAATGCCGTTTTTATTGACATACTAAAAAATAAAGACACTGTTCGTATTTATAATGTACATTTAGAATCGCTCAGTATCAACCCAAAGGAAGATTATTTCAATCAGAAAAATTCAGAAATACTAAAAACAAGAGTTGAGAATGCTTTTAAAAAACAAGCGAATCAGGCAAGTTTAATAATTCAACATCAATCTGAGATTAACCATAAATCTATTATTTGTGGAGATTTCAATAATACTGCCTTTTCTTGGGTTTATAACAAGTTGAAAGATGGTAAAAATGATGCTTTTGAAACAGCTGGTAAAGGTTTTGGTAAAACATTCGATTATCCTTTCCCTACACGAATAGATTTTATCTTAACTGATGACAAAATTCAAGTGAATAATTTCAAAACTTACGATGTACTTTACTCTGACCATTATCCAATAATGGCACGCCTTCAATTTTAATATTTAATTATGATAATCATCATTTAATTACTATTTTAAATATTTAACTTTGTTATTCAAACCAAAAAAACAATCAATGAAAAAAATATTTTCTTTTCTATTTTTATGCACCTTTTTATTAGGTTTTTCACAACAAAAAGAGCTCTCAATTGATGATGCTGTTTTAGGCTATTACAAAGGGTTATACCCTTCTTCGTTACAAAATTTACATTGGGTAACTAATTCTGATAATTACGTTTTTCAAAAAAACAAAGAATTAATATTTACAAATGCCAAAACTAAGAAGGTTATAAAAACAATAACTTTAAATGATCTTCAAAAAGTTTATCCAACATTAAAACGTTTTCCAAGATTAATGGAAATTTCAAATTCTGAATTAACTTTTAGAACTGGATACTCAATTGAAACTTACAACTACATCAACAATTCTAAAAGTGCTACTACTGCCTTTGACGAAAAAGCTCAAAACAATGAGTTTAACTCAAAAGCAAAAGCAGTAGCATATACGTTAGATAATAATTTATATATTGCTTCAACAAAGGAACCAAAAATTGAAGTAACAAATATTGAAGATATAAATATTGTTTCGGGGCAAGCAATTCATAGAAGTGAGTTTGGTATTTACAAAGGAACATTTTGGAGTCCTGAAGGAAACTTTTTAGCATTTTACCAAAAAGATGAAAGCAATGTAACTGATTACCCTTTAGTTGATGTAAACACCTACCCTGCCACTTTAAATAATATTAAATATCCGATGGCTGGACAAGGAAGTGAGAAAGCTAAAATTGGAATTTTCAATTTAAAAACTAAAACAACAAGTTACTTAAATATTGACACCTCTGACGAACATTATTTAACTAATTTAACTTGGACACCAGATGAAAAATATGTGTTGGTAGCTGAAATTAACAGAGGACAGAACCATGTTTGGTATAATAGATACAATGTTGAAACTGGTGAAAAAGTAAATACCATATTTGAAGAAACTAGCGATAAATGGACAGAACCAGAATTTGATGCAGTTTTTTTACCGAATAGTACAACTAACTTTTTATGGTTTAGTGAACGTGATGGTTTTATGAACTTGTTTCAATATACAACTACAGGAAAATTAGTAAAACAATTAACTAAATTCAATTGGGTGGTTACTGGTGTTTTAGGTTTTGATACAAATGTAAAAAATGTATTTATAACTGGAACCGGAGCTGATGGAAGAGAATCACATACTTTTAAAGTGAATTTAAAATCAGGAAAATTTACTCAACTTACAAAAACGAATGGGACACACCGTACTCAATTAAGCTCTGCTGGAAATTATATTATTGATAATTATAGCAGTTTAACAATTCCAAGAAATATTGCAATTACTGATACAAGAAGAGGTAAAACAACTACTATTTTCTCTTCAGAAAACCCGTTAAAAGATTACAAACTTGGACAAACAGAATTTTTAACCCTTAAAGGTGTTGATGGTACAGATTTGTATGCTAAAATTACAAAACCTGCTGACTTTGATCCTTCAAAAAAATATCCTGTTTTAGTTTATGTTTATGGAGGTCCACATGCACAATTAGTTACAAATTCATGGTTAGGAGGATCTAGTTTATGGATGCCGGCCTTTGCAACTCTTGAAAATTATATTGTTTTTACTTTAGATAATAGAGGTTCAGCAAACAGAGGGTTTGCTTTTGAAAGTGCAATTCACAGAAATCTTGGAAATGCTGAAATGGAAGATCAATTAACTGGTGTTGATTACTTAAAAACTTTAGATTATGTAGATAGTAGCAGAATTGCTGTTAATGGATGGAGTTTTGGTGGTTTTATGACTACTAGTTTAATGCTGCGTAATCCTGGAGTATTTACAACAGCTGTTGCGGGTGGACCTGTAACAGATTGGAAATATTACGAAGTAATGTATGGAGAACGCTATATGGATACACCTCAAGAAAATCCAGAAGGTTACAAAACAGCAAAGGTTCATAATTACATTAAAAACTTAGATGGAAAGCTATTATTAATTCATGGAAGTGTAGATCCAACGGTAGTGCCACAACACAGCATGTCTTTATTACAAGAAGCAGTAAAAAACCAAGTTCAGGTAGATTTTTTCACTTACCCAATGCACGAACATAATGTTAGAGGTAGAGATAGAGTACATTTGGTAAAAAAAATGTTAGAGTACATTGTAACTAACAACAAATAACCAACTATATAAAATATTTATAGTAAAAAACCCTAACTTCATACGTTAGGGTTTTGTTTTCAAAAAAAGTAGTATTATGATTTTAATTAGTAAAGATAAAAATTCAATAGTAACTATTGATAAAGGTGAATTAGTTAGTTATAAAAAAGATGGTGAAGAGTTGATTCATCAAAAAGGAACACCCGGTTGGCGAAATTCTGACACCGAAATGTTTCCAATTATTGGACCTACGGAAGCTAATAATTTTATGGTTTCAACTCCAAAAGGAATTGTACCACAAGATCAACATGGACTGTTAAGAGAGTTAAAATATAAACTTTTAAAAAATAATAAATCTTCAGCTATTTTTATCAAAGAATATAATGCTAACACAAAGGTTAAGAATTCAAAACATCCAGAAAAATCAACACAGAAATTAGTATATTGGCCTTATAATTTTAAGTTTAATAAAACTTATAAACTTACAAATGAGTCTTTAACAATTTCATTTGATATTGAATCGGAAAATGGAATGCCATTTATGCTTGGATATCATCCTGCTTTTAAATTGAATGGTAACGGTTCTGAATTGTGTAAAACAAATTCTCACACTGCAACAATACAAAATATTATGGATGGAGGCTCCTCAGCTTATCCAATTCTGGAAACTGATGAAATTACATTACTTAAAGAAAAAGGATATAATATTTATATTAAAACTGAAGGTTTTAATAATTTTATGCTTTGGACAGAAGTAAATAATATGCTTTGTATTGAACCAATTACTAAATACCCTTATTCAAATAAAAAAGAGCTTTCTTCCAACCTGTTTAACATCTCCAAAGGAAAAGAAAAATACAACGTTGAAATAAAGCCCTTTTAAATAAAATGAATACTATTGAATAGCTCTTATCACATCATGTTTTGTAATGATGTGGTATTTGCAATCTCCTAAATCAACCAATACGGCACTATTCTCTCTATTAATTAATTTAGATATTTTTTCAATTGAAGCATCGCTTTTCACTATAGGGAAAGGTTTACCCATAACTTCTTTAATAGGTTTATTTGCAATATCCTTATCATCAAAGTACAATCCGAACAAATCACTTTCTTCTAAGGAGCCAACAAAACCATTTACATCAGTAACCGGAATTTGTGATATATGATTTACACGCATGCGATCAATTGCATGTGACACCAATTCTTCTGTTTTTACACTAATTAAAGGAATATCTATTCTATCTTTAATTAAATCAACAGCAAGCATTTTTTCATCATCTAAAAATCCTCTTTCACGCATCCAATCATCATTAAACATTTTTCCAACATATCTACTTCCATGATCGTGAAATAATACAACCACTACATCGTCTTTCTTGAAGTGTTCTTTTAATTGTAACAATCCTTTAACTGCTGATCCAGCAGAATTTCCAACAAAAATACCTTCTTCTTTCGCAATTTTACGTGTATATACAGCAGCATCTTTATCAGTTACTTTGGTAAAACCATCAATAACACTAAAATCAACATTTTTAGGTAAAATATCTTCTCCAATACCCTCGGTGATATATGGATATATTTCATTTTCATCAAAAATACCAGTTTCATGATATTTTTTAAAAACTGATCCGTAAGTATCTATACCCCAAATTTTAATATTTGGATTTTTTTCTTTTAAATATTTACCAATTCCTGAAATTGTTCCACCAGTTCCAACACCTACAACAAAATGGGTGATCTTACCTTCAGTTTGTTCCCAGATTTCAGGTCCAGTTTGCTCATAATGTGCAATTGAATTGGATGGATTATCATATTGATTAACATACCATGAATTAGGCGTATCAGTTGCCAATCTTTTTGAAACTGAATAATATGAACGTGGATCCTCTGGCTCCACATTTGTAGGACAAACAATAACTTCAGATCCAACGGCTCTTAAAATATCCATTTTTTCTTTAGATTGTTTATCGCTAATAACACAAATTAATTTGTATCCTTTAATAATTGCAGCTAATGCTAAACCCATACCTGTATTACCTGAAGTTCCTTCAATTATTGTTCCTCCCGGTTTTAATAATCCCTGAGCTTCAGCATCCTCAATCATTTTAACTGCCATTCTATCCTTGGCTGAATTCCCTGGGTTAAAAGTTTCAACTTTAGCCAAAACCAAAGCATCAATTTCTTTTGTAACCGAGTTTAATTTTACAAGTGGGGTATTTCCAATAGTACCCAATATATTTTTAGCGTAATCCATTTTTTAAATTTTGTGGTGCAAATGTACAATGTTTTATAAAAGATGTGCAGAAGATACACATTATTTTAGACGAAATAAAAAATTCAAATTACTCGAACTTAATCGATTTTGCCGGACTTATTTTTGAAACAACAATAGATGGAACAATAAGCATAAGTAAACAAAGTAGTAAAGTTCCAAAATTTAATAAAATAATATATCCAAAATCAAGGTAAATTGGAACCTGATTAACGTAATATGTCTCAGGATCTAAAGTGATTACTCCAAAATATTTTTGAATGATTAAAATGGTTATTCCAATTAAATTACCCCAAAATAATCCTCTTAATATTAAATATCCAGCATTATATAAAAACACCTTTCTTATACTCACATTATTACTTCCCAATGCCTTTAAAATACCAACCATTTGAGTTCTCTCTAAAATAAGAACAAGTAACGCTGTTATCATATTTATACCGGCTACTAAAATCATAATTACAATAATTAAATAGATATTATTGTCAAATAATCCTATCCATTCAAAAATAGCAGGATATTTCTCAAGAATACTTTGACTATTTAATGTGGAAGCAGTTTCCTCATAAACCTCTCTGCTTTTAGTATCAATTTCATCAAAATCATTTATAAAAACCTCAAAACCACCTACTTCATCATCTTCCCATCTATTCATTTTTCGGATATGCTTAATATCTGCAATCACAAAATTTTCATCAAAATCCCGAAATCCTGAATTATAAATACCAACAGCTTTAACTTCTCTCACCCAAGGTAATTTTCCTGGGTTATCTTTCACGAAAAAAATATTAAACTCGTCGCCTAAGTTTATGGAGAGTCTATTTGATATTTCACTTGAAATAAGCACCTCAAAGGATACTTCATTTGAATAATTTGGTAATTTACCTTCAACTAAATATTCTTTAAAAAAAGTCCAGTCATAATCCTCTCCCACACCCTTAAAAATAATCCCTTCAAAATCATTTTCTGTTCTAATAATTCCAGGTTTTGTAGCAAATACCTGAATGTTTCTAACATCTGTTACTGCGTTAAAATCTGGATAAAAATCTTGATTTTTAGAAACAGGTTGTAATGTAATTTCTGAATTATTATTATCGAAGTTAGTGATTTGAATATGACCATTAAAACCAGCTAGTTTACCTTTAATCTTTTGTTGCAAGCCCACTCCTGTTGAAATGGCTATCATCATTATAACAATACCAATGGTTATCGCTATTATAGCGATTTTTATTATTGGTGAAGATATACTACTTTTATACTGCTTTGCAGCAATAATGCGTTTTGCAATAAAATATTCGTAATTCAATTTTTTAATGATTTCTTATCCCTCCAAAAGTACATATTTCTTATTAGTTTTTTTATTATTTTTTAGTTTCATTTCCTGTAGTCAATCTAAGTCCAATAAATCAAAACATACGAATTCTGTAAGAATCTCAAATAATCCTAATTTAAAAATAA
>Ga0193959_1000296_pt1 | contig 20227 bp, 20 predicted proteins | sample FB_2_MG_FD_140333 | JGI IMG/M metagenome (GOLD analysis project Ga0193959, IMG submission 140333) | Microbial mat bacterial communities from the Broadkill River, Lewes, Delaware, United States - FB_2_MG | ecosystem: Environmental > Aquatic > Freshwater > River > Microbial mats | place: USA... | reverse complement strand
ATTACAGGTTGGGATGAGAAAGTAAACAAATACAAAAATCCAATTTATAGCTTTAAGGTAAGAGATAAAGAAATAAAAATAGAAACACATTCTGAGTCGTTATCGCATTTACAAATTCCACGAGTTGCTTTACCAAAGTATCAAGCTTGGGGAGATTTATTACGTTGGACATTGCAAGAAAACGTACCAGGTGAATTTCCATATACTTCAGGATTGTATCCTTTTAAACGTACAGGCGAAGATCCTGCGCGTATGTTTGCAGGAGAAGGCGGGCCAGAACGTACTAACAGACGTTTTCACTATGTAAGTGCAGGCTTACCAGCCAAACGTTTATCTACTGCTTTTGATAGTGTAACGCTTTACGGAAACGATCCCGATTTAAGACCGGATATTTATGGTAAAATTGGTAATGCAGGTGTTAGTATTTGTTGTTTAGATGATGCTAAAAAACTGTATTCTGGTTTTGATTTGGCAAATGTTATGACATCGGTAAGTATGACGATAAATGGTCCTGCGCCAATGTTATTAGGTTTCTTTATGAATGCTGCCATTGACCAACAATGTGAATTGTATATTAAAGAAAATGGACTGGAAAAAGAAGTAGAGGCTAAAATAGCGAAGCTTTATAAAGGCAAAGAACGTCCATCTTATAATGGTGAGTTACCAGAAGGGAATAATGGTTTAGGCTTAATGTTATTAGGGGTCACTGGTGATCAAGTATTGCCAGCAGACGTTTACGCAGAAATTAAAAAGAATACCATTGCTCAGGTTAGAGGAACGGTTCAGGCAGATATTTTAAAAGAGGATCAAGCACAAAACACATGTATTTTCTCTACAGAATTTGCGTTGCGTTTAATGGGAGATGTTCAAGAGTATTTTATAGAGAATAACGTTCGTAACTTCTATTCGGTATCAATTTCTGGATATCATATTGCAGAAGCAGGAGCAAACCCAATTACGCAATTAGCGTTGACTTTATCTAATGGTTTCACTTACGTGGAATATTATTTAAGTCGTGGTATGGACATTAATAAGTTTGGTCCAAACCTATCATTCTTTTTCTCAAACGGAATTGATCCAGAATATGCTGTAATTGGTCGTGTTGCCAGAAAAATATGGGCAAAAGCCATGAAGCACAAATACGGCGCCAATGCAAGAGCACAAATGTTGAAATATCATATTCAAACGTCTGGACGTAGTTTACACGCTCAAGAAATTGACTTTAATGATATTCGTACAACGCTTCAAGCATTATACGCTATTTATGATAACTGTAACTCATTACACACTAACGCGTATGATGAGGCTATTACAACACCAACTGAAGAATCGGTTAGACGTGCGATGGCAATTCAATTAATTATCAATAAAGAATTAGGATTAAATAAAAACGAAAATCCAATCCAAGGCTCATTTATTATTGAAGAATTAACGGATTTAGTAGAAGAAGCTGTGCTTTTAGAATTCGACAGAATTACAGAAAGAGGTGGTGTTTTAGGTGCCATGGAAACCATGTACCAACGTAGTAAAATACAAGAAGAAAGCTTGTATTATGAAACCTTAAAACACAACGGGAAATTCCCAATTATTGGAGTAAATACGTTCTTAAGTAGTAAGGGGTCTCCAACAGTTGTGCCTGCGGAAGTCATTAGAGCAACAGAAGAAGAGAAGCAGTTTCAGATTAAAACCTTAGCGAACCTTCATGCAGCAAACGATACAAAAGCATTGCTGAAAGACTTACAACAACGCGCCATAAACAACGAAAATATATTTGAAGCTTTAATGGAAGTTTGTAAGGTCTGTAGCTTGGGAGAAATTACCTCGGCATTATTTGAAGTAGGAGGACAATATAGACGTAATATGTAAGCAGAGAGCCACTTTTTACCTTTCGTAAAAAGTGTGCGAATCGCTTATCCCAAACTGGTTTTTGAGTCTCAATAAATAATAATAAGATAAAAAAGCGTTTCAAAATGAAACGCTTTTTTATATTCAATAAAAATAATATGTCTATCAAACACACTTTTAAAGCCACTGTTAACTGGGAAATCAATGATGGTGAAAGCACGCTAAACCCTAGAGCTTTCAGTCGGAATCATGAAGTGTCAATAGCTAATAAAGCAACATCATTAAACGTTTCAGCAGCGAAACCATTTAGAGGTGATGATGCATTATACAATCCAGAAGATTTATTATTGTCTGCTTTAACATCGTGCCACATGATGTCTTATTTATACGTTTGTGCTCAAAATAACATTGAAGTTTTAACTTATACCGATAGTGCTGAAGGTGATTTAGAAGTGAATGCTTCGGGAAGCGGAAGTTTTAAGACCGTAAGATTAAAACCTGTTGTGACTATAAAGGATATTAATCAAAAAGAATTAGCACTAAGTTTACATAAAGAAGCCAACAGCTTGTGCTTTATAGCCAATTCTTGTAATTTTCCAATTGCTCATGATGCATTGATATTGGTAAAATAATTCAACTTTAATAAATATTATCATCTTTTTTGCATCTTTTTTAGGATTATCTCGTCTATTATATGAACATAAAAAACAGATATCATGAAAAATAAAGATTGTACTTGCAATTGTGAAGGTTGCTCAAAAGGAAATTGTCAAAACTGTACATGCGATAATTGTACATGTACAAATTGCAATTGTTAAATTAGTGTTAGTTCGGATGCAAAGTTTTGTGTCCGAACTAATTTTAATTACTTTAGAATATGACTACGAAAGATGTTTGGGGTATTTATGCAGAAGATATAAGACACTTTATTTTAAGTAAGGTTAAGAATTCTGTGATTACAGAAGATATTCTTCAGGAGACCTTTATTAAAGTTCATACGAAACTGCATACTTTAAAAGATGAAGACAAGCTAAAATCATGGTTGTTTTCAATTGCTAGATATACCATTTTAGATTATTTCAGAGAGCGTAAAAAAGAACTTCCTGTAGATGATTTAGAAGTAGCATCAGAACCAGAAACTCATCAGCATTCAGAGCAAGATTGCCTTAGAGGTATTATAAAAAGCTTGCCTAAAAAATATAGAGACCCTTTGTTTTTATCCGATATTAAAGGTTTAAAACAACAAGAGGTTGCCAATCAGTTACACTTATCATTACCTACAGTGAAATCTCAAATTCAACGTGCAAGAAAACAGATTGCACAAGGTTTTATGGATTGCTGTGGTTTTAAAATGAACGAAGACGGCCATTTAGTTGGAGAAATACAAGACAAAGCCGACTGTAAAGTCTGTCATTAATGGTATCTTTGCAGCCATTAGTAAATCTTTAATTTACTATTAAAAATTGCATACATGTCTTTCAAAAAATTACATCCTTTATTAAAAGAGTCTTTAGAAAACGCTGGTTATGAGACTTCAAATCCGCTTCAGAAAAAAGTATTACCCATTTTAAAAGGGGGATCAGATGCTTATGTCATTGCACCAAAAGGAAGTGGTAAAAGTACGGCACTCATAATTACTGCTATTCATAAATTAAAAGCAGCTGCTTTTGAGGATTCTCCGCGTGCAATTATTGTTGCAAAAGATAAAGCTGATGTTCTAAAATTAATGGAGGAGTATGAAAGATTTACCAAAAACACAGATTTAAGAATTTATGCGCTTTATGATGAATACGATATTGAAAAGCAGAAAACAGAAGTGTATTATGGGCAAGATATTGTAATCGCAACTCCGTCTCGTCTGAGTAAACTTTATTTTTTAAATGGAATTCATTTAGGAGAAGTTCAGCTATTTGCTATTGAAGATGCCGATTATTTAGGTCGAAATAATGCTTATAATCATATTTTACGATTATCAGAGAGTCTTAATAAATGTCAGTTTGTAATTATTGCAGATGATATGAATTCTAGAATAAAGAACTACCAAAATGCTTTTATGAGTAATGCGCACCTAATAAAGAGCAAATAATATAAACGATGAATTAATTCCGAGAGGACATGAGCAGAACTGCGTTATGGCGCATTACAAGGTCATCATCCAATGACGCTTTAGTTTTCTAAACTTTTTTAATTCACCTCTAAGAATAGGTAAATAATCCCTTCCATTACTATTCGATTTTTCTAACCGCCTACAATTACTATATAACCGAGTGGTTAGGCGATCTAAACTTTCTAAATGTTTACTTTTTTTGTGAGAACAACGTTCCTGTTCTGCACTAATAATTTGAGGGGCCAGATTAGTAGATTGCTGTATAATATCTCCTGTAAAATAAATATGTTCATCCTCTGAACCATCAGCATTCAAATATGATAAATCTTGATTGAGGTAGGTTGAAATACTTCGTGAAAGTACAATAATGTCCATAGCCTTTTGGTAAACAGGCAATTCGGAAAAATGCGATGGTAGGTGGTAACTCATAATTTTAATAGCAATACACACGAATTTAAGCACTAAAAATGAAATTGAACTTTAATATTTAAAGTCGTTTTGTATATTTACTTTAATATTGATGTTATTTTACCTTAGTTTCTTTAAATGAATATAGATAATTTAAATTGGAAGATTTTAAAGTGCTTGCAAGAAAATGCACGTATGTCTAATGCCGAAATCGGTAGACGTGTAGGTATTAGTTCGCCTGCGGTTTCTGAGCGTATAAAAAAAATGGAGGATGCCGAAATTATTCAAGGTTATACCACTTTTGTGTCTCCTTTTGAAGCGGGTTATCAACTCAAAGCTTTAATTACATTACGTGCATTTATGGGAATGCTAAAACCGTTTTTGGTTAAGGTTAAAACTTATGATGAGGTTGTGAATTGCTACCGAATTACAGGAAATGAAAACATTGTAATGGAAGTTGTTCTAAAAAATCAAAAACACTTAGAAGCTTTTATAGATCAGCTTATAACATACGGAGAAACAAAGACTCAAATTGTGCTGTCTCATGTTATAAAATACAGTGAAATAAAACCTGTAAAATAAGTGTTTTAGGTAAATCTAAATTTGTCTGTTTTTATCTATATGTTTAGTAATCTGTTTCGCGTGTATTCTAGAGTTTTCAATAAACCATTTATGGGTTTCTTTTCCTCCGCAAATCACTCCGGCTAAATAAAGTCCCTTTACATTAGACTCCATGGTTTCTGGATTGTAATTTGGAATGGATTTGCCATCTTTTGAAAAATCAATTCCAGCGTTTTCTAAAAATTCAAAGTTAGGTCTGTAGCCTGTTAATGCAATAACGTAATCGTTAGCTATTATTTTTTCACCTTCAGGAGTATTTATAATAATTTCGGAAGGTTTTATGCTTTTAATTTCAGAATTAAAATAGGCTTTAATACTTCCTTCTTCAATACGGTTTAAAATATCTGGTTTTACCCAATATTTTACGCGTTCTCCAATGCCATCACCTCTAACAATCATGGTAACGTTTCCGCCTTTTCTATAAATTTCTAAAGCGGCATCTACAGATGAGTTACTGGCGCCCACAACGGCAATGTTTTGTAGCGAAAAAGGGTGTGCTTCTTTGTAATAATGAAACACTTTTGGTAAATCTTCACCTTCTACATTTAAGAGGTTAGGGATGTCATAAAAACCAGTCGCTATAATAACATTTTTAGCATTGTATAATGATTTGTTAGATTGAATAGTAAACCCGTTTGGTGTTTTGTTGAGTTCTGTTACCTTTTCATAAAGATGAATCTTTAATAAGTTAGAAGTACTAACACGTCTGTAATATTCTAAAGCTTCGTTTCGTGTTGGTTTGGGATTGTTACTGATAAAAGGAATGTTGTCAATTTCCAATTTTTCAGACGTTGAAAAAAAGGTCATGTTTAACGGATAATTAAATAATGAGTTGGTTAAAGCACCTTTCTCAAGTACAACATAATTTAAGTTTCGCCTTTTACATTCTAAAGCACAGGCAATTCCTATTGGGCCTGCTCCAATAATTAAAACGTCTAAATCTAATTCTTTCATAAGTGTTTAAAATTACATTTAAAGTAGATAATTATAAAATGTATACTATTAAATATCTCATAAAACTAAAATGAAATTCTATATGTTGTATTTTTGAAGTTTAAATTAATTTGAAATGAAGAATTTGGTATTGTTTTTTTTGGTCATCTTTACGTTTGGTTGTTCTGAAAGTAAAAAAAGGATTGTTGACGAAACGCCATTTCAGAAAAAAATGAATGCAGAGTTTAAGGATGCTTCAAAATCTCCCTTAAAAGCAAAAGATTTAAAAACATTTGAAGGTTTAGACTTTTTTAAATTTGATTCTACGTTTGTTGTAAAAGCGGTATTAAAACGTACACCAGATAGTGAGTGGTTTAATATGAAAACAACAGATGATAGACTTTCTAAGGAGCGTATTTATGGTGTTGTAATGTTTGAAATAAAAGGACAATCATTTCAATTAAACGTGTATCAAGGTGAAGAATTAATGCAGACGGAAGGTTTTGAAGATTATTTGTTTTTACCCTTTTTAGATCAGACCAATGGAGATTCAACTTATGGAGGGGGACGTTATTTAGATTTAAAAATACCTGATGGAGATACTTTAGAAATTGATTTTAACAAAGCCTACAATCCAGCTTGTGTGTACAATGAAAAATTTTCTTGTCCAATAGTGCCAAGAGTTAATTATGTTGATATAGAAATTAAAGCAGGAGTTAAAGATTTTGTAAAATAATTACAGAATTTTAGTTTGGTTAAAATAGTTTTTCAACCAAATAATTCTCAAAAACAAGGCCTTTATAATTCTTCTTTTGCTTTTTGATTACGTCGTAATATTTGTTGTCAAAAAAAGGTAAAGCCGTTTTGCTTACATCAGATTTAATAACTTCAAAATCATTCATCATAACCTGAGATTCTACAATTCGTAATAATTTTGATCCAATACCTTGACGTTGAAAATCTTTATGAACAAAAAGGCCATCTAAATAATTGCCATTTTTTAAATAGGCAAATCCTACAATGTTATTTTCTGTTTCAGCAACAATAAAATAGAGTGTATTAATGCGTTCTTCCCATTGTTCAATATCTTCAGCACCAGAAGCCCAAGTAGCAATCTGTTTTTCTGAGTAATCTTTTGCATTAACATGAATAATAGTATCTCTAAAAATTGATCTAATTTCTAGACTGTCTTTTATTTGTGCTTGTCTAACCTGTATCATTTATATTCTAAAAATGCCACCAAAAGCAATTATACGTTGAAAAAATAAAAAGTGCTGTTCTGCTCTATCTGCAGAATCATTTGTGGTTCTTATATCATTCATGTCTATATAACCACCTTTTGCCTCTAATTGAACAAAAAAGTGTTTATATAAAGTAAAATTTAATCCAACATTAGCAGATAAACCATAGCCAGATACATGAAACTCATCGTACCTCTCTTTTTGTAAAAGTGTAGTATTGGTTTTAGGATAAAGCACACCTGCACCCAATCCCTCTGTGATATTTATTTGAAAGGTATCCGTATTTTTAATTCCGAAGATTGAGGATATATCATCGTATCGGGCAAATTCAGTATAGACATAATTAAGACCGTTTGTGTGTTCAAATTTTAATAAATCTGAAGAAACAAATAAGGTTTCGTTATTGTAAACTCCATTGTAGGTGCTTCCTAATTCATCTTCAGGTAAATTGATATAACCATCTGCAGTTCTGTATTTGTCTCGGTTCATTACGTATTTCATGTGGTCTACTCCAAATGAAACCATATAATGATTAGAAATAAAATACCCGAGCTTAAAATTAGTTTGCGGAATAGTTATCCGTGTTGGATTTATATAATCTACATGCCAGCCTTTAGGTTTGTCTTTAGCTGTAGCATCTTTAATTGTAAAGTCGTAATCCTTTCCCTTAAACCTTATATCGGACTTTGAATATGAATCTCTATTTCCGGCCCAACTTATAAAGAATTTACCTTTATTAGAAGATGTGTATTTTGGACTTTCTTGTGTTTGTGCACCTAAGGTTGAATAAAAAAGCGTAACCCCAATAATTAAGGCCCTATTAAAGTTAATTGTCATAAGCTTGGAGTAAAAAAGAGATAGTCACAATCAAATAAGATTGCTTACAAAATATGTCTAGAAAATGAAATTAAAATGAATTGATAGTTTTTCTAATGGCCACCAAATTAGTTAGTAAACCTTCTAGATTATCTAAATGTAACATATTTGCTCCATCACTTTTGGCGTTTGCAGGATCAAAATGGGTTTCAATAAATAGTCCATCTACGTTATTTACAACGCCAGCTCTAGCAATTGTTTCAATCATATCTGGTCGTCCACCTGTAACACCAATACTTTGATTAGGTTGTTGTAATGAGTGTGTAACGTCTAAAACTGTTGGTGCATATTGGCGCATGGTTGGAATACCTCTAAAATCTACGATCATATCTTGGTAGCCAAACATTGTTCCTCTATCTGTAATCCATGCTTTTTCGTTTCCCGCATCTTTTACTTTTTGTACAGCGTGTTTCATGGCTTCAGGACTCATAAATTGTCCTTTCTTTAAATTAACTACTTTTCCTGTTTTAGCCGCCGCAACAACCAAATCGGTTTGTCGCACCAAAAATGCAGGAATTTGTAATACATCTACATATTCTGCTGCCATTGCCGCATCAGATGCTTCATGAATATCTGTCACTGTTGGAACATCAAAAGTTTCAGAAACTTTTCTTAGTATTTTTAAAGCTTTTTCATTCCCAATTCCTGTAAAACTATCAATTCTACTTCGATTCGCTTTTTTAAAACTACCTTTAAAAACGTAAGGAATTTCCAGTTTGTCTGTAATTTTTATGACTTTTTCTGCAATACGAAGTGCCATATCTTCGCCTTCAATAGCACAAGGGCCACAAAGTAGAAAGAAATTATTGGATTGCGTGTGTTTTAATTTTGGGATTGTTATCAAAGCTTTAAACTTAAAATTAAGGTGCAAAGATACGATTATGAATGTTTAGTTGGGACCAAGATTTTTAGTTATTTGTGTTTTGAGTATAAAATTCAGGGCTTTTTTTAATATTTAAAATGCTTTTTTTATACTATTTCGTATCATCCAAAGCGACATTACAAAATTACCAACCACTAAAACACCACCGTAGAAAAGTAGTTTTCTTGCTGTATCTGTCCAATGAATAATATTGAGTAAGTTAAAAAGATAAGCGAGTATTAGGTAAGAAGATAAGCAAACAAAAACAATTCCTAATGAGAAGTTTAGCTTCCTATTAGGCGTAATAAGTTGCCATAAAAAAGGAATTCCAAATAATAAAATAGGATAAGCAGAAATACCTTCCGTTTTATTTATAGTAGTAAACCAATAGGTAATTACCGATAAAAAATAGAGGTAAGGGATAAACTTGGTGAATTTATTAATGGTTTGCATTTGTTAATAATTAAAGGTTTAAATGGGTTTTAAAACTACAGTTATAAACGCCTAATTAACGATTGGTTTTTACAGATAGGCTTTATATTGTAAATCAATTATTTAACTAAAGATATGAACTCAAATTGCTTGATAATTAAAATATAACATTTAATTAACGAAAAAAGCAGAATTAACCGTACATTTGCACGCTTAAAAATCAGCATCAGTTATGGCTAAGATTAAAAATATTGCAATTATTGCGCACGTCGATCACGGTAAAACCACATTGGTAGATAAGATTATGTACCACTGTCAATTATTTCGTGAGAACGAAAACACAGGGGACTTAATTCTTGATAACAACGATTTAGAACGTGAAAGAGGGATTACAATTACCTCTAAAAACGTTTCTGTTATATATAAGGACACTAAAATCAATGTTATTGATACACCTGGTCACGCCGATTTTGGCGGAGAAGTAGAGCGTGTATTAAATATGGCTGATGGTGTTTTACTTTTAGTAGATGCTTTTGAAGGACCAATGCCTCAAACGCGTTTTGTACTACAAAAAGCAATTGACTTAGGTTTAAAACCTTGTGTGGTTGTAAATAAAGTAGATAAAGAAAACTGTACACCAGATGAGGTACATGAGAAAGTTTTTGACTTAATGTTTGAACTTGGTGCTGAAGAGTGGCAGTTAGATTTCCCTACAGTATATGGTTCTGCAAAGAACAACTGGATGAGTGATGACTGGAAAAATGAAACTGAAAATATTGAGCCTTTATTAGATATGGTCATTGAGCATATCCCTGAACCAAAATTTGAAGAAGGAACAACTCAGATGTTAATTACATCTTTAGATTTTTCTTCATTTACAGGAAGAATTGCTATTGGTCGTTTAACAAGAGGTAGTTTAAAAGTGAACCAACAAATCTCATTAGTAAAAAGAGATGGTTCAATTGTAAAAAGTAAGATTAAAGAACTACATACATTTGAAGGTGTAGGACGTTTAAAAGTAGAAGAAGTACAAACGGGAGATATTTGTGCTATTGTAGGTTTAGAAGGTTTTGAAATTGGTGATACTGTTGCCGATTTTGAAAATCCTGAAGGTTTAAAAACCATTGCTATTGATGAGCCAACAATGAGCATGTTATTTACTATTAACGATTCGCCTTTCTTTGGTAAAGACGGAAAATTTGTAACATCTCGTCATATTAAAGACCGTTTAACTAAAGAGTTAGAAAAGAATTTAGCATTACGTGTTGAAGAAACAGATAGTGCAGATAAATTTATGGTTTTTGGCCGTGGTGTATTACACTTATCTGTTTTAATTGAGACAATGCGTCGTGAAGGTTATGAACTTCAAATTGGACAGCCGCAAGTAATCATCAAGGAAATTGATGGAGTTAAATGTGAGCCTTTTGAAGAAATGACTATTGATTTGCCAGAAAATGTTTCAGGTAAAGCTATTGAAATGGTTACGATGCGTAAAGGTGAAATGATAAGTATGGAAGCTAAAGGCGACCGTATGGTATGTCAATTTATAGTACCTTCTCGTGGTATTATTGGTTTACGTAATCAATTATTAACTGCAACTGCAGGTGAGGCTATTATGGCACACCGTTTTACAGATTACAAACCGTTAAAAGGTGGAATTCCAGAACGTCAAAATGGATCTTTAGTATCTATGGAAAACGGACAAGCCATTCCTTACTCTATTGATAAATTACAAGATAGAGGTAAGTTTTTTGTTGATCCAGGTGAAGATATTTACGAAGGTCAGGTTATTGGTGAAAACTCTCGTGGAGATGATATGACAGTTAACGTTACTAAAACTAAAAAGTTGAGTAACGTACGTTCTTCTGGAGCAGATGATAAAGCTAAGATTGTACCAGCTATTAAGTTTTCATTAGAAGAAGCTTTAGAATATATTCAGAAAGATGAGTATGTAGAAGTAACGCCTAACCACTTAAGAATACGTAAAATCTATTTAAAAGAAGTAGATCGTAAGCGTAATAAGAATATGTAATTACAAATTAATTGATAGATTTATAAAAGAGAAATACTGAAAAGTGTTTCTCTTTTTTTGTCTCAGTATGAAAAGATAATTCAATTTTATTCTTAATCAATTTGAATTCATTTGGGCTTAATAGAAAATTAGGATTATTTTTGATTAATGTCAGATTCAAAAATCAAAAACAAGTATAAGGTAGTAAGATACAATGCGTCTTATAAAGACTGTTGGAATTCGTTTGTAACGGAAGCAAAGAATAGCACTTTTTTGTTTCATAGAGACTTTATGGATTATCATAGCGATAGGTTTACTGATTTTTCAGTTTTAATTTTTAAAGACGACGAATTATATGCTATACTACCTGCAAATATGGTTAATAACAAGGTGATTTCTCATCAAGGTTTAACCTATGGTAGTTTTGTGTTGCAAGACAGCGCAAAATTATTCTATGCTTTTGAAGCATTTAAAGCCATGTTAGCTTTTTATGAGTCTAATGGTATACAAGAAATAGAAATAAGGGTTATTCCAACGTTTTATAATAAAATGCCATCAGATGAATTAGATTATTTTCTCTATAAAGCAAATGCTAGACTAATTAAGAAAGATGTTTTAATGGTTATTGATTATGCTCATAAATTACGTTTTCAAAAAAACAGAAGAGAAGGCATTAATAAAGCCATAAGAGCAAATTTAGAATTAAAAGTTGATTCTAATTTTGCTGGGTTTTGGAATGAAGTACTAATTCCTAATTTAAAAAGTAAACACAACGTTTTACCTGTACATACATTAGAAGAAATAGAATTATTAGCGTCACGTTTTCCAGATAATATCAAACAAGTAAATATTTATAAGGATCATAAAGTGGTTGCAGGCACAACCGTTTTTTTAACCGAAACCACAGTGCATCCGCAATATGTTTCTGGTAATATGGATAAAAACTCATTTGGAAGTTTAGACTTAGCGTACGATTATATTATTAATAAAATGTGCGAGGATAAACGTTATTTCGACTTTAATATATCAAGTGAAGATAATGGTCTAAAAATAAACGAAGGTCTTATCTTCTGGAAAGAAAGCTGTGGTGCTCGTAGCCATACTGCAAATACGTATCTTGTTGAAACAGCAGCTCATAAGTCGCTTCAAATAGTAAAAGCATGATTTTAACTTCTATTATACTGAATAAAAAATAATGCTATTTAATTCCATAGATTTTGCAATTTTTGTACCCATTGTATTTATACTATATTGGTTTGTTTTTAAGTCTTTAAAATCTCAAAATGTTTTATTAATAATTGCCAGTTACGTGTTTTATGCATGGTGGGATTGGCGTTTTTTAGGACTAATAATAGTAAGTACTTTAATAGATTATAGCATTGGTTTAGCAATTGAAAAACAAACCAATTTAAAATCTAAAAAGGCTTATTTAACTTTGAGTATTTTACTAAATCTAAGTATCCTAGGTTTTTTTAAATATTATAATTTCTTCATAGAAAATTTCAATGCTGCTTTTCAGCTTTTTGGAAGAGATTTAGACCTCAATTACCTCAATATTATTTTACCTGTAGGTATCAGTTTCTATACGTTTCAAACAATGAGTTATTCTATAGATATTTATAGAAACAAAATAAAGCCAACAACTAATCTAGTTGCATTTGCTTCGTTTATTTGTTTCTTTCCTCAATTGGTTGCAGGTCCTATAGAACGTGCTTCGAGCTTTTTGCCTCAAGTAGAAAAGCGACGTGTGTTTAATTATATAAAAGCCACAGATGGGTTAAAACAAATACTTTGGGGACTTTTTAAAAAAATGGTAATTGCAGATAATTGTGCTGTTTTTGTAAATGATATTTTTGAAAACCATGCTAATTATTCAGGGAGTACGTTGTTGTTTGGCGCTTTTTTGTTTACTATTCAGATTTATTGTGATTTTTCGGGATATTCAGATATTGCTATTGGAGTGTCAAGATTGTTTGGATTTAACTTGAAGAAAAACTTTGCTTTTCCATATTTCTCTAGAAACATAGCAGAATTTTGGAGGCGTTGGCATATCTCTTTAACAACATGGTTTAAGGACTATTTTTATATTCCTATAGGTGGAAGTAGAGGAAGTAAATGGATGCAATTACGCAATACCTTTGCTATATTTTTAGTTATTGGTCTATGGCATGGCGCACATTGGAAATTTGTTGTTTATGGATTTATTAATGCTTTGCATTTTGTACCTTATATTATTAAAGGTAAAAACACAAAGTATACGTCAGTTATTGCAAATAATCGGTGGTTTCCTGATAGTAAAGAGCTGTTTGGTATGTTTCATACCTTTCTGTTTTTAGTTTTTGCTAGGATTTTCTTTAGGGCAGATTCATTGACAAGTGCAGTAGCGTTTTTGTCTGGTATTTTTTCATTTTCAGTGTTTAGTCTTCCAAATTTATCTAATGCTTCTGATGCTCTAATATTGTTAATTCTGATAGCATTCTTTTTTATGATTGAATGGATTGGTAGGGCTAAAGAACATGCTTTGGAACATATTTTTTCAAGCTATAAAAGACAATATCGTATTGCGTTTTATTATGTATTAGTGTTTCTCATCTTCTATTTCAATGGTGAAGAACAACAATTTATTTACTTTCAGTTTTAGATATGAAAAAGTTCATAATATATACCTTGTTTTTTATATGTCCTGTGATAATCATAATGATTAGTATGGAACTTTCGTTACGACAAATTCCTAATGATTATAAATTAAAAAGCGAACAAATAGAATTAAAAAAGGAAGCTGTTGAGACGCTTATTCTTGGGAGTTCTCATAGTTTGTATGGTATTAATCCAGAATATTTTTTAGACGAAACCTACAACTTAGCTCATGTTTCGCAAAGTATAGATTTAGATTATTTATTGTTGCAGAAATATATAGACGAATTGCCTAAACTAAAAACGGTTGTAATACGTTTGTCATATACCACATTGCATGAACAACTTGGTGAAACTAAAGAAGCATGGAGACTTAAGGATTATAATTTATACTATAACTTAAAAGTGTCTAATAAGTTGAAATTTAATAGTGAAGTACTTAGTGTAAAGCTAGAAAACAACCTTAAACGTCTTAAGAATTATTATATTAAAGGCGAAGTACCTATATCTGTAGAGAATTCTGGTTGGGCTTTTTTAAAGAAGTCTAATGGAGGTAAATCTTTAAAAGAATTAGGGCAAATAGTTGCGCAGAAACATACTGCGGAGGATGATAATTTAGTTATAGAAAACATCGAGTATTTAGAGAAAATAGTTAATCTCTGTAATGCTCAAAATGTTAAAGTGATAATTGTTACCTTGCCCGCCTATAAAAGTTACATAGCGCACTTAAATAAGGAGCAATTAGATAAGGTAATTTCAACGGGTTTAAAAATGGATAACAGCTATAATAATTGCAGTTATTTAAATTTAATGTCAAATGAAAGCTTTAATACAGATGACTTTTACGATGCAGACCATTTAAATACAAATGGTGCAAAAAAGTTAAGTTTGTTTTTAGATGATTTTATAAAACAAACTTATAATTGATTACTTTAGAATATGATTAAATTCCTAGACCTACATAAAATCAACAACCGTTTTCGAGATGAGTTTCAAGCATCTTTCAGTAAATCCTTGGACGATGCTCATTTTATATTAGGTAATAATGTCTCTAAATTCGAAAATGAATTTGCTACTTATTGTGGAACTAAACATTGTTTAGGTACCGCAAATGGATTAGATGCGCTCACATTGATATTAAAAGGGTATATACATCTCGGAAAATTAAAAAAAGGAGATAAGGTCATAGTACCTGCAAATACTTTTATTGCCACAATTTTGTCGGTTTTACATGCCGAACTTATTCCTGTTTTAGTTGAGCCTAATTCTGAGACTTATAATATCTCAGTAGAGACTGATCACAGCTTATTTGTTGAAGCTAAGGCTGTTATTATGGTACATTTATACGGCCAATTAGCTTCGGTTGAAGCATTACAGCAAATAGCGTCTGATTTTAACTTATTGCTCATAGAAGATGCAGCTCAAGCACATGGAGCAATTTTAAATTCTAAAAAGGACAGTTCAACTTCAACTTCAATTTCACCTAAAGCAGGTAACCTTTCAGATGCCGCAGCATTTAGTTTTTATCCTAGTAAAAACTTGGGTGCACTCGGAGATGGAGGAGCAGTTACAACCAATGATTCAGAACTTATTGAAGTTATAAAATTGCTGCGTAATTATGGAAGCGAGGAAAAGTACACCAATAAAATTGTGGGCTATAATAGCCGTTTAGATGATATGCAAGCAGCTTTTTTAAGTATCAAACTGAAAACTTTAGATAAAGACAATCAAAGACGACGTACAATTGCAAAAGCTTATTTAAAAGGAGTTAATAATTTAAAAATTAAACTTCCGTTTTACGATGGCTCTCAGAATCATGTGTTTTATGCATTTGTTGTTGAGGTTGAGGATAGAGCAGATTTTACTAAGTTTTTAGATCAAAATGCTATTGAATGGTTAATCCACTATCCAATTCCACCACACCAGCAAAAAGCCTTGCAAACATTTTCGTATTTTAATCTGCCGCTTACAGAAAAGATTCATAAAAGAATTATAAGTTTGCCAATAAGTCCTGTAATGACAGATAAAGACATTCAAACTGTTATAGACATTTTAAATATCTACTAATTGAAAAAGCTTTTTAATTACATAAATGACGAAGTTTTAGTAAAGGCTGCGAATTTAAATATGGCTAATCTTAGCCTTAGGATTATTGCCGGAATTTTAATTTCTAAGTTCATAGCTATTTACATAGGTCCACAAGGTATGGCCCTTATTGGGAATTTACGAAATTTCTTAAGTGCCATTCAATCCTTAGCAATTTCAGGTCTTTACAAAGGTGTCGTTAAATTTGTTAATGAATTTAAAGATAATGCAGTTGAGCTTACCAAGACTTTATCTACAGTATTTTACTTCGGATTCTTTTCTTCTGTGTTTTTGGCTTTTGTATGTTATTTCAATGCAGGCTTTATAAACGATATTATATTTTCTTCAAACTACAACTATATTTATGTCATTGAAACCTTGGCGATTGTCTTACCGTTTTATGCTTTAAATATGTTTGCGTTTTCCATTATGAATGGGTTTTCTAAGCATAAATTTTTACTGCTTATTAATATTCTTAGTCAAATTTTAGGGCTTTTAGTGACTTTAATTCTTATTTATCAAGAGAATATTGATGGCGCATTATTGGCTATTGTTATAACACCAGCATTAAATTTGCTTATTACTATTGTAGGTATCGCATTCAGAAAAAGCTTAGTGTCTTCAATTAAGATTACTCAAGTAAGTTTGTCTATTTTAAATAAACTGAGCCCATATATGATAATGGCTTTGGTTAGTGCTATTGCTTTACCTATTGTTATGATTATAATTAGGAATTATCTCATTGATGAGGTAGGAATAAAATCTGCTGGATATTGGACAGCGATGACTCGAGTTTCAGATTATTATCTCATGTTTATTAATTCGTTAATGGCACTGTATATTTTACCTCGATTTTCTGAAATCAATTCAAAAACAGCATTTAGAAAAGAAGTTTTTAGCTTTTATAAAACCATAATGCCTGTGTTTTTAGTGTTGTTACTTATTATTTACCTTAGTAGATCTCTGTTAGTAAACTTATTGTTTACTGAAGACTTTAAACCTGTTGAGGATTTATTTGGTTACCAAATATTAGGAGATATTGCACGTGTACTTTCTATGGTTATTGCTTACCAATTTTTGGCAAAAAAGATGTTTGCTCACTTTCTTATTTTAGAAGTGTTCTTATTTGTTGTTATGTTTTTTTCTAGTATTTATCTTATTGATGAATTTGGACTTAAAGGCGCAGTAATGGGACACTGCTTAAGCTATTTTATGTACTTTGGAATAATACTATTACTTTTTAGTAGTTCTTTGTTTGGGGTTATTACCGAAGAAGGCCTAGATAATTAATAAAAACCAACAAGTGAAGCTTCCAAAATTTATTAGTAATAATATAGTGCTTAAGATTACATCACTTAATGCAGTGGTTATTACTATTAGGTTAATAGTTTCTGCATTTATTCAACGTTTACTTGCGGTTACTGTTGGAGAAGCTGGTTATGCTAGTATTGGTCAGGTGAGGAATGTTTTAGCAATGCTTACCAGTACGTCTACCTTAGGAACGTTTAATGGAGTGGTAAAATATGTTGCTGAATTTAAAAATAATCAGCCAGAACTTTCTAAAGTATTTTCTACCGTTACAGTTTTTGCTATTATTGGATCGTTCCTTTCTGCCGCAGTCTTATTTTTTGGAGCGTCGCATTTATCCGACTACCTTTTTCAGTCTCAAAATTTTATCTATATTTTTCAATTATTAGCGGTAATTGTGCCTTTCGTTGCGGTTAGTCGTATCGTTAATGCTGTGGTTAGTGGTTTATCAGATTATAAACGCTATGCTAAAATAGAACTCATCAGTTATCTTTTAGCAACCGTTGCTGTTGTTATTGGTTTATATACTTCAGAATTAAAAGGCGTAATTATTGCTGTCGCGTTAGCACCAGCAATTCAGTTAGTTGTTTTAGCCTTTGTATTTGGAAAAACGTTGAAAACCTATGTGCAATTTAAGTCTTTAACGCTTAGCCTTATTTACAAAAATAAGTTATTAGCATTTACATTAATGTCTTTTATATCTTCATTTTTGTTGAATTATATAGAGTTGAATATAAGAACCTTGGTCACAGATGAAATAAACATTAATGAAGCTGGGTATTGGACTGCAATTACATTTATTTCTAAAAACTATATGGTGTTTGCCACAGGATTATTTACGCTGTATGTGTTACCAAAATTTGCAAGCATCCATAATAAGTATGACTTTAAGAATGAAGTTTTAAATATTTATAAAACCATACTGCCAATCTTTGGATTAGGAATGCTACTCGTTTATATTGTTAGAGATTATATTATTTTGTTTATTTATCCAGATTTTTTAGGAATGGAGCCCTTATTTAAATGGCAATTATTAGGAGATTTTGTAAGATTAGGAGCCTTAGTCTTATCCCATCAGTTTTTAGCTAAACGTTTAGTGAAAAGCTTTGTAATAACTGAAGTGATATCTTTAGCCTTGTTTTTTGTACTTTCTAAAGTGTTTATTCAATATTATGGTACGGAAGGTGTCGTAATGGCTCATTTTGTGAGATACATTATCTACTTTATAATTGTAGTTTTTGTGATTAGATACTATCACATTTCCCATCCTAATAAATAGTATTTTGATTTATTTTTTTAACTTAAAAAGTTTTTCTGTAACTTTATTACTTCTTGCTAGATTTAATTCTTGTTGAAAAATGTATTCTACCCTTAAATAGAATGCGCGGATAACTTATCTGAAAAGAAAGAAGAATTACTAATTAATCATGTTAGAATATATAACATGTTCGGAATTCAAGTATTTGAAACTAAAAATAACAAATCGAATATATTGACATTAAATTTAAGTAGTCTTGGTCCAGGAATTTATATTGTCAAAGTTTTTGATAATTTAGAAGAAGTAGTACAAATAAAGAAAATTATAAAAAAGTAAACCAATTTGTTTGTTTTTAATAAATTCATCTTGACTTTTCTTTAAAAATAGAAGAAGCCAAGATGAGTTTTTATGATAATACATAAATAATTATGCATTTATAAGTGACTTAATTATTGACTTTAAAGCATTAATTAATATTAAAGGAATTAATTTTAAATTGAAAATGAAATTTTCAAGCTTACCAAACTTAGCAATTTTAATATTTACCCCAAAATTATTAGAATTAAAACTTCGTAACCGTTTTAAGTAGACTGTTTTTCCATTTGCTTGGTTTTGACCATGAATTATTTGTATCCATAAATTGCTGTTTTTATTGGCCATCACAGTGTTTTTATTCCAGTTTTTATGTTCTTTAGAAAGTACTGTACTATAATCTTTAGCTTTTTCTACAAGACTAATAAATGGATTATAGTAATCATAATATTCTCTTACTTCTATTTTGTCTTCTAAAATTAATTGATAACCTTTCCTTAAATCGATTACAAGGTTCTCAATAGGTTTATATAAATCTTGAATAGTTTTTATAAAATCTTTATGAATAGTGTCATCATTATCTAATCTGGTAGAGATTATGTGATTATCAACTTTTTCGATGTGAGTTTTTATTTCAGATTTTATTGCAGGCAATAATTCATTAAAACCATCAGCGTAAATTATTTTAAAGTTTATGTGTTCTTTTGTTAACCTATTTATCTCTTTTTGGTATTTTAAAGGAGTATCAACATCAAAGATTAATATCCAAACAAAATTTTTATTTGTTTGATTAATAACAGATGGTAAGCAGTAAGTTTTAAAAAGGTCAAATCTTTGGTCTAGCCATTGTTCAGTCAAACCTTTATGAACACCGTTGTTGGTTTTTGTCCAGTTTTTATTTTTTAAATTAAAACGCGTAAGTAAAAAATGCTTCATTAATTTTAGTTAGCCTTAGACCATGCATCTAAGTATTTTTTTGCAGATTCAATATAATTATGTTCTTTTTCAATAAACTGTCTTGCTTGTTTTGATATTTTTATTATTTCGTGTGGATTAAGTATTAACCACTCTAATTTTTTTTCAATATAGACTTCATTTGGTAAGGCATTAATAGCAATTGTATCTTCTTTAAGATTATAATAGTCTAGCCATTCTTTTTCAGCACCTGTAAATACTACTTTGCCCATTGCCATAGCTTCTAAAGCATTGTAACCTTGGTCATACGCATAGACTTGATCTAGTAATATATGACAATTTCTGTAGTGTTGTATATATTCATTGTAGGGTAAATCTT
>Ga0193959_1000293_pt1 | contig 20305 bp, 16 predicted proteins | sample FB_2_MG_FD_140333 | JGI IMG/M metagenome (GOLD analysis project Ga0193959, IMG submission 140333) | Microbial mat bacterial communities from the Broadkill River, Lewes, Delaware, United States - FB_2_MG | ecosystem: Environmental > Aquatic > Freshwater > River > Microbial mats | place: USA... | reverse complement strand
GCTATTGATTCTGTACTAGATATGTTTGTATCTATTTTTAACTACTTCGCTATTTCAAATTCTGAAAAACCAGCTGATAAAACTTTTAATTATGGACGAGGAAAAGTAGAAGCCTTAGCTTCTGTTATTGAAGGTACTATTATTACCATCTCTGGACTTTTTTTATTTTACCAAGCTATCAAAAAAGCTATAAATGGAGAAACTTCTCAGTATGTAGATATTTCTATTATTGTTATGATACTTTCACTTTTTATCACTATTTTTTTAGTAATGTACTTAAACAAAGTTGCAAAACAAACAAACTCAATGGTTATCAAAGCAGATGCCCTACACTATAAAACAGATGTTTATACAAATGTTGCAGTATTAGTATCTTTAGTGCTTGTAAACTTTACAGGGTACGAACTTATTGATGTTATTGTAGGTTCTGCTATTTCTTTATATATTATATATTCTGCTTATGAACTTATACATGATGGGGTTTTAGTTTTACTAGATCGTGCTGTTGATGATGAGATTGTAAGAAATATAGAAAAGATTATAAATCAAAATGATAGAGTAAATACTTATCATTTACTAAAAACAAGAGAAGCAGGACATCAAACTTTTGTAGAAGTTCATTTAGTTTTTGATTGTATTATTACACTAATGGAAGCACATAAAGCTAGTGATTCTATTGAGCACAAAATCAAAAACCTTGACCAAGGAAGAGATTGGATTATAAATATTCATATGGATCCATATGATGATTTTGTAATCAACAATGAAAAATAAAGGGATATAGATGAAAAGATTATTAGTAATACTTGTATTTATACTGGGAAGTACATTTGCAAATGCTCAAGTAGATTTTAACAATGCAAAGCTTTATAAAGATGATATTGATTCTAAAACAGCATACAAAATGCAACAAGATGGTGCTTTATTAATCGATGTTAGAACTAAAAGAGAATTTAATATATCAAGAGCTAAAGATTCAATTAATATCCCTATTTTTTATGAAAAAGCTGGTCAAAGAGCTTTAAATAGAAATTTTTTAGTAGAAATAGCAAAAACATTAAAAGATGATACAAGTAAAAAAGTCATCTTAATTTGTAGATCTGGTTCTAGAACTAAATTTGCTTCAAATATCCTAGCTTACAATAGTTTTAAAAATGTTTACAATATCAAAAATGGATTTTCATACGACTGGATAAAAACAAACTTACCAGTTGAAAAGTAGTAAAGAAACTTTTTCTTTACTTAACAACTTGACCTACTTACATCTTAATTTATAAGCTCTTTTAACATCTTTAATATCTATTAATGTATTTATTATAAAACTTGTACATCAAAATTTTATCCCTTAAAAACTAGACTAATGAGTATGCTCATCACTTGAAGAAAAACCAAATAATAATAACTACTTTTTCATATTTAAATCCTTTATTATCTTTGAGAAGACTAACAATTAAATATGCAAAAAGATTGCAAGGTTTTATAAAAAATAATTTTTTATTCATCTAATGAAAAACAAAAAATATATATTTAATCTTATAACTTTTTATAATATTATTTATGATAAATAATTTTTAAAATAAAGTATTATTTATGATTTTATTTATTATTAAATACTTCTTTATAATATTTATTTATATTTTAATGCCAAAACGTATGATAATACAAGTCTAAGTAGAAGAATAAAATATATGAGAAGAAAAATTTTATTGATTATTTCAATAATTGACAAGTTATTTAATGATACAATATAAAAATTATTTATTAAAGGTTGAATGTTGAATTTTATAAAAGTGCTAGGTGCAAGTGGAAGTAGAACAAAAGGAGCAAATACAACTTCATTTCAAATATATAACAATATAATTATTGATGCAGGAAATGTAATAAATGTTTTAGATGATGATACAAAGTATTTAGAACATGTATTTTTGACACATTCTCATATAGATCATATCTCAGACTTGCCTTTTATTATTGAAAGCTTTTACGAAAAGAGAACTAAACCTTTAACAATCTATGGAAGTAAAGAAACTATTGGAATATTAAAAAAATATACTTTTAATGACATAATTTGGCCTGATTTTTCAAAAATAAATCTTATAAACAGTAATGAAAAGTCTTTAATATTTAAAGAGATTTCGATCAATGAAACTATAAAAATTGATAACTATGAAATAAAAGCAATTAGTGCAATACATAATGCTGGTTCTTTTGGATATTTAGTTTCAAAAGAAAAAAACAGCTATTTAATTAGTGGAGACACATATTATAATGAGGATTTTTGGGAAATTATTGAAGAAAACAAACAAATAAAAGCTATTTTACTAGAATGTTCATTTCCAAATAAAATGCAAGAATTAAGTAAAACAACTATGCATTTAAATCCTTTATTAATTAAAAAAGGTTTAGAAAGTATAAAAAGAGATGACTTTTCTATTTTCTTATATCACTTAAAACCATCATTTGTAAAAGAAATTGTTGAAGATATCGACGAATCTAAAATACTTGATTATGGTGGTAAGATATTAAAAGAAGGAGATGTTATTCATATTGATTCAGGGAAAATTGAATCAAACTTAATATCAGAAGATAAATTTCAAGAAATCATGAAAATTAACTTAGCCTTTTCTAGTGAAACCAATAAAGATAAACTATTTGAAAAGATCTTACTATTAACAAGAAAACTTACTTCAGCTGATGCTGGTACTTTATATATTCGTTCAGAAGATGAAAGTAAACTGCAATTTAAAATTGTACAAAACAATAGTATGAATATAAATACTAGAGAAAATGATAAAACACTAAAATGGAATGATCTACCAATATATTTAGAAAATGGTGAAACTAACAATAATATGGTTGCAGTAGTAAGTGCCTTAGAAAAAAGAGTTATTAATATTGAAGATGTTTATGAAACATCAGATTATAGTTTTAAAGGAACAAAAAGCTTTGATCATAAAACAGGTTATAGATCAAAATCAATGCTTGTAATCCCTCTTATTAACTATGAAGATGAAGTTATTGGAGTACTTCAACTTATAAATAAAACTGAGAGTAACAAGATTACCAAGTTTAATAAAACAGATGAAAAAATTCTTAAGTCTTTAGCTTCTCAAGCAGCAATGGCTTTAACAAATACACAGCTAATTGATGGACTAGAGAACTTTATTAATGCATTTGTTTCTACTATTGCAAAAGCTGTTGATGCTAAGTCACCACATACCAGAGACCATATTGGGAAAGTTGAAAAAGTTGCAATTTTAATTGCAAAGGCTATAAATGAAGATAAAGAATTATATAAAAATATCAGTTATTCAGAAAATGATTATAAACAAATTGCTTTAGCCGCATGGATTCATGATATAGGTAAAATTTCAATGCCTGAGCATGTACTAGACAAGGCAACAAAGCTAGAAAAGATTTTTGATAGAATTGAGCTAATTGAGCAAAGATTTGAAATTATAAAAAATGAACAAGAGATTAAATATCTAAAAAAACAAATTTCAGAAGAAGAGTATCTATCTTCAATAAAAAATGTAAATAGTAATTTATTATTCATTAAAAAGATAAACATTGGTTCAGAATTTATGCATGAAGAAGATATAAAAAGGCTAAATGAAATTTCAAAACTTGAATACCATAAGGGAAATGAAACATTTCCACTATTAACTGAAGATGAGATTTATAATTTATCTATTAAAAAAGGTACTTTAACACCAGAAGAAATTGCTATTATTAAAGGTCATGCAAGCTTATCATTAGAGATGATTTCAAATCTACCTTTCCCTAAAAGATATAAAGATGTATTACATATAGCATGTAACCATCATGAAAAATTAAATGGTGCAGGTTATCCAAGAGGTTTAACAGAAGAAGAAATATGTTTAGAAGATAGAATAATGATTCTTGCAGATATATTTGAAGCTCTTACAACATCAGGAAGACCATATAAAAAAGCAATGAAGTTATCAAATGTATATAAAATATTAAAAGAAATGGCAGCAAGAAACGAGTTAGATGAAAATCTAATTGAGTTCTTTTTTAATCATGAAAATTTTAACGAATTTACTAAAAAAGAATTACATAAAGATCAATTAGATTTAATAAAATAAAAACATGTACAATAAATATAAAAAACTACTCCTATATATATTAACAACACTATTACTTTTTATATTTATTAGTTCTTTGTATATTTTTATTCCAAAACTACCAAACTCTATTGATAATAGATTAAGAGATCACTTCTTTTCAATAAGAGGTGAAATCAAACCAAAAACAGATAGCATTCTTATTATTGATATAGATGAAAAATCACTTAAAAAACTAGGTCAATGGCCATGGCCAAGGGATATGTTATCTCAAATACTAAGAAATCTTAAAAATGCACAAGTTGCAATTATTGGGATGGATATTGTTTTTGCTGAAGCAGATAGAAGCTCACCCCATAATATATTTGAGAAACTACAAATAAAAAAAGATAACGTTCCTAATTTTGATTTAGAATTTGCTCAAACTATTGCAAGTACTCCTACGATTTTAGGTTATCAATTTGAATTTCAAGATAAAGAGTTTATATCAAAAGAAGCCCCTTCTATTCAAACAATATTTATTGAAAAAAATAAAAAAAGTGGTGAAAACTATCTTATAAAAGCACAAGGCTCAATACTAAACCTAGCTATTTTACAAGATAATTCCTATTCAAGTGGCTTTTTTAATAATATACCAGACGATTCTGGAATTATTCGAAGTGTTCCTCTTATCATTTCATATGATGATGAAATTTACCCTTCATTAGCTTTAGAGTCATTAAGAATAGCACTTGGAACAAAAAAGATTTATATTAACTATGATGAAAATGGTGTGAAAAACCTAAAAGTTTCTGATTATATAATCCCTACAGATAGACATGGTCGATTACTAATTAATTTTAGAGGAAAAGAAAAAACATTTAAATATATCTCAGCTTTAGATATATATAACAACACTTTTAAAAAAGAAGAAATTGAAAATAAAATTGCCCTTGTAGGTACTTCAGCTGCAGCACTTATGGACTTAAGAGCGACTCCTTTTGAGTCAGTATTTCCAGGGGTTGAAGTTCATGCTAATTTAATCGATAATATTCTTGCTCAAGATTTTTTATATAAACCATCATGGGTTGAGGGTTTAAATATAATTATAGTTATTGCTCTTATTTTAATTAGTATGATTCTTATAAAAAAAGTACCCTTTTGGGCTTCCCCTTTTACCATAAGTTTTTTATTGGTTATTACAATTTATACACTTTATTACTTATTGTTTAATATGGGATTAGTAATAAATATATTTTTCCCTCTTCTTACAATTATATTAACAACTTTAGTGACTTTAATTATAGAGTACTTTTTTGAAATAAGAAAAAAAGAAGCAATTAAAAATAAGTTTGCATCTAAAGTATCAAAAGATGTAATGGAACAGTTAATTTCAAATGTTAATAATAATCAACTAGATTCGAAAAACAAAGAAATTACAATATTTTTTAGTGATATTAGAAAATTTACAGAACTATCAGAAAAGATAAAAGACCCAAAAGAATTAATCTTATTCATTAACTCATATATGACACCTATGTCTGAAATTATTATAAATAATGAAGGAACTATTGATAAATATATAGGTGATAGTATTATGGCTTATTGGAATGCTCCTTTTGATATAAAAAACCATGCAGATAAAGCTGTGACATCTGCTATTGAGCAGCTAAAAGAACTTGAATCATTAAATCTTTATTATGAAAAAAACAATCAACCTAAAATAGAAATAGGTATTGGAATCACAACAGGTAATGCAACCGTAGGTGAGTTAGGAAGTGTAGGAAGAAGTGACTACACAGTAATTGGGGATACAATTAATATTGCATCAAGAGCTGAGTCACTATGTAAGTTTTATGGTGTAAGTCTTATCATTACAAATGAAACAAAAGAAAGGTTAATAGGTTCTTATAATTTCAGATACTTAGATTATGTAAGAGTAAAAGGAAAAAGTGAAGCTATTGAATTATGGCAAGTATATTTAAACCATGATGAACAAATAGAAGATGAATTAAAAATATTTAATAAAGCTATTAATTTATATAAAAACAAACAAATTAATGAAGCTTTAAAGATTTTTGATCTATTAATCACTCAAAACTCACATATAAAAATATATACCATATATAAAAATAGATGTTTAAAATACCTAAAGGATGAAACTTTTAGTCTTATTTATAACCATGAAACAAAAAGTTAAAGGATTGAAAAGTTGAGAAAATATTTTATAATAATATGCATTTTATTATTTACTTCACTTGAAGCTAATTATGACTTATATATTGCATCGACAAAATATCAAAATATCTCAAGAAATTATATAGAAGAAATTAATAATATATTACAAATTGAGAATCTAATAGTAAGAACACATAAAAAGAAAAACTATAGTGTTTTAGTAAGAAATATAAATGATATAAAAAAAGCTAAAAATTTACAAAAAATATTAAATAGTAAATCAACATATAAAGATTCATATATAAAAGAGAATAATCTCAATCCAGACTATTATGTATTATATGAAACTAAAAAAAGTTATAAAGGCAATATTTCAGTAAAGAAAAAAAACACTATTTATAAACATAATATTGAAAATTCAAATGAATATATAACTGCTAGTACTATGTACAATATTGGAAACTATAAAAAATCTTACTTCCTATTTAATAAACTATTTAAAAAATATAGTTATAACATAAATATAAACTATTTTCTAGCACAAAGTGCAGCAAAGATTAATAAACACGATGAAGCAATAGCAGCATATGAAAGAATCTTAATGCAGAAACCAAACTTACATAAAATAAGACTAGAATATACAAAAAATTTATCATATGTAAATCTTAAAAAAGAAGCAATTGAACAGATAAATATTTTATTAAAATCAGATATTTCAAAAGATAAAAAAGAAAAATTAAAACAAGAGTTAAAAAAACTAACAAGAAAAAAGAAATACTCATATAATACAATGAATATTTTATTAGGAGTTGGACATAGTTCAAATGTAAATGGTGGATTAATAAGTGAAAACTATAGACTACCAGGACTTGATAATATTATGGTTAGTGGAGAAAAAGCAAAATCAGACTTTTTTCATAATGAAATAATTGCTTATACTAATGATTATATATTTAAAAATAATCCCTCTTTTAAACTTAAAAACTCTATATTTGTTTTTAATAAAAACTATATAAATGAAAAAGATGAAAATACAACTGTTTTTGCATATAAACCAAATCTTTCATATATAAATAATGGAATAATTTATGGAACAGATTTAAATATTGCAAGAATAAAAAGAGCAAATAAAGAAAGCTTTAATCTATATGGATTTAAACCAATGATAATAATAAATAATAGTATGACTTCATTTGAGTTCCAAAAAGTATCTTATTTATCTGTAGAAAATGAAGAGAAAGATTTTAATAGATATGATATTTTACATAAAAGAAATTTATTTAAAAATTTTAATGCTTTTGTGAAATATTCAAAAATCGTAAGACATGATACAGATAGAATTGATATAGATAAAAAAGAATATAAGACAGGATTAAATTATCTTTATAAAATAAATAACAAAAATATGATAGAATTAGAATATGAATTTTCAGTTAATAAATATAAATTTGAAAATCTACTATTCAATTCTAAAAGAGAAGATAAAAACCATTATACGAATTTATCTTATTCAAATTTAATAGATAAAAAAAATAAAATAACACTGAGTGCATCTTATACTAAAAATAACTCAAACCAAGATGCTTATATATACGAAGAAAAAGAGATAAAGTTAAATTATCTTAAAAAAATAAACTGGTAAAAAGGCTTAATAATGAAAAAAATATTCTTAATATTTATACTTATAGCATCTTCACTTTATGCAGATGTAGCAAAAGTAGTTGCATTAAAAGGTAAAGCATTTATCACAAGAGCTGGTAAAACTATCCAAGTAACAAGAAGTACTATATTAGAAAGAAAAGATATATTAATAACAAAAAGTAACTCTAAAGTTCAGTTACTATTTAAAGATGAAACTATCATATCAGTAGGTAAAAACTCTCAATTAAATATTGATGAATATGTATTTGATGAGAAAAAAGATGTACAAGCTGAGTTTTCAATGGTAAAAGGTATGTTTAGAACAATCACTGGAAAAATTGGAAAAATAAAACCTAAAAACTTTAAACTAAAAACTAAAACAGCTTCAATAGGAATAAGAGGAACACAAATTGTAACTGATATTTCTGCAAAGCAAGAAAGAATATTCTGTACAGAAGGTCAAATAGAAATCACTAATAATCTAAATAATTCAAGTATTATTGTTAATGAAGGGGAATTTGTTTCTATTGATATTTTATCAAATCTCAATAAAGTATTTGAGATAAATAAAACAAAACAAAAAGATATTTCACCAGTAAATAAGAATATTAAATTAGGTCAAAATACAATTATACAAGAAGAAGATAATGAAATAAGCTTAAAGAGTGAAGAGATTGAACCTATTCAAAAAGTGAACATAGAAAATCAAGAGAAAATAACACAGGAAGAAAATAATGAGATAAGTTCAAGCACAGAAGAAATTGAACTTATTGAAGAAGTAATAAAAATAGTACCAAAAAAAGAAACAAAAAAAGAAACAAAAAAAGAAGAAGATGCTAGGAAAAAAGCAGAAGAAGATGCTATAAAAAAAGTAAAAGTTCAAGAAGGATTAGAAGAAGCTAAAGAAAATGAAGCAAAAGCTAAAAAACTAGAAGATGAAGCAAAAAGAGAAGCAAAAGAGAGGAGAATAGCTGAGCAAAAAGCTGCAAAAGATGCAGCAGATAAACTAGCAGCAGATAAAAAACTTGCAGCACAAAAAGCTGAAGATGAAAAAATAGCTGCTCAACTTGCAGCTGAAAAAAAAGATAAAGAAGAAAAACTTGCAGCTAAAAAAGCTGAAGAAGAAAAGCTTGCAGCTCAAATTGAAGCTGATAAAAAGGCCGAAGAGTTAAGACTTGCTCAAGAAAAAGCAGATGCTGAAAATACAGCAGAAGCCAAAGCTGAAGCCTTAAGAATAAAGCAAGAAAAAGAAGAAGCAGATAGAATTGCTCAAGAAAAAGAAGAAGCCAATAGGATTGCAGAAGAAAATGCTAGAATTGCAGCTGAGCAAAAAGCTATAGCTGATGAAGAAGCTAGAGTTGCAGCAGAAGAAAAAGCTATAGCTGATGAAGAAGCTAGAATTGCAGCGGAAGAAAAAGCTATAGCTGATGAAGAAGCTAGAATTGCAAAAGAAGAAGCAGATGAAGCAGCTAGAATTGCAGCAGAAGCTACACAAGCAGCATTACTCGCAGATTTAAGTAAAAAAACTGAAAAAGACTATATTAAAAACAATAGTAGTACTGCATCATATATTGGAAATTTTAATAGCGAACCATTTGATAATAAATCACAATACCTTGAAGTTAAAAAAAATAAAATACAAATCCCAGAAGGTACTAAAATAAGTATGGATATAGATTTTGGTGCAAAAAAAGATCACATTAAAAATGGTAAAATAGATTTTAATGGACATAAGGATATGAATTTTAAAGGGAAAATAGAAAAAGATTCAAAGATTAAATTAGAAGGTACTAATGATACTGAAGGAAAAGGTGAAGCTTATTTTTACGGCTCAGAAGCAAATAGTATAAAAGGAAATGTAGATTTTCATGATCATAAAACTCATGAATTAAAAATAAAAGGTGATTTTCAAGCAGATAAATATAATGAAGAGAATAATGATAGTTTTGATTTAACACATGTAACAGATAAGGATTTTATTAAACAAGATAAATCTATTGCATCATACCATGGGAATTTTAATGGAAAAGATTTTAATGATAAAAATCAATATTTAAAATACTTAGGAAAAAATAGAGAGATACCTAGTTATGTTACAATCGACATGGATATTGACTTTGGAGCGAAGAAAGATCAAATTCAAAATGGGAAAATAAACTTTTTAATTTTAAAAGATTTAGAATTCAAGGGAGATATTAAAGATTCTAATTTTAATCTAAAAGGTACAAATGGAACAAAAGGCTCAGGTTCAGGTAAATTCTATGGAAATGAAGCTAATTTAATGAAAGGTTCTATTGATATGGAAAATGAAAATAAGAATAAATTAAAAGGAGACTTTGAAGCTATAAAGTAATCATACTTTATAGCTAAAAGTCTTGAGGTAAATTATAGTTTTGAATATCTTGAGAAAAGGTATTCAAATATTCATTTGAATACTCTTTTTCAACTAAATGATTACGATTATTTATTCTTTTTAGTATCCAAGTATTTATTTCTTGGTGATAATGACCTAAATCTTTATAGTTTTTAAGATTATGAGTAATAGTTTCTTCTCTTTGAAAATCATAAAGTTCTACATTCTCTAAAAGCAGAAGTATTTCATATAGATATTGTTTAAATTTTAAAGTATCAAATAAAACCTTTTTTTCTTCAAATAACTTATAAGTTAAAATAGAATAAGGCGGAAAAAATATTTTAAATTTAATATTTGGATTATTCTTTAAAATACTTAAAAAATTCATCTCAAAATTCTTCTTTAAATAGTTAAACTTTAATGTTTGAATCTCTTGTTTTGAAAAAATTCTATTTCTATTTGCCCACTCTTTTTTTATGTTTTCTTTTGTAAACTTTTCATTATCAAAATGTTGAGATTGAAACATTTTATTATAATTATAAGAGATGTCATCATCTTGTTTAATATATGCTTTTATCAAAGTTTTTACAGAGTCTTTTAAAGTATCTATAGATAAAAGGTATTTATAATCATTTAGAATATTATCATCATACAAATAAAAAGGAAAAGAATTCTTTCCAAACTTTAAGGTCTCAGGCTCACCTAAAAAAGCAAAAGTATCAAGTCCCCATAGAATATCTTTTATACTTGGATTATTTGATAAAGCTGTTTTTATTGTCTCGCTTTGTTCTTTTGCCGTTCCTCCAGCAATACATAGCTTTAAAGCCTTTTTAAATCCCAACTGCTCTTCTACTTCATTTATTATAAAATTCTCTGCCATTGAGGTTCCAAGAACTACAGATTCATATTCAAAATTCTTAGAAAAACCAGCATTTTGAAACCTTTCATTTGAAAATGCTACTTTATAAAAAGTATCAACTCTATATTGTTGAGAAGGATCAATTATGTAATTTATAATCCCTACTAAAGGAATTATAAACAATGCAAAAATAAAAAGTTTTACTTTTCTCTTATATAAATTCAAAACAGCTCCCTAAAAATTAAAATAAATAAATTCTGATAAATTATTAAGAGATAAAACTGCATAAACAAAACAAAATATAGCTAAAAACATCAACTTTTTATCAGTATTTAATTTTTCTATTTTTTCATAAGAATTTTTAAAAAATAAAATTAATACAAATGCAAAGAGAAGCCATAAAACGATTGTATTAGTAGCTTTTATACAAATAAATACATCTGTAAATCTTATACCAAATGAAGATAAAAATATCAATTTTGACTCTAAGAAAGTAGGTAAAACAATATGTTCTAAACTAAACATTGAAGATAACACTTTAATCCCATCTTCCCATTCTTTTGCTCTAAAAAATATCCACGCTATATTTACAAAATTAAAAGTAATTAGCCATGATAACCATCCCCATATTTTAAAACCTAAACTTTGCCATAACTTATGAATAACTAATGCCATCCCATGAAGAAAACCCCAAAATAAAAAAGTCCACCCTGCTCCATGCCATAACCCACCTATTACAAATGTCGTCATTAAGTTTGAATATGTTTTAAAATTTCCTTTTTTATTTCCCCCTAGTGGAATATAAATATAATCTCTTAAAAACCTTGATAATGTTATGTGCCAACGTCTCCAAAAGTCTTGTATATCTAATGCTTTATATGGACTATTAAAATTCATTGGAAGCTTTATATTAAACAAAAGTGCAATTCCAATTGCCATATCTGTATAACCAGAAAAATCAAAATATAATTGAAAAGTATAAGATAAAGATGTTGCCCACGCTTCTAGTAAGTTTAATGTAACTGCATTATCAAATCCGTTATTGGCCCATACTGCAAAAGTATCAGCAATAACTACTTTTTTAAATAAACCTATAGAAAATATAAATAATCCTGCTGCTATATTCTTATAATTTATTACTTTATTTTTTATATTCGTAAATTGGGGCATCATTTCTTTATGATGTACTATAGGGCCAGCTATTAATTGAGGAAAAAAAGTTACAAATAATGCATAATTCAAAAAATCATACTCTTTAGTTTCACCTTTATATGAATCTACAAGATAAGCTATTTGTTGAAAAGTGAAAAATGATATTGCTAAAGGTAAAAGTAAATGTAATAGATTTATATCTAATCCACTTATAATATTAAAGTTTGTAATAAAGAAATCTGCATATTTAAAATATGCTAAAAGACATATGTTTATAAATATACTGAAAATAACTATTTTTTTCTTAGTAAAATAAGTATTTAATACAATTTTTTCACAAGACAGTAATTTTCCCATATAAAAATTAAATAATATTGATAATAATACTAAAGGTAGATAAACAATATTCCACCAAGAATAGAAAAATAAACTAGCAGCGATAAGAAAGAACTTACTAAGTTCTATATATCGGCTACTATTTAGGCTTTTATAAATAAGAAAAACAAACGGAAGGAAAAAAAATATAAATTCGTATGAATTAAATAACAATATTAAAACCTTAATTATTTAAAAATAATTAGAAATACTAACTAAAATAATTATTTTTAAGCTTAAATTTTTATATATTTTTTTCTTAATAGTAAAATTAATAGGATAATTTTTATTAAATAAATAATTTTATTTATGATATTTAAAACAAATATTACATTATGTAATATTTTAATATCAAAGAAAATATTTCTGATACTATCTCATTATGAAAAAATCCATTGATATATTAGAGCAATTAAGTGAAGAACTTCACTCCCATACTATATTTTATAAATTTAATGAAAATTCCCACTTACCTAAAAAGTATAAAAAAGGACGAGTTGATGCTTCTTTATGGTTAAATGATTTAATTTTATTTTATATAAAAAAAGAGAAATCTTTTTTAATGGAATTTAAAGAAGAAATACAAAAACAAAAACAAAAATTAACTCCCATTAAAGATGGAGAATATAAAAAAGGATTATATGATGAACTTAACATCATAGAGGAGAAAATAAATGATAGAAATAATAAGTAGTATAGTTTTTATTTTAGGAAGTGTTTATCTTTTTATATATGAAAAGTCTTTAGAAAAAGGGAAAATACCTTTTTCTAAAAGAATTAAAAGATAAAACTAATATCTATTATCTTTTATAAAAATAATATTGTTATTCTCTCCACCTGTTTCAATTTCAAATAAACTTGTAGCTTTGATTAAATGGCTAAGCTTTGAATATCCATAGTTAATAGGTGAAAAAGATGAATTTTGACTGATATATAAACCAACTGCTGCAATATTTGACCAGCCATTATAATCTGATGTTTGCTCAACAGCCGTACGTAAAGTATGTACTAGTTTAGTATCTTTTCTCAAATCTTTTTGGTTAACTTTACTATTTTTCTCTTCTGCATTTTCATCACTTGATTCATATAGTTTTTCAGCATAAATAAATTGAGAACAAGCATTAACTAAAGAGTTCGGTGTTTTTGATTCTCCATATCCATATACAGTTAAACCATTTGATAAGATTCTAGATACAACAGGAGTAAAATCACTATCACTAGATACAAGTGCAATTCCATCTAAATCTTTAGTATAAAGAAGATCCATAATGTCAATAACCATTGCAATATCACTAGCATTTTTCCCTTTTGTATAATCAAATTGTTGAATAGGTTTAATTGCATATTCTAAAAGAGATTCTTCCCATCCTTTTAGTTTTTGATTTTTCCAGTTTCCATAAGCATTTCTAATATTTACAATACCATATTTTGATAAATCATTTATAATACTGTCTATATATTTAGCACTTACATTGTCACAATCTACAAGCATGGCTATATTATTTTGTTTTTTATTATATTTCATATTATCACTTTTTAATATATAGTATCCAAATTTCAAAAAGATTCATAGTCTATTTAATCTAATATTTCTTTTACTTAAAAAAGACTATTTTTCTAATAAAAAAAGCATCTGAGAAATCCTTTTTTATTTGGCTTAATAATTCTTTTTTATCTTCTGTTTTAATATTAACAATGTAAAGAGTGTAATTGTCTAATTTTTCTATATATAGTTCATAATTACTATAAGTTTTTGATAAATTTATAGTTTGTTCATAAGTAGTAAAGACTGCTAATTGTATAACATGTTTTGTGTTATCTATTTCATTATGTTTTATTACACTTGAATAAAGTGAAACATTCATAAAAAATATAATAACAATAAATACATTTTTCATCATTTTCCTTTTTTTATAAATTATAATAAGGCGATTTTTTACTTTTGATTTAAGCATTCTTTATCTTAAAATAACTTTTTAAAGTACTAATATTTTATAGAGAAAAGTAGTAATAAATACATAAAGTAAGTTATTTCATATTTAAATTGGGAATATTTACATAAACATATAAATATATAGGTAAATTATCATTTTTTATATTTTTTATAAATTTCAATTATAAATTGTGAAATTTATTCAAAAAGTAACATATTAATTATTTTACAACATATTTATATTCAATTCTAATACAACTATCTTAAATAATTTAATTTATTTTTTATCACTATTTAATATTATTTAAAATATAAATATATAATTCTAACAAGTGTAAATTATAAAAATTTCAAATAAATAATTAATAAAATAATTTTTATTAAAAATCAAAAAAGCCTTTTATAACCACTATTTAGATAATATCTCTTTACTAAAGAATACAATTAATCCAACAAATATTTTATAATAAAGAAGAAAAGAATGGCACTAGTAGACTTACAAAACATCTCAAAACAATATGATATAAAAGTGATTTTAAAAGATGTGAATTTTACATTAAACCAAGGGCAAAGAATTGCTGTAATTGGTCAAAATGGTCAAGGAAAATCAACACTTTTTAAAATCATTACAAGAGATGTAGAACCTGACAATGGACATATTTCCATAGATAAATCTCTAAAAATTGAAATGCTTGATCAACAACCAAAATTTAAATCAGGTATCAATGTTAGAGAAGCTATTGAATCACAATTAATAGAATTAAAAAGTGCTAAAACAGAATATGAAGATATTACTTTAAAGCTTGCAACTGATTATGAAAATGATGATTTACTAAAAAGGCAAAGTGAGTTAGCTACATTTATTGAGTTTCACAATGCATGGGATTTAGATAATACTATTGAGCGAGTTTTAAAAGAGTTTAAACTAAAACAATATGAGGACAAAGATGTAAATCTGCTAAGTGGTGGTGAGCAAAGAAGAGTAAGTCTTGCTGGACTATTACTTAAAAAACCAGATATTTTACTTTTAGATGAGCCTACAAACCACCTTGATGTATATATGGTTGAGTTTTTAGAAAGCTTATTACTTAAAAACAATTTTACTCTTTTATTTATCTCTCATGATAGATATTTTATTGATAATATTGCAACTTCAGTTGTTGAAGTTGAAGGTGGAAATCTTAAAAAATTTAATGGTGGATATTCTTCATACTTAGAACAAAAGCAGCAACTTTTAGAAAACCTACAAAAAGACCATGACAATTTACTAAGATTAGTAAAAAGAGAAGCTCACTGGATGCAACGTGGAGTTACAGCTAGAAGAAAAAGAAATGAAAGAAGAAAATCAGAGTATTTTGATTTAAAAGATAAAGCTAAATCAAACCCGGCTGCTATTCGTAAAATGAGCCTAGAATTACAAAGAGAACAAAAAGCATTTAATACAGAAGAAAAACAAAGAAATAAAAAGAAAATGCTTTATGAGTTAGATGATATTTGTAAAACTTTAGGTGATAAAGAACTAATCAAAGACTTTACTGCAAGAATTCTTCAAAAAGATACTATTGCAATAGTTGGACCAAATGGAAGTGGAAAATCAACACTACTTAAAATCTTTATGGAAAAACTTCAAGTTGATGATGGAAAGTTTAAAAAAGGTGATTTTAACATAGGATACTTTGATCAGCAAAGAGATTCTTTAGATGATAATAAGAATATTATGGAAATATTTTGTCCAGATGGTGGAGATAGAGTAACACTACAAGATGGAAGAGACCAACATGTATATGGATACTTAAAAAACTTTTTATTTCCAAGAGAATATTTAGATAAAAAAGTAGGTGTTTTAAGTGGTGGTGAGAAAAATAGAGTTGCCCTAGCCTTACTATTTACAAAAAATGTAGATTGTTTAATCTTAGATGAGCCTACAAATGACTTAGATATTCCTACTATTAATATTTTAGAAGAGTATCTACAAAACTTCCAAGGTGCACTAATCTTTGTATCACACGATAGGTATTTTGTAGATAAGATTGCTAAAAAATTATATGTATTCAAAGGTAAGAATGGCCTAGTTGAAGAGAGTTTTCAGCCTTATTCTGAGTACTTAGAAATTGAAAAAGAGATTTTTGATTTAGAAAATCTAGAAAAAGAGTCTAAAAAACAAGTAGTAGAGAAACCAAAACAAAGTACTAAAAAACAAACAAAACTTTCATATAAAGACCAAAGAGATTATGACTCTTTACCTGCTCAAATAGAAGAGCTTGAAGAAAAGATTGAAGAGATAAACGAGTGTCTTATGAATCCTGCTTGTTATGAAGAAAAAGGAATTGTAGCAGTATCAAAAGAGCTTGAAGAAACTGAAGCAATTTATGAAGAAAAAGTAGAGAGATTTTTAGAGATTGAAGAGCTAATAGAGAGCTTTAATTCGTAAAAAGATATAATAATAACAAATTTAATAACATAAGATAACACTAAGGGATGCAGATGAGTTTAAAACAAAAACTAAAAGATGATGTAAAAGTTGCAATGAGAGAAAAGAACATAGTAAAAAGAGATTCTATTAGATCTATTAATACTATGATTAAACAAATCGAAGTAGATGAAAGAAAAGAACTTGACGATGCTGAAATCATTAAATTAATTCAAAAGGGAATTAAACAAAGAGAAGAAGCATCAAGACAGTATAAAGAGGCTTCAAGAGAAGATTTAGTAGAAATCGAGCAAGGTCAAATTGATGTATTTGCACAATATTTACCACAACAATTAAGCGATGATGAACTAGAAAATGGAATGAAAGACTTAATAGCTGAAATAGGCGCTACATCTATAAAAGATATGGGTAAAATCATGGGACAAGCAAGTAAAAAATTTGCTGGTGTTGCTGATGGGAAAAGAATAAGTGAGATGACTAAAAAACTTTTAGGATAATATAAAATAATATTGGGAAATTAGGATTTTATAATGGAAATAGAATTTGGGAAAATTATAAATGAACTATCATCAAAAGAAAAAGATGCAGTTCAATCAGGAAATATAAAAGAAGTAGTACAAATAGTACCACTACTTCTAAAAAGAGTAAATACAGACAATGTAGCTCAACTTGCAAGCTTATTAAAACAATCTGTTCTACCATCTATTTGTTTGGAAATAGATGATGATATAGAGCAACTTTTCAAAAAGATTGATGAAAAGCCAGAATTGTTATTTCAAAAAGATGTTCAAGATAAAATAGAAGACTTTATTACAAAAAGATTTGAGAGAGATAAGAATATTGTTATCCAAAGAACTTCTGATATATCAAAGTTCGTTTTTCTTATGAGTCAATATCTAAATGATGCAATAAATAGCAATGGTTCAGGAAGTAAAAATGTACTTGGAATTAGAGAAGAGATTGAAGCTATAAATATTTCAGAAGATGGAATAGAAGCACTTACAAATCTTCAAAGTAAACTTATTAATGCAGCATCTTCAATTGAAAATGAAATGACCGCAGTTAGTGATAAACTTCAAAGTGGAAAAACAAAAGTACAAGAACTTGAAGAGAAAGTAAAAGAGTTAGAACAAGAACTAACTAAATCCAAAAATGAAAGTATGAAAGATCACCTAACAGGTCTTCTTACAAGAAGAGCTTATGATGTTGAAATGAAAAGAATTGAAAGTTCATATCAAAGAAACAACACTCAATATGCTGTAATATTTTTTGATTTAGATTACTTTAAAAAGGTAAACGATAATTATGGACATGAATGTGGAGATGTTATTCTTTCTACATTTGCAAAAGTATTAGATAAAAATACAAGAGATCATGATATTGTTGGAAGATATGGAGGAGAAGAATTCGTAGCAATTGTACACTTCAACTTAAATAGAGAACTATTACAATACCTAAAAAGAATCAAAACTATCGTTACATCAAATAGTTTTGTATATAAAGACAAAAAAATTAAAGTTACCTTCTCAGCAGGTGTTGCAATAAGAAGTAATTATGGTTCATATGATAATACTATTCAAAAAGCGGATATGCTTTTATATGAAGCAAAAGAAAACGGAAGAAACCAAATCAAACTAGATTCTGGGCAAACTATAAACTAAAAGATACTTATCTTTTAGTTTATACTCTTATATTAAAGAAATTAACTCATCAACTTTATTTTCATCTGTTGTCCATGATGTAACCATACGAACAACACTATTCTCTTCATCATATTTTGACCATACATAAAAAGAAAACTTCTCTTCTAATTTTGAGATTAAAGAGTTTGGTAAAATAAGAAAAACTTGATTTGTTTGTGTTTTATCTAATAACTTATAATTTTTATTTTCAAAACCTTCAGAGATTTTCAAAGCAAGATTGTTTGCTTTTTGAGATAATTCAAAATATAGATTTTCTTTAAACAATTCTAAAAACTGAATACCCAAAGTCCTACCCTTTGCTAATAATGCACCTCTTTGTTTAATATGTACATTAAAATCTTCTTGTAATAAAGGATTGTTTAAAACAATAGCTTCACCAAATAGTGCACCATTTTTTGTAGCACCAATAGTAAATATATCTACTAACTTTCCTAAATCGTCTAAAGTTACATCATTTTTATTTGATGATAAAGCAGAACCAAGTCTAGCCCCATCTAAAAATAAAAATAGATTTTTTTCCTTACAAAAATCACTTATTTCCCTTAATTCTTCTTTTGTATAAATAGTCCCTATTTCTGTTGCATTTGATATATATACTAATTTTGGTTTAACCATATGAGGAACTGCTTTATGGCTATCCAAAGCTTCTTGAATGATATTAATATCTAGTTTTCCATTTGTGCTTGGCATTGCTATAATTTTATGTCCAGTAGCTTCTAGCGCTCCTGATTCTCTTACTGCAATATGACCACTTTCCACAGAAACAACAGCTTCATGTGATCTAAGACTTGCAGAAGTTATAATAAGGTTTGCTTGTGTTCCACCAGTTACAAAGTAGATTTCACTTGAAGGATTGTTTATCTTTTCTTTTATCTTTTTTTTGGCTTCTATACTATATGAATCAAAACCATAAGCAATATCTTGCTCAAAGTTGCATTTTGAAAGTGCATTCAAAATATCTAGGTGACAACCTTCACTATAATCGTCTAAAAAACTATATTTTTGCATTTTTTCTCCAAAGGATAATTGTATTATTTGATTGTATCCTATCATTTTAATACTATATATTAATAAAAATTCATTTTAAATTCATACTTGATTCACTCTCCTTTTATAAACTTATAACATAAAAACAAGAAAAGGATTCAAAATGAAGATATTAAATAAAATATTATTAGCATCAATATTAACAGTAGGTTTTGCCCAAGCAAAAGATAAAGATTTTAGTACAAGCATTGAAGCTATTGAGGCTTTAAAAGTTGGTGTAAATAAAGTAAATGTATCCATTAAAAGTAAAACTATTCCAGTATATGATGCAGATGTAAAATTAAAGGTTTATCATTCAGATAAAAAGATAGTAAAGTATAGAAGTAACAAAATAGATAAAAATGGGAACTATGTATTTAATGTAGAATTACCAGATACAAAAAAATATAACTATCTTTTATCTTACAATAGAAAAGGTGGGGTAATTCATAGAGATAGAGGAAGTTTCAAAGTTCAATAAAATATTTAATTTTTCAAAATTTTATTAGATAAATTATCTATAAACTGAAGCCTAAACTTATCAATAATAGTTTGGCTTCCTATGATTTGCATATCTTTTAAGTCTT
>Ga0193959_1000286_pt1 | contig 20620 bp, 18 predicted proteins | sample FB_2_MG_FD_140333 | JGI IMG/M metagenome (GOLD analysis project Ga0193959, IMG submission 140333) | Microbial mat bacterial communities from the Broadkill River, Lewes, Delaware, United States - FB_2_MG | ecosystem: Environmental > Aquatic > Freshwater > River > Microbial mats | place: USA... | reverse complement strand
GCTGCCGCCACGCCGGACAGCAGCAGTCGCAGGGTACGGGAGAAGCGATCGTGCACCACATTACCCAGCTCCAGGCGCCACTGCTGACGGTGCTGTTTCTGATAGCGGTAAATCGCGAGCGCCAGCGCCAGCATCAGGGCAAAGACGCCCAGCACGCTGTGCAGGTGGGATTCTTTGGCCAGCAGCGGGGTAGTGGGCAGCTGCTGCAGGTACTGACGCAGCTGGTCACCGCCCTGGGCCAGCTCTGCTGGCCAGTCCCAGGAAACGGGTGGGGCTACCGGCAGCCAGAGCAGCTGCTGTCCAATCAGCTGGCTGGCCTGCAGCAGACGTTCGTTGAGCTGCTCCTTCACGGCCAGCAACTGGGACAGTTCGCTAATCAGCTGCTGACGGTTGTCTTGCAGGCGCTCGCGCAGGGTTTCCCGGCTGCGAATCAGCTCGTTGTACTGGGCTTTCTCCTGTTCATTCAGGCCCTGAATGTTGCGTGTCTCCAGTTGCTCGCTCTGGCGCTGGCGGCTCAGTTCCAGACTCCTCAGGCGCAGGCTGTTGAGGCTTTGCCGGGTGCCGGTGGTATCCGTGGGCCGTGACAGTTCCTGGGTAAAGCGGCGCAGCTCGTAGCTGGCGCCATAGGTCTCCAGCTCCAGTTGCTGCTGGATGGTCTTGAAACTGCCGCTGATCAGGTTCAGCTCGCGCTCCAGTGTCGCGCGCTGGTGCTGGGCATCAGTGGTCTGCTCTATCAGCTGGCGCAGCTGCCCGCTCAACTGCCGGTTCTGCATTCTGAGGTCATCCAGCAGCGGGTTGTCGAACTCGGTGTCGTCGGTTGTGATCAGGCTGCTGAGGGTGTTTTCCAGCTCGGTGCGCTGGATCTGTTCCAGCTGAGTTTGCATGGCGGTGAGGATACTGTTTTCCTGCTCCAGCTGCTGTTCCAGCTGTTGCAGTTGCAGGCGTGCCAGTTCCGTTTGTCCCGGCAGAGCGAGCAATTCCAGCTCCAGCGCACGGGTATGACTGCTACGCTGTTCTTGTAGGGCGTTTTTCAACTGCAGGCGGGCGTTATCCAGCTCGCGGTTGCCCTGTTCCACCGGCAGGGTGGGCAGCGGCAAGGGCGTCTGTTTCAGGTCGGCCAGCTGCTCACGCAGGCTGAGCAGTTTCTGCTCATTGAGGTCAACCTGTTGAATGAACTGTTCGTGCTGCTGCTCCAGCCGCAGTACAGTGGCACGTTTCAGGGTCAGGGCCTGCTCCAGTTCGGCGCGCTCCATGCGGGTAAGGTGCTCACCCGACGTCGGAGGAGGAGAACGTTCCAGCTGTTTACGCTGTTGCTGCAGTAGATCGGGCTGCTGCTCAAGCTGGCGCTGCAGTTCATCGGCCCGCGCCTGGTATTGCTGCCGGCTTTTGAGGGCACTCAGGGTTTTCTGGTACAGGTCACGCAGCGTGGCCTGAGTGCCCTGAGCTCCCTCAAGTGGTTGCAGCTGTTGCTCCAGGCGCTGGATATTTGCCTCGATAGTCGTGGCCTGTGCCGTCAACGCGCAGAGCAGCAGGGAAAACAGGAGGAAACCGCGTACAAGTAATGGTTTTGTCATCATTCCGTCAAGACCGGCACATGGAGAGGGTTCAAAATCAGCATAAGTGTAATCAGAGCACAGGAGTATGACCTTGACCAAAACAACAACAACCCCGTCCGGGGATCACTCCGCCTCCGTGTTTAAAGCCTGTCGGTTGCGTGAGTCGCTGGATACCTTTGTACCGGGCGTACAGACCCTGTGCAGCAGCGAAGTGCAGGCCTATCTGGATCATTATGGACTGCAGCAGGCGGCTGCGGTTTCCTGCTACAGCATTGGCACCGAGCTGGTCGGTGAAATCGAACTGGTGGTGCAGCATTTTCGCCGAGCCCACAGCCGGGGCACGGTGGTTCTGGTTCATGGCTACACCGATCATGCCGGTCTGTATCGTCATTTGATCACTCACTTGCTGGAGCAGCACTGGGATGTTCTGGTGTATGACTTGCCGGGGCATGGATTGTCCGGTGGCCAGCGTCTGGTTATTGACAGCTTTGATACCTATGCACGACAGTTGTCGACCATACTACGTCGCCATGAACAGCGCCTGACCGCGCCCTGGGTGGGGCTGGGTCAGAGCACCGGCTGTGCGATCTGGCTGCAGGCGCAGCTGGGGGGGCATCTGCACAACCTGCCGCTGAAGGATCGCATATTGCTGTCGCCACTGATACGGCCGCGTCACTACAGCCGCATCGAGCTGACCTATCGACTGCTGCACTGGTGTATCCGTCGGGTGCATCGGGAACCGACGGAAAGCTCCAATGACGGTGAATTCATGCACTTTGTGCGCTATCTGGACCCGCTGCAGGGGCACTTTGTCGATGTTGGCTGGGTCGGTGCCATGCTGGACTGGGTGGTGCAGGTGGAAGCAGCGGAGGCGCAGGATATGCCGGCACTGGTGATTCAGGGCACGGACGATCGCACCCTGGAGTGGGTGCATAACCTGGACGTGCTGTCCGAGCTGCTGCCCAATGCCAATATTGAGCGTCTGACAGCGGCGCGTCACCACCTGGTAAACGAAGCCGCGCCCTGGCGCCGTGAGGTGTTCGATCGTATCAGTGAACGCCTGCGGAGGCGGGAAAGGCTGAGAAGCATGCCGATGGTGGTGGGTGAGTAAGGGAAGGCACGGACCGCCCTGGTACGGTCCGTGTCTGAGGCGCCTAGCGTGATTCAGGGATATTGAATGTCAGCGTCGCGACATAGGTGCGCTGATCACAGAGTTCCGGCTGTGCATGTGCGGTTTCGTGTTCAACCACCAGCATCCAGTAGCCCGAGCGCAGCGGCAGAACGTCGATTTTGCCCTCGTCATTGGTGTGGCCATGAAATGCGGCCTGTTCTTCGGGGAAACCGGCAAAGGTGCCCAGTACCTGAGCGTTGGCCAGTGGTTTGCCCTCCCGTAATACCTGCAGGATGAAAGGCTGGTTAACCCGGAAATGATTAGGATGCTGCTCCAGCATCAGTTCCAGCTCAAGCCCCAGCGGTTGTTGAATATCGGCATGAGTGCCTGCTGGCTTGGGCAGAATATGCTTGGCATGCATGGATGCCTGGCTGCACTCCAGCGGCTGCTTGACCTCTTTTCGGCTGCCCTGTGTCCAGCCGTCCGCATTGCGAGTCCAGTAGGTGGGGCGGTAATTGGCCGACAGCATCAGGGCATCCGCCGCCGCGATATCGGTATGGAACAGGTAGTTGGTTGTGTCATCCCGCTGCAGCAACTGTTTGCTCGTGGCGGTGTGCACCATTGGCATATCAAGCAGGCTGAGGCGCTCGTCGTCAATCACGCCCGGGGCCGGAAATTCATGTCCGTATGCCAGCTCGGCGGCCAGGCTGCCGTCGGCACTCTGGACCGAATTGAGCCAGAGTTCGTGGGCCTGTACCGGGCCGGTCAGCATGCAGGCAACCGCTGCAGTGGACATCAGTGTCTTGTACACGGGTATATCTCCTTGGGTGAATGTGTTGTGGTGTTAGAAGGAATAGCGAACCTGGGCCGTCAGGGTGCGTGGAGCACCCGGCGCGACCCAGCTGGGCCAGTAGGATGAGAGGTAATGGGTCTGGTCAAACAGGTTGCTGACCTGCAGTGACAGCTCCAGATCCGGAGTGGGCTGGATATGGCCTCTGACCCGGACCATGGTGTAGGACGGCAGTTTGAATCGGGTGTCAGCCTGATAGCCGGGGCGTTCGCCAACATGGACGACGGCACCGCTCAGGCCGGCTCGATAGCCGTTATCCAGATGAAAGTCGTAGGTGCTCAACAGGCTGGCACTGTGACGCGGCACGTTGATGACCGGGGTGTCCTTGAGATAGCGCGTGCCGTCAGCCTGAATGCTGGCATCGGTGTAGGTGTAACTGATGCCCAGTTTCCACTGGTCAGTAATCAGGCCGGCAATATCCAGCTCCAGCCCCTGGCTTTCCACTTCACCGGCCGCAATGGAATAGGCGCTGTCGACAGGGTCGGTGGTCAGTACATTTTCCTTGTTGATGTGGAACAGGCCGGTGTTGACGCTGAGGCGGTCATCCAGCCACAGGGTTTTCAGGCCGAGGTCAAATGACAGGGCTTGCTGGGAATCGAAGCTGTTGCCGCTGCGGTCAACGCCGCTGTTGATATTGAATGCACGTGATGCATTGGCGTACAGGCTGGCTGAAGGGGTCAGTGAATAGCTGATTCCGACGCGAGGGCTGAAGCGGGTATGTGTCTGTTCCTGGGTGCTGTTTCTGGCTAGATTGCGGCTTTGTTGTTCCGTGTGATCCAGACGTCCACCCAGCAGCAGTCGCAGGTTGGGAGACAGGTGCAACAGGTCCTGAGCATACACGGCAAGCGCGGTTTCGGTGTCGCGGCGATGAATCAGGCGGCTGGCGACATATTCCGGAGTGGGGGATATGCCGTACTCCGGCCGCGTATAGTCGATCAGGTACAGGTCATCCGGATTACCGGTGTGGGGTTTGCTGCGTCGGATCTTCAACTCGTGGTTGAAACGACTGCCTTCGGCGCCCAGCAGGACCGAATGCTGGATGCGACCGGCTGTGAACTGGCCGGCGAGTTCGGCTACACCAACCCAGTCATCACTGTCTGAATCACGGTGGCGTCGTTCGCGGGCCATCAGGCCGTCGTCCAGGTCAAAGCGTGCCTGAGTGGCTTCGATACTGCTGCCGAAGGGAGAGCTGCTGTGCCCCTTAAGCATGCCTGCGGTATGAGACAGCGTGAAGCGGGCCTGCCAGTCCGGTGTGAGCTGATGTTCCAGCCGGAGGCGGTTGCTCAGTGTGCGCAGCGTGATATCACCGTTATCCGGCTCGCCCAGAAAGCGGTCAATGGGCATGGCATCCAGCTTGCCATTGATTGCCGCGACGCCGCGATCCAGAGGGCGGCGCTGCTGAGCCAACTCGCCATCATAGAACAGTCGGGTATGTTCACTGATCTGCCAGGTCAAGGCGGGGGCCAACAGGTAGTTGTCCGCCTCCACGTGTTCGCGAAAGGTTTCCCCGTGCTCCAGTGACAGGTTCAGGCGGCCGGCCAGATTGTTGCTCAGTGCGCCGGTCGTATCCAGGGTCATCCGCGCCGGGGATTCATCTGATGCGGCCAGTACCAGTTCAGTCGCGGGTTCAAATTCGGCTGTTTTGGTGACGACATTGAGGGTGCCGCCTGCATCGGCTCGGCCGGACAGGGCTGATGATGACCCCTTGAGCACTTCGATGCGTTCAATATTGGCGGCGTCCTTGCGCCCGGTATAGCCACGATTGGCCCGGACGCCATCACGGAGATACACAGGTCCACTGTTTTCATCGGCGGTGAAGCCCCGGATGGAAAAGTTATCCCAGAGGCCGCCAAAATTGTTCTGTCGCGCGGTACCGCTGCTGAAATCCAGCGCATCATCCAGGCGTACGGCACCGATATCGTTCAGCAGTTCACGATTGAGAATGACGGCGGATTGCGGCACCTCCAGCGGGTCGGTCGGCATGCCCAGTGCGCCTTCCAGTACCAGTCCCTGATAGCCCTGTTGAGCCTGCGCATGAACTTCGATAACGCTTTGCTCGCGCACAGCACTCTCGCTGGTCGCCGGTGTAGCCTGTGCAAGGGAAGCGGTGGGCAGCAGCAGGCCGGCAGCCCAGAGCGGGGCTGGCCAGTTGGAAGGGTATGACATCCGTATCATCCTTAAGAAACAGATTGATGTTAATAATCATTATCATAACACAGTTGTTTCAGGATAGGAGTAAGGCGCGGCAGGCCCGAGGATGCAATCTGTGGGGATGGAACGAAAAAGGCAGACCGAAGTCTGCCTTTTCAGAGGTGTGGAGCTGAAAGGTGCTTAGAACAGACGGCGGCAGCGGATGGTGCCGTTGACCTGCTGCAGTTTTTCCAGCGCCAGTTTGGAGTAGTCCGCATCCACGTCGATCACCACGTAGCCAACCTTGTCGTTGGTCTGCAGGTACTGACCGGAGATGTTGATGCCGTTCTCGGAGAACACGGTGTTGATCTGGGTGAGTACACCCGGGATGTTCTCGTGCACGTGCAGCAGACGGTGCTTGTTCGGGTGCTCCGGCAGCGCCACTTCCGGGAAGTTCACGGAGGTGATGGAAGAACCGTTGTCGCTGTACTTGACCAGCTTCTCAGCCACTTCATAACCGATGTTTTCCTGGGCTTCCATGGTGGAGCCGCCCACGTGCGGGGTCAGGATCACATTGTCGAATTCACGCAGCGGGCTGATGAATTCGTCGTTGTTGCTGCGCGGTTCGACCGGGAATACGTCGATGGCCGCGCCCAGCAGCTTGCCGGCTTTCAGTGCTTCGCACAGGGCATCGATGTCGACCACGGTGCCACGGGCAGCATTGATGAAGATGGCGTCCTGTTTGATCTGGTCAAACTGGGTCGCACCCATCATGTCCTTGGTGGCTGCGGTTTCCGGCACGTGCAGGGTGACGATGTCACACATGCCCAGCAGTTCCGGCAGCGAGCTGACCTGCTTGGCGTTGCCCAGCGGCAGTTTGGTGATGACGTCGTAGAAGTAGACATCCATGCCCAGACCTTCGGCCAGCACGCTCAGCTGGGAGCCGATGCTGCCGTAGCCGACGATACCCAGCTTCTTGCCGCGGATCTCGTAGGAGTTCTTGGCGCTTTTCTGCCATTCGCCACGGTGAGCTTTGGCATTTTTCTCGGCTACGCCACGCAGCAGAATGATCGCCTCGGCCAGCACCAGTTCAGCCACGGAACGGGTGTTGGAGTAAGGCGCGTTGAACACCGCGATACCACCCTCGGTGGCGGCCTGGAGGTCAACCTGGTTGGTGCCGATGCAGAAGCAGCCGACGGCAACCAGTTTTTCCGCTGCCGCGAACACCTGACGGGTCAGCTGGGTGCGGGAACGGATGCCGATGAAGTGGACGTCACGAATTTTTTCGATCAGCTCTTCTTCCGGCAGAGAACCGGTGTGGAATTCGATGTTGGTGTAGCCCTGCGCGTTCAGCGTGTCGATCGCGGACTGGTGCACGCCTTCCAGCAACAGAATCTTGATCTTGCTCTTATCCAGAGAAGTAGTTTTGCTCATCTTCTGCGACTCATGCTGCAGCTGGGCGGGGAAATTCGTCCAGCCAGAGGGAAAAATTGAGGAACGCAAGTGTAGCACAAAGTCGGTGACTTGTTTGTGGCGACACTGGGTTGCAGTGCGGAAAAAAATTCAGTTCGACTTGAGTACAACCGAAGTGACAGGTTTCAGGCCGGGCGGGGCTGCCCGACCTGCTGCCTGCCTTAGCTGTAGTAGCAGAGGTAGGCGGTCGGTGTTTCGATGCGCACGTCGAAGGAATCGCCGGCGGTGATGTTGAATTCGGTGCCGGCGGGGAACGCGGTCCAGTCTTCGCTGCCCGGCAGACGTACGGTCAGCTGACCGGCGGTGACGATCATGCGTTCGTTCTGGCTGGTGCCGAAGGTGAATTCACCCGGCAGCATGACGCCGGAAGTGGCCGGGCCTTGCGGGGTTTCGAACGCGATGGACACGACTTTACCGTCGAAGTAGCTGTTGGTGCTGAGCATGGGCTCTCCTTGAATCTGTGGGCCGCAACGGCCGCTGTTTGGGAGCGCAAGCATAAATCGCGGCAGCGGCTGCTGTCACCTGTTGCGGTGTTCGGCCTGCTCCAGTACCAGATCGACAAAAGTCTGGTTGGCACGTGACAGCCGGTGTCCCTTGCGCCAGGCCAGTGACAGCTCCAGCCAGACGGCGGGAGTGAAGGGGACGGCCACCAGCGTCGGGTCGTCGGCCACCACCATCTCCAGCAGGGTGGTGATGCCGTAGCCGTGGGCAACGATCTGCTTGATCAGCGGGATCAGATTGGCTTCGAAGCCGATGTGCGGCGTCACACCGGCCTCGCGGCTGATGCGGTCGATCACCTCACGGTGGAAATAGCCTTCCTTGAACAGGACCAGTTCTTCGGCAAAGAAGGCGTCGTAACTGATGCTGTCCGCCCCGGCCAGCGCGTGGTCAGACGGCAGAATCGCCATCATCTGGGCGCTGAGGAAACAGTGGGTTTCCAGGTCATCCGGCGGCACGTCGCTGACGATCACGCCCATGTCGATCTCGCCGTGGTGGATCATCTGCTGCAGCTTGCGCGTACCGGCCTCCACCACTTCCAGACGAATGCCCGGATAGCGTTGGCGAAACGCCATCAGGATTGGCGGGAAATAGTAGGAGCCGAGCATGCTGGGAATGCCGACCCGCACTTCGCCACGCTCCAGTGTGTGCAGCTCGCGCATGTCGCGTTCGGCATCATCCACGGCCTGCAGAATGGTGCGTGCGTGGCGCAGCAGCACCTCGCCTTCATCGGTCAGCCGAACCTGTTTGCCCTGCCGGTCGAACAGCGGCAGGTCAAGCTGCTGTTCCAGCTTGCGGATCGCCATGCTGACGGCAGGCTGGGCAATGTGCAGCCGCTCGGCAGCAGCGGTGAAGCCGCCCTGTTCGGCAACGGTCAGGAAGTAACGCAGGTTGCGCAGGTCCATATCAATTTTTCTTATGAGATGAATAATAAGGATATATTTAAATGATTTTAGCCCGCCTGCTATTGTCCTGCTACCACCCCTTCGGTTGCTCAATTCAGGTATTACACAATGATCACATCCGGCAGCGCCGCCTTCTGGCGGGCCACCCTGGCCCTGTGTCTGGGTTCATTCATGATCTTTGCCAACGTCTATATCACCCAGCCGCTACTGCCGATGCTGGCGCAGGCGTTCGAGGTGTCGGCGTTGCAGGCTGGCTGGACCTTCACCGTGACCACGCTGACGCTGGGGCTGGCGCTGTTGATCTGGGGGCCGTTGTCCGATGCGTTGGGGCGGCGCTGGATCATGCTGTTGACCATGTGTGGTGCCACGCTGGTAACGCTGCTGCTGTCCCTGATCGAGGATTACACCTCCATGCTGGTGCTGCGAGCCATTCAGGGTGTGCTGCTGGCCGGGTTGCCGGCGATTGCCATTGCCTGGATGGGCGATGAGTTTGAGCGTGAGGCGATGCTGCTGGCGGTGGGACTCTATATCGGTGGCAACAGTCTGGGTGGGATCAGTGGCCGCCTGATTGGCGGTTTCGTGGGCGACTGGCTGGGCTGGTCGCAGGCGTTTCTGGTGATGACGCTGCTCAGTCTGGTCTGCCTGGTGGTATTTGCGCTGCTGCTGCCGGCGTCAAAGCATTTCCAGCCACAACCGGTGCAACCGAAACGGATGCTGGCCGATCTGGGCAGCCATCTGCGTAACCCGGTCCTGTTGCTGGCCTACCTGGTCGGCGGGTTCAACTTCTTCATTTTTATCAACCAGTACAGCTATATCACCTTTGTGCTGGCGGACGCACCCTACAACCTGCCGGCCAGCGTGCTGGGCATGCTGTTCCTGACCTATCTGACGGGCACCTTCGGCTCGGCCATCTCCGGCAAGATCGGGCAGCAGCTGCCGCAACCGCTGTGCATGGCGCTGGGAGTCCTGGTGCTGATGACGGGGACGCTGTTGACCCTGTCATCGTCGCTGTGGCTGATCGTGGCCGGTTTCCTGGTTAACAGTTTCGGTTTCTTCTTTGCTCACTCCAGCGCCAGCAGCTGGGTCAGCCAGAACGCCCATCATGCCCGTGCCAGTGCCTCTTCGCTGTATCTGCTGTTCTACTACACCGGGGCCAGTACCGGCGGTTTCTATCTGCATCCGTTCTGGGAATGGCAGGCCTGGTCGGGCGTGGTGGTCGCGTCGCTGCTGGTACTGACGTTGACGCTGACGCTGAGCCTGGTGTTGTATCGTCTGCAGCAGGGGCGGTTGCGCGCCGCCGTCGCCTAATCTGTTAAAATGAGGACAGATTTCGTTCTCAGGAGATAAACCGATGAGCTATCAACACCGTGCGGTCGATGACCACGAGCTGGACCTGCCGCTGGGTAAGGTGGTGTGTATCGGACGCAATTACGCCGAACATGCGCGGGAGCTGAATAACCCCATCCCGACCGAACCGATTCTGTTTATCAAGCCGGCCTCCTCGGTGGTGCCGATGGAGCAGCCGTTCAGCGTGCCCACGGACAGGGGCGCGGTGCACTTCGAAACCGAAATGGCGGTGTTGATCGGTGAAACTCTGAGTCAGGCCGATGAGCAGCAGGCGATGCATGCCATTGCCGGCATCGGGCTGGGCCTGGACATGACCCTGCGCGAGGTACAGGACCAGCTGAAACAGAAGGGGCAGCCCTGGGAAAAGTCCAAGTGCTTCGATGGTGCCTGTCCGCTGTCCGCGTTTCTGACCCCGGCCTCGGTGAATGATCTGACCGATGTGCAGATCCGCCTGACCGTAAATGGCGAGGTGCGTCAGGATGGCAACTCGGCACAGATGCTGACCCCGGTGCTCAAGCTGCTGTCCTATGCCAGTCAGTGGTTCACGCTGGAACCGGGCGATGTGGTGCTGACCGGCACGCCTGCCGGTGTTGGTCCGGTACAGCCGGGTGATCAGCTGCGGGTGGAACTGGTTGACCTGCTACGGGTCGAAACCTCGGTCAACACAACGGACTGAGGCTCAAGGCGAGCTGTTTGAGGGGGATTGATGCTCTGGTACAAAATGCTGCACATTCTGGCCATGACCAGCTGGATGGCGGGAATCTTCTATCTGCCACGGATTTTCGTGCATTACGTGGAAGGTCGCGAGGCGGGGCAGGATGTGGCCCGCCTCGAGATCATGGCGCGCAAGCTGTACGGTTTCATGACCATCATGGCCGTGTTTACGCTGGGTCTGGGACTCTGGCTCTGGCTGGGCTACTGGTTCGACAGCCCGGGCAAGTGGATCCATGCCAAGCTGCTGTTTGTCGGTTTCCTGATCGGTTATCACCTCTGGTGCCGGGCCTACCTGAAACAGTTGCAGCGCGGTGAGTTGAACCGCAGCGGGCGTTACTTCCGTCTGTATAACGAACTGCCGCTGCTGATCTTTATCCCGATTCTGATCTTTGTGGTGGTCAAGCCGTTCTGACCCCAGTGCCGGTTGCGTTGGCTCACTCGGGCCGACGCGACCGTTGCTCCAGCCGTTCCAGCCGTGCTTCCAGCCGATCACAGGCATCGCGCAGTTCTTCCACGTCTTCCTGCCAGATTTCGATTTCGACCCGGGTTGGCAGCAGGCGTGCTTCTTCGTGCAGATACTCTTCCACACTGTCGATCAGGCTGCTGCTGCCATAGCGCAGCTGGTGGCTGGCGGACCGCAGCAGATTGGCCAGCGGGTGCGCGGCGGTATCGCCAATCAGGTCGGCGAGCCAGGCTTCCCAGTCGATCTGGCTGTCGGCCAGGATACGTTGCAGGCGATGTACCAGCGCGCTGTCGCCTTCCAGTACCACGCCCTTGCCGAACAGGACCTCGTTACCTGCCTGAGGCAGACGCAGCAGGTTGAAGGCCGAGCCGCGAATGCAGGCGTCGGGTTCGGTTGCGCTTTCGGCCAGCAGGTCGATGCCCCGGTTGTGCGGCAACAGGAACAGGTGGCATTCCGGGAGCAGGCATTCAATGCGAATCTCACGGCCGGACAGCTCACCCAGCCGTGCCAGCGTCACCGGATCTCGTGCCAGCACCCGGTTGAGACTCTCTTCCGCCAGAGTCAGCAGGGTTGCATTGATCATTCCGCTTCCAGTGGCCATGATAGTGCTCCGTTAGATGTGTTCAGGCCTGCTCAGGGCTTGATGCCGGTGTGCAGGGCGACGATGCCGCCGGTCATGTTCTGGTAGCGGCTGTTGACGAAGCCGGCTGCTTCCATCATGCCTTTCAGGGTTTCCTGATCGGGATGCTTGCGGATCGACTCGGCCAGATAGCGGTAGCTGTCAGCGTCACCCGCAATCGCCTTGCCCATCTGCGGCAGGATATTGAACGAATAGAAATCGTACAGCTTGGTCAGCGCCTGGTTGTCGGTCTTGGAGAACTCCAGAATCATCAGCTTGCCGCCGGGCTTGAGGACACGCAGCATGGAGGCCAGGGCCGCATTCTGGTCGGTGACATTGCGCAGACCGAAGGCGATGGTGATGACGTCGAAAGTGTTGTCCTCGAACGGCAGGCATTCGGCGTTGGCCTGTACATACTCCACGTTGCCGGCGACGCCGGAGTTGAGCAGCTTGTCGCGGCCCACCTTGAGCATGGAATCGTTGATATCGGCCAGTACCACCTTGCCTTCCTGACCGACCATACGGGCAAACTTGCGCGTCAGGTCGCCGGTGCCGCCCGCGATATCGAGTACCTTGTGGCCACGGCGCACACCGGACTGGTCGATGGTGAGGCGTTTCCACAGGCGGTGGATGCCGCCGGACATGAGATCGTTCATCAGGTCATACTTGCCGGCCACCGAGTGGAAGACATCGGCGACACGCTTTACCTTCTCTTCGACCGGGACGTCCTGATAGCCGAAGTGAGTGGTTTTCTTCTCGTTCTGCTCTGACATGATTCTCTGTCCGACTGTTATCCGAAAGTTGCTCGCATTCTACCCCGCACGGGGTCGTTTGTCGCTCAGCCGCGGGCGATGAGTCCGTTGTCGCGCGAGGCGCCGGCGGCATCCAGCTGCGCCAGATAGCGCTGCCAGTAATCGGCCTGATTATGCGCCAGATCGTGCAGGTATTCCCAAGTGTAGAGGCCCGAATCGTGACCGTCGTCAAAGATGATCTTGAGGGCATAGTTGCCGGCGGGTTCAACGCCCTTGATGCCGACGTGCTGTTTGCCGGTCTGCAGTACGCCGTTGCCGATGCCATGACCGCGGACTTCGGCGGAGGGCGAATGCACGCGCAGGAATTCGGCGGTCAGCTCGTAGCGGCCGTCGGCATAGACCAGTTCAAGGGTGCGGGATTTCAGGTGCAGCTTGATATCGGAGGGCAGGGGAACCGAAGTACTCATGGTGGGGCTCCGTACAGGCCGGGGCAGGTGCTGCCCCGGCGGGTGAGCCGGCCTCAGGGCCGACTGTGGTTAGAGGATGTAGTGGCTCAAATCCTCGTCATGGCTCAGTTCATCCAGCTGGGCGTTGACGTAGGCGGCATCCACCTGGATGGTTTCACCGGACTTGTCGGACGCCATGAAGGACAGCTCTTCCAGCAGACGCTCCATCATGGTATGCAGGCGACGGGCACCGATATTCTCTGTCTTTTCGTTCACCTGATAGGCCAGCTCGGCGATGCGGGCGATGCCTTCTTCGGTAAATTCCACCTGTACGCCTTCGGTGGCCAGCAGTGCCTTGTACTGTTCGGTCAGCGAGGCCTTGGGTTCGGTCAGAATGCGACGGAAATCTTCCGGCGTCAGGGCGTTCAGTTCGACACGGATCGGCAGGCGGCCCTGCAGTTCCGGGATCAGGTCGGACGGGCGTGCCAGATGGAAGGCACCAGAGGCGATGAACAGGATATGGTCGGTTTTGACCATGCCGTACTTGGTGGTCACGGTGCAACCTTCGATCAGCGGCAGCAGGTCACGCTGTACACCCTCACGGGATACATCGCCACCGCCACTGGTATCGGCGCGCTTGCATACCTTATCGATCTCGTCGAGGAATACGATACCGTTCTGCTCTACCAGCTCGACCGCTTTCTGTTTGGTTTCCTCGTCCTTGACCAGTGCCGCCGCTTCTTCGTCGGTCAGCAGCTTGAATGCGTCCTTGACCTTGAGGCGCTGGGTTTTCTTGCGGTCCTGCCCCATGTTGGAGAACATGTTCTGCAGCTGGCTGGTCATCTCCTCCATGCCCGGAGGTGCCATGATCTCCACGCCCATCGGCTGCTGGGAGACTTCGACGTCGATCTCCTTGTCATCCAGCTGGCCCTCGCGCAGCTTCTTGCGGAAAATCTGGCGGGTGGCGCTGTCGGTCTTGCTCGGCTCTTCCTCGGCACCAAAGCCGGTTGAGCGTGCCGGCGGCAGCAGCGCATCCAGAATGCGTTCCTCGGCCGCTTCCTCGGCGCGGAAGCGCACCTGTTCCATCGCCTGCTCGCGCACCATCTTGACGGCCATTTCGACCAGGTCGCGCACAATGGTTTCCACGTCGCGGCCGACATAGCCCACTTCGGTGAACTTGGTCGCTTCAACCTTGATGAACGGCGCGTTGGCCAGTTTGGCCAGACGGCGGGCGATCTCGGTTTTGCCGACACCGGTGGGGCCGATCATCAGAATGTTCTTCGGCGTCACTTCCGGGCGCAGCTCGGCGTCCAGCTGCATGCGACGCCAGCGGTTGCGCAGTGCGATCGCGACAGAGCGCTTGGCATCGTCCTGACCGATAATGTGGCGGTTGAGTTCATGCACGATCTCGCGCGGGGTCATATTGGACATGTTCAGCTCTCCTCGCGGCTGTTTGCCTGAGTGTTGTTGGCAAGCGTTTCGATGGTCAGGTTGTCATTGGTGAAGACGCAGATGCCGGCGGCAATATGCAGGCTCTTCTCAACGATATCACGGGCGCTCAGGTCGGTATTGTCGACCAGCGCACGGGCCGAGGCCAAAGCGTAGTTGCCGCCGGAGCCGATGGCGATAACGCCATCTTCCGGTTCGATCACGTCGCCGTTACCGGAAATCAGATAGGTCTTTTCGCTGTTGGCTACCAGCATCAGGGCTTCCAGGCGGCGCAGTACACGGTCGGAGCGCCACTCGCGAGCCAGATGGATGACCGCATTGACGATGTTGCCCTGGTGCTTGTCGAGCTGTTGCTCGAACAGGTCGCGCAGGGTGATGGCATCCGCAGTGCTGCCGGCAAACCCGGTGATCACCTGGTGCTTGGGCAGGGTGTTGACCTTTTTGGCGGTGCCTTTCATTACGGTATTGCCCAGCGAAACCTGGCCATCACCGCCGACTACCACCTGGTCGCCACGGCGCACGGAAACAATTGTTGTCATAACAGATAAATCCTATCGGTCCGGTATTGGTTACAGATATGGATGCGGTCGACAGGATTTCAAGGGGGCAGATCCGGATCAGTCGATCCGGATCTGCATTGGGATGATATTGAGCTTGCCCAGCTTGTTGCGGGCCTGGCTCATGGCGGCATAGTTGTCGAACGGCCCCAGGCGGACCCGGTACCAGACACCATTGCTGCCTTCGGAACGGTCGGTACGCACACCGGGCAGGCCTTGCAGGATCAGCTTGGCACGCATGCGCTCGGCATCAGCGGGGTCACGGAAGGAGCCGGCCTGCAGCAGATAGCTGTAAGCCAGTTTGGCATCCTTGGGTGTGGACTTGTACACGTCCACCTTGGGCGCCACCACTTCCGTTTTCGGCAACATCTCGTAAAACTCGAACTTGCTCTTGGGTTCGGGTGCAACGGGCGCCGGTTTGGGTGCCGGTGCCGGTTTGGGCGCGGGCGCGGGTTCCGGGGCCGGAGTCGGTGCAGGCACGGGCTTTGGCTTGGGGGCAACGCTGGTGCTTGGCGCCGGAGCCGTGCTGGCCTCCGGCGGTGTCTGCAGCAGGGTATACAGCAGGTAGCCGAAGCCGCCCAGCATCGCCAGTGTAACCACCAGCAGTGTCCAGGACTTGCGTGGTGGGGCTGGTGGTGCGCTGCGCTTGGGGGCGGCCTTGGGCGCAGCCGCCTGACGAGCCGGCTTGCGGCTCGGTGTGCGGCTGGCGCTGTTGCCCTTGCGGCGCTTGCGGGCGAAGTCCTGCTTGGCCATTGGTTACATCTGCTCCGGTGCGGACACGCCCAGCAGTTTGAGGCCGTTGGCCAGCACCTGGCGTACGGCGACGCTCAGGGTCAGGCGGGCGTTACGCAGCTCGGCGTCGTCGATGATCAGCTTGTGACCGTTGTACCAGGTGTGGAAATCACCGGCCAGATCGCGCAGGTAGTTGGCCAGTACGTGCGGCTCGAAGTTGAGTGCCGCGTGCTGCAGGGTTTCCGGGTACTTGGCCAGTTGCTTGGCCAGATCCTTCTCGACTTCGCTTTCCAATCGCTCCAGGGCGGCCAGACCAGCGGCCTGATCCCAGGCCATGCCTTCGCTGTCCAGCTTGCGCAGCACCGAGCAGACGCGGGCATGAGCGTACTGGATGTAGTACACCGGGTTGTCCTTGGATTCGGACTTGGCCAGCTCCAGGTCGAAATCCATGTGCTGGTCGGCCTTGCGGGTGACGTAGAAGAAGCGGCAGGCGTCATTACCCACTTCGTTGCGCAGCTCGCGCAGGGTAACGAAGGAGCCGGAGCGGGTCGACATCTGCACGCGTTCGCTGCCGCGATACAGAATGGCGAACTGCACCAGGCGCACTTCCAGCTTATCCGGGTCGTAACCCATCGCCTGGATGGCGGCTTTCACGCGGGCGATGTAGCCGTGGTGATCGGCACCCCAGATATTCACCACCTTGTCGAAACCGCGCTCGAACTTGTTCATGTGGTAGGCGATGTCGGATGCGAAGTAGGTAGTCTGGCCGTTGGCACGCTTGACCACGCGGTCCTTGTCGTCACCGAAATCGGTGGAACGGAACCAGATGTTGCCTGCTTCTTCGTACAGGTAGCCCTTGGCGTCCAGCTGTTCCAGTGCACGGCTGACGTCACCGCTGCTGGTCAGTGAGCGTTCGGAGAACCATTCCTGATAGTTGACGCCGAACTCACCCAGGTCTTCACGGATGTCGGACAGGATGGAGTTCAGACCGGCATCGAATACCAGACCGTAGTCGTCGCCGAGCAGTTGCTGAGCGCGCTCGATCAGGGCATCGATATGCACTTCCTTGTCACCGCCGGCCGGTTCGTCCGCCGGGATGTCGAAGAACACGTCGGCTACCGGGAAGTTGAAGCGGTCACCGTGATCCTTGATCAGGTCGTGGGCGATATCGCGAATGTAGTAGCCCTGATAACCGTTGCTGGGGAAGGTCAGTTCCTGTTCGTTCAGTTCCAGATAGCGCAGCCAGACGCTGGCGGCCAGGATGTTCATCTGACGACCGGCATCGTTGACGTAGTATTCACGTTCCACTTCAACACCGGCGGCTTCCAGCAGGTCGGCCACGGTCGCGCCATAGGCCGCACCACGGCCATGTCCCACGTGCAGCGGGCCGGTCGGGTTGGCGGACACGAATTCCACCTGCATACGCGGGCCCGAGGCGGGCTGACCACGGCCGAAGCTGTCAGCCTGCTGCAGAATGTCGCCGATCACGGCAAAGGTAGAGGCCTGGTTGGCAAAGAAGTTGATGAAGCCGGGACCGGCAATTTCGGTCTTGTCGATGCAGTCGGATGCGGGCAGTGCATCACACAGCTGCTGTGCCAGCTCACGCGGGTTGCGGCGAGCAGGCTTGGCCAGAGTCAGGGCAATATTGCTGGCGAAATCGCCGTGCGCCTTGTCACGGGTGTTTTCCACCTGGATGTTGGGCGTGATATCGGCGGGCAGGGTGCCGTCGGCGATCAGGGAATCGAGCGCCGCCTCGATCAACTGGGCAATCTGTTCTTTCATCGGGTTACTCTGGCTGGAATTGACGATCAGAATGATGCAATAAACCGGATATTATACGCCGTCGCAGTGGTCAATTGCCAATCAGTAGCTGTCGATCGGATCCACATCCAGTGTCCAGCGCACCCGGCGCGCTTCCGGGTGTGCCTGCATCATACCGACCAGTACCGATAGGGCCTGGTGCAGCGGCTTGCGCTCGCCGGCCTGGAGCAGCAGTTGGGCACGGAACAGGCCGGCGCGCTTCTCCATGGTAGCAGGGAAGGGGCCAATGCACTGGACGCTGGAGGGCAGATACTGCTGCCCCCATTCGCGCAGGCTGAGCAGAAAGCTTTCCGCCAGTCCCTGACGATTGGCCTCGGCTCGAATCAGCACATGATGCGAGAACGGTGGCAGGTGGCCGCCTCTGCGCAGACGCAATTCTTCCCGGGTGAAATCCTCATAGCCCCGGTGCACCAGTGTATTCAGCATCGGGTGGTCGGCCTGCATGGTCTGCAGCACCACTTCGCCGGGGTGGTCGGCGCGTCCGGCACGCCCGGCGACCTGCAGAATCAGCTGAGCGGTTTTCTCCATGCCGCGAAAATCGGCGCTGAACAGGCCCGCATCGGCATCCAGGATGGCGACCAGCGTCACCTTCGGGAAGTGATGACCCTTGGCCAGCATCTGGGTGCCGACCAAAATGCAGGGCTCGCCGCTGTGCACCTGCGCCATGATCTTCTCCAGTGCATGCTTGCGCTGGGTGCTGTCACGGTCGACCCGGTGAATCGGCGTATGCGGGAAATGAACGTTCAGACGGTCTTCGATCCGTTCGGTGCCGCTGCCGGCCGGGCGTAGCTGGTCACTGCCGCATTGGGCGCAGCGCATCGGAATGGGGGTCTGGCGATCGCAATGGTGGCAGTGCAGGTGCGGTGGCTGGCGATGCAGGGTCATGCGCGCATCGCAGCGGGTGCAGTCCACTGGTGTGCCGCAGTCATGGCAGACCAGCGCCGGCGAAAATCCGCGTCGATTGAGGAACAGCAGCACCTGGGTGCCCTGTTCCAGGTGCTGGCGGATACGGCCCAGCAGAGCAGCGGACAGTCCGGCATCCAGCGTCTGCTGGCGGATGTCCATCAGTTCAAAGCGCGGCGGCTTGGCATGACCGGCGCGCTGGGTCAGGCGCAGGTGCTGAAAGCGCCCGCTCTGGGCGTTGTTCAGGCTTTCCAGCGCCGGTGTGGCACTGCCGAGCAGGATCGGGATATTGAGCTGGCGGGCGCGGTATACGGCCAGATCGCGGGCATGATAGCGGAAGCCGTCCTGCTGTTTGAACGAGCCGTCATGTTCTTCGTCAACGATAATGATGCCGGGATGCCTGAGCGGTGTAAAAATGGCGGATCGGGTGCCGATCAGGATGCGGGCACTGCCCTCTCGGGCCCAGAGCCAGGCATCCAGGCGCTGGCGGTCGGTCATGCCGGAATGTAACGCCAGCACCGGGACATTGAAACGGGCCTTGAAGCGAGCGATGGTCTGGGGTGTGAGACCGATCTCCGGTACCAGTACCAGTGCCTGCTGCCCCTGTTCCAGCACATGCTGAATGGTCTGCAGATAGACTTCAGTCTTGCCTGAGCCGGTGACACCTTCCAGCAGGGCTGGGGTGAAGCCTTGTGCCTGCTGCAACTGGTCGACGACATGCTTCTGCTCGGCATTCAGAGTCAGGGGAGCTTGGTGCAGGACCTGATCGCGGTCATCGGCATGCGGCAACCGGGGCTTGTGTTCGAACGCCTCGGCCAGCCCCTTGCTCTCCAGGGTGCGCAGCAGTTTGGGGTCGCCGCCCTCGGCGCGCAAGGCGTCCGTGCTGATGCCCTGCGGGTGCTCCTGCAGCAGTTGCAACAGTTCATGCTGACGGTGAGCGCGTGCGGACAGTTGTGCGCCGGAAGCATCGGCTGCTGCGCGCCAGAGCGTCTGGTGGTGAAAGCGATCCGGCTGGCCCTGACGCAGCAGCACGGGGAGTGCCTGCTGCAGCGCATCCCCCGGTGGATGCTGGTAGTAGTGGGCCGCCCAGGCCGTGAGCTGGAACAGGTCGCGGTCGAGCACCGGCTCGGTGTCCAGCACTTCCAGTGCCGGTTTGAGCTTGTCCGGCGGGCAGTCGCTGTCCTGCTCCGGTATCAGGCTGACCAGTATGCCGACCACCTCGCGGCGCCCGAAGGACACACGCACCCGGCAGCCTGGCCGGGCCTGTTCCGGTCCATGGGCGGGCGGGCGGTAGTCGAACAGGCGGTGCAGGGGGGAGGGCACGGCAACTCGGAAGATCAGCATGGGGCCTCGGGCGGCAAATCGAAAATCAGGTGTTCAGTCCGGTGCAGTCTAGGGCTTTTGAAGTGCTCAGGGAATGGCTTTTTTGCTTGTCGCCAACGGGGTCGGTGCGTATAATTTTGCGCCTGGTTATCAAATGACGGCACGACTGCCCTGCGGCGGATGCGTGTCACACAGAAATGTGCGGTGCCTGGCGTTAATGAATGCGACCGGGTGGCGGCACGCCAATTTTATCGAGGTTCGAGATGAAAGCTGGTATCCATCCGGAATACAACGAAGTTAAGGTCACCTGCTCTTGCGGCAACGTGATGAACACTCGCTCTACCATGAGCGAAGACATGCTGGTCGACGTATGCAGCCAGTGCCACCCGTTCTACACCGGCAAGCAGAAGGAAGCGACTTCTGGCGGCCGTGTTGACCGCTTCAAGAAACGTTTCGGTTCTGTTGGCTTCAAGAAGTAATCACTTCTTGCCATATGAACACACGAAGAAGGCACCCCGATGGGGTGCCTTTTTTGTTTCTGCGCTGTCGGTGTTGGCGGTTGTGCCGGCGCAGGCGCAGTGCCCGCGTCTGGCGGGCGGTTTCGAGGCTCGGGTCGCCCATATCTACGATGGCGACACCCTGAAACTGGCAGACGGTCGCCGGGTGCGACTGATCGGCGTGAATACGCCGGAAATGGGGCGTGACGGAACGCCTGATCAGCCCTTGGCACAGGTCGCCCGGCGTTGGCTGGAACAGCGGGTCGGGACCGGGCCGGTCTATCTGGTACCTGGCGTAGAGGCGCGTGACCGCTATGGCCGTCTGCTGGCGCACCTGTATCTGCCGGACGGACGGCTGGCATCCGAAGAGCTGTTGCGGCAAGGGTTGGGTCATGCGTTGGCGGTGGGCCGCAATACCCGTCTGCTGGCGTGTCTGTTCGCGGCGGATGCGCGGGCGATGGCCGAACATCAGGG
>Ga0193959_1000285_pt1 | contig 20652 bp, 10 predicted proteins | sample FB_2_MG_FD_140333 | JGI IMG/M metagenome (GOLD analysis project Ga0193959, IMG submission 140333) | Microbial mat bacterial communities from the Broadkill River, Lewes, Delaware, United States - FB_2_MG | ecosystem: Environmental > Aquatic > Freshwater > River > Microbial mats | place: USA... | reverse complement strand
CCCTTTGTAGCCTCTTCCGCCGCATCACCACAATCTGAATTATGCACCAAAAGGTTTTTCTTTGTCACATAATACGTATGAAAATCTTCCACCTCAAAGTTATACGTCACTTCTGTGTGACCATCATGACTAACCGATTGGACAATCACTGCGCCATGGCCATCGGTTTCAATAGCATCCCCCGCCACTAAGTCTTCGGTCACCTTCCAACCCTCACCCACTACAAAGAATGGATGGTCATCCGTGGTGCCAACTTCAAGCGTATTGCCATCTTGGTCAAGAACGTTGAGCGTAAAAATCTCTCGGTCATGTTTTACAAATAAATGAACAACGCGCTTAAAGGCTTGCTCACCTGTTTCAGTATCTTTTGACCAAACCCAATCACCAATGGCCACATCTTCAATGTTTTTATAGCCGTCCTTGGTTAAAATTTGAGTGCCTGCGACAAAGCAGCACACTTTTCTTGACTTATAAATCTTACGTAGAATACCTACGCCTTTACCCATGGGCGTCACACTACTCGCCGCCATTGCCCACTCTAACGCGCTGCAATCCTCTGCGAAACACTGATAAAGCTCATAGCCTGGCGCTAACTGTACCACTAACGATGCCGCTTTTGTTAGCCACTCATTATACAAGTACTGATACACCGCTGTTCTAGCACCATTGGCAAACTTACCGCCACTGATTTCAGAGACCGTGCCCCCAATGGTGGCACTCGCCGCTACGCGTATCAAGGGTGAACCCCCATGGACTGAGCCTGTCACGCCTTTGGTTACACCGGCACTTAAGAATCCATGGCCAAATTTGCCCCCCATGAGTGCAGCCGCCACACCACCAACCGCCGCATGGGCAGAAATTTGCTGAACAATGTGACCTGGGCTCAGTAAATTACCACCAAATTCATGCAAGTTCATACTTGGTTGGTAATCGAGCCGGTTGCCTTCGCTAATGCCTTTAAAATGCTTCCCTATTTCGACGAAGGCGGCGGCTGAAAGCCCGGCAACAACACCGGATTTCAGTGCTTCGCCTAACCCAACACCGGCGCTGGCGGCATCCATAAAGGCAGCGGCACCAATGGCAAGGCCTACGATCCAAGCCGTGGTCACTTGGCCTGTGGCCAACGCCATGGTTGCCATTAGAGTAAAGACAAAATAACCACTCGGGTCGGTCGCATTTAAGGGGTTGTTACGCACATAGCTGTAGCGGTTTAGCATTTGTGTATCATTCGGCGCTTGAACATGCGGGTCAGCCTGTAGAAAACGCGCGAGCCGTGGGTCGTAGATACGCCCATTCATATGGATAATGCCCACTTCGTCGAGCATTTCGTGCCCAGTAAAGCCTTTGGTGGTCTCGCTATGGTTAAAGCCTGTGAGGCTTGCCAATGTAAAGGCCTGCCAGTTGTCGGCATTGCGGCGCTGCCCCCAGGCATCGAAGCTCATCGATTGAATAACACTACCCACGGCATCGGTGATCACGTCGCTGGAGCCTAGATGATCTTTGTAAATTACCCGCTTGTCGATGCTTTGGATATCGCCAGCGGCATTGGTGTTGACGGTGTGGAGGCTGTCGCCGATATAGCGCTTCCATTCGACAGTGGCTGAGTTGGAGTGGCTTATGCGCTCTAGCCCGCCTAAGTAGAGGGTGGTTTTGATGACACCACTGCTGTCGGTGTCTTCGCGCCAGTAGCGGCTGCGGTTTTGACCATAGGCAAACCTGGTGGTGTGTTGCCCGGTTTTTTCGATCTCTACGGGTTTGTCGAAGCTGCTGTAGGTAAAGCGGCGGTCAATGCTGCTGCCATTACGGTCAATGATCATATTGCCGTTGTTGTCGTACTCGTAGCTGTGACCGTCGCTGGTGGCGGTTACGGCGTGTAGGCCCGCATCGCCGGCGGCAGCGGTGTTATTGACTGAGCCGTAGGTGTAGTGACCCACGTCGTGTTTGTAGGTAATGTTGCCCAAGCTGTCGTATTTTAAATCTTGGGCGCTCTCATTAAGGCTACCACAGGTACTGGTGGCGGTGGTGCCGCTGTTGGTTTTAATCAGGCGATTTAGGCCGTCGTAGCAGAAGGATTCTTGCAGGTTTTTACCGCCGCTTTGGTTGTGGCGGTAGCTGAGGTTGCCCAGTTGGTCCCACTGGTAGTCGATCGCCTGGATCGGGGCCGATAGCCCGGCAATGTCAGTGTGCTGGTTTAAGAGCCTGCCGTTGGCGGGGTCGTAGGTGTAGGTAGTGGTGGCACCATTGCTGCCCTGTAGGCGCTCGGTGATATTGCCACGGCTGTCTCGGGCTTTGATTTCATCGAGCAGATCACCGGTGTGGATGTCGGTGGTTTTGTAGGGGTAGCCGTAGGCGTTAAAGTGGCTTTGCACGCCGCTGTTAATCAGGCCTTGGTTATCGCTCACAAGGCCGTTTAAAGCATCAAAACGTTGAACCGCACGACCAATACTGTCGTAGGCCACGGCACTGATATAAGTGCCGAGGTCTTGCCCGGTGGGGCTGCGTAGGCGGCGCTCGGTATTGAGGGCCCGGCCAAGATTGTCGTAGGTCAAGGTGGTGCACTCGCGGGTGCTGGCACTGCTACAGGTGGGGCTGGTACTGGTGCCCATCATGATCTGGGTCAGCTGGCCACGGCTGTTATTGCCGTTGGTGGCCGGTGTACTTTGGTTGTCGTAGGCCCACTGGGTGTATTGCTCAAGGGTGCCATTGGCGAGGGTGTCGGTGCGGGTGAGTGCACGGCCAGCAGGGTCGTAGGTGTTGGTGACCGTTTGGCCCTTGGCATCGGTTTGGGTGAGCAGTTCGCCAAAGGCGTTGTAGGTGTACACCCAGCGGCCTTTGTCGGGGTCGTTCATGGCTAGTTTGCGCCCTAGCCTGTCGTATTCGAGGGTAGTCTCAGAGGCTGCCGTGGTGCCGTTACTGGCCCGGAAGCTTTTTAGGCTAACCAACTCGCCGTCGATATTGTAGGCGTAGGTGATTTTGCCGCCGAGGTGGTCGATGGCTTGCACGAGTTGGCCGAGAGCATTTTTGACCTCGGTGGTCGTTTGGCCAAGGTGGTTGGTTGACACCATAGTGAGGCCGTCGGTCTCGGTATAGCCGGTGGTGCCATCGGCGGCGATGATTTTCCAGCTGCGGCCTAGTTTATCGTAATAGTTGGTATTCCACTGGCGGGTGTCGCCATCGTAGAAGGGTTCGGATTGGCGAATGCTGCGGCCCATACTGTCGTATTGGGTGTCACTGTACACCCAGCGGCCATCAAAACCGATAGCCCCTTTGCGGAGGGTGCGGCCGATCACGTCGGTATATTCGACGGTTTGGCCGCCACCGGCGAGTTGTTTGCGCACGGCTGTGTGGGCGCCTGCGGGGCAGTTTGAGGTACTGCATGTAATATATTCGGTACGCGCCCAAGAGCCGGTTTGGTCCCGGCGCTCGATTTCGCGCCCGAGGGCATCAAAGCGAATAGTGGATTCTAACCCTTGCAGGCTGCTGACTTTGGTGGGGGTACCACGGGCGTCGCGCTCAAGCACGGTTTGCACGGTTTGGCCAAAGGTGTTGTCGGTGGTCTCAGCATAGCGGAAGCTGGCATCGTATACGCTACTGCTGGTGCGCGTCACAGTGTTTGTGCCATCCCAGCCGGTGGTGCTGGTTTGTATTTTATTACCCTGGCTGTCGTAGCTGTGGGTAGAGGTCAGTGTAAAGGCACTGCCGGCATCGGGCTCAACCGTTTCGCTGCCAAGCAGGCCGTTGGCCAAGTAGGTAAAGCTTGAGGTGCGAATGGTGGCCGGGCTGTTGTTGAGGCTCGTCTCTACCACGGCTTTGGTTAAACGACCCATGGTAGCAGCACTGACAGGGGCATCCCAGCCGGGTATGGCTACAGTATTGGCAGCGTAGTCATTGCGGGTGGTTTTTGCCTGGGTAAAGTTCACACTGCCGTTATTGGCAAAGCCTTCGGTGAGGTGTGTAATGGCCAGGATATTGCCGTGGGTATCGTGGGTGTTGTTGGTGGTGGCTCGCTGTAGCTTACCGCCGGGTACGCTGAGCACACCGGTGGTGGCATCGGTGCGGTTGCGGTAGCTGACATCGGTGCTGCTATTGAGCAGTACCTGGTAGTAGTAGGTGCCATCGGCGCCGCTATGGCGGGTATAGCGCCAGTCGCTGTCGGACTGGCTCAGTTTACCGTTATTGTCGCGGTCACTATAGGTGACGGTGCGCAGGGGCGAGCCCACAAAGGGGTAGTCCTGGCGGTATTTGGTGGTGGTTTTAATACCGGTTTGCTCATCGACGGTTTTTAAATATTGAAAGCCTAAAAACCCCCGCCCAGCGGCTTGTACACGCCCGCCGGCGTAGTAGTAAGAGATGCGGCTTTTAGCGTTTAGGTCGACTACCTCTGGGTCGGTGGCACTGGCGGCCGGTGCGCTACTGGCAACTTGTGTGACGACAAACATGGGGCCATTTACCGGGAGTACCGGGCGGTGTTCGTCCATGATTTGGGCACTGCTGGGTAGGTCCCACCAGCCCATTAAGGATTGGCGCAGAGCGGTTAAAAATTCACTGCTGCCATAGGGGGCCGAGGGTTTACAAAGGTTTGAGCCGTCACAACCGGATTGAAAGTAGGGGTCGTAGCGGTCGGTCAGTTCAAAGTCGACATTGCGGTAGTCGTCGTTGCTGGCGAGCGTTTGGTAGGTGATATCGGTTTCAGCGCCAAAGCCATTGGTAATGCGGGTAATCACACGCTCGGGCTGGGTGGATTGATCGGCTGTATTGGCAATGGCGGTATAGATACGCTCTTGTGTCTGGCGGATATAATCGGGCAGGCCGTCAGCGTTGATATCAACGAGGCTGCGTTGTTCGAGTGAGTCGCCATTGGTGGCGATAATGGTTTTGGCAATACCCGAGAAGCGGGTGCGATCAAACAGGCGATACTTGAGCGCTTTAGCGTCGCGGTCGTGGTAGATCAAATCGAGCTTGCCATCGCGGTTAATATCGCCGTATTGCACACCGGCGGCGGCACTGTAGGTGTCAAATTGCACGGGCGAGTTAAATGAGGCGCCGTTATTGATGTGCAAAAAGTGGCGCGAGTCTGTCTCGCCTACGGGGGTTCTACGAATGAGGTCTGCAAGGCCATCGCCGTTGATGTCTATCAGCTGGGCGTTAAGTTCGCGCTCAAGCCGGTTTTCAGCGGAGTCGGCCAGCCCTTGGCTATGGGTCGTGTCGCGCTCACCGAGGTAGTGGTAAACGAACCATTCGCCGTTTTTTTGGCCCAGTACATAGAGGCGCTCGGTAATTTCGCGGTTGCCACGGGTACTAGTGCTGCTGGTTTTAGTACTTGTTTGTGAACCTAAACCGCTGGGCTTTTCGCCTATGCTGGTGTCTGGGATTTCAGGGTAGAAGCATTCACGGCGATCAATGGCGATAATATCGTTGTTGCCATCGCTATTAATATCGCCAAAGGCGTTGGCATAAATTTTATGCTCGCGGGTTTCTTCTAACCCTTGGCCTGATGAACAACTTCCTTGTGGGTATGTGGGGCTCCAGCTAATGGTGGTCGCGGTGGTTGTGAACTGATAGGGCTCAGGTGGTGCTAGCTGACCTTGGGCGAGGGCTTGAATAAACGCCGCTTTGTCGCCTTCGGTGGTGACATTGGTGATATTGGCGCTGGGTTCTAAGTAGTAGATGCTGTTATCAACGATGGCATCAGCTAAACCATCGGCATTGAAATCACTGAATACGGTCTTGTGATCGGTTAGGTGGTCAATGGCAATGGGCTGGGTTGATAATCGCCATTGGCCACCGCTGGGGACCGATAAGTACACCTGCCACTTGCCTACACTTTTGACATAGACGGCGACATCCTGGCGGCCGTCGCCGTTGTAGTCGATCACTTGCATACGGCCTTTGTCGTCGACTTTATCGGGCCCGTTGAAGGTGAGTATGGTTTGCCCGCCAGCAAAGGGGGCTATGGATAAAGCGCTGCCATCAGAAATAGCGTATTGCAGGGTGTGGTAATCCTTGTGCTGGCTGTAGGTGGTTAGCCAAACGCGGTCGAGCTTGCCGTCACCATTGACATCAAAGGGGGTGGCCGATAAGGCATGGTGTTTGTGGGTGCCATTTAACAGCGGGTGGCTGCTCTGTGCGGCAAAGCCTTCGTTAACGGCCGAGCGCTGCCAGTCAAACACTGTGGCAGGTAAACACCCGGTACTCACGCACTCTTGAATACTGCCCAACAGGCTGGTTTTATTATCGCTAATGGGGTCGTAGGGTTGGTAGTGGAGGTTAAAGGTTCTAACGTTATGCCACTGGTCGTTTTCGTGGTTGTTGGCACTGATTGTGTGCAAGCGCTGGGTCGATTTAACCGGGTACCCGGCCATATAGCCCTCGGTGATGTCGGGCCGAGGCTGGTAGCTGAAGTTGACTTCTGCCCGGTAGGTCGCGTCAGCGCCATAGGCGTAGCGAATGGTTTGAATGCGCTGGCCTTCATCATCGTTGCTGTAGTGGAAGGTGATGGCATTGGCCATGTTATCTTCAAAGCGATTTTGCGCCCAGGTATAGACGTGGTTGCTGTGGGTTGTTCTTAGTGTTTCGCGTGCATCAGTGCTATTGCCGTATTCACTGACTGAGCCATCTTTGCGCAGTACGGTGAAGTAGTCCGGGTGCCCTGCACTGCCGCCGTGGGTTTTAATCAGCGCATAGCTGTCGAGCTCGGTTTTGTAGGTGGCACCGGGCTCACCGTAACTACCAGCGATCAGGATCAAACGCTGGCCGTCTAGGCAAAAGCGGTCGTTGGCATTCCACTGAATGGGGTCGGCGCGGCCGTCGATAGCGAGGGTTTTACGGCAGCGGCTAATGGCGGATAAACCACCGAGTGACCAGCCCTTGCCCGCGATACCATCACCGCTGTTACTGGAATAACTCAGGTTGATTTGTGGGGCGACATTGGCCGTTCCCTGTGCTACCGGCACGGGGATGCTGTAGGTCGCGGCACCGGATTCGCTGACATTAAATTCACCTGCCGTTGCCCCGCTAAAACTTGCCGGCTGGGGTACGGTGGCCACTACGGCTTGGTACTGGCTACCGTTAACGGCCCCGCTGGCGGTGGTGGCATAAATAATATCGGCGACGTTATCGCCGGTGACAACGACAATATCGTCACGGCCATCGCCATTGGTATCGCGCAGTGCCAGTGTAATGGCATGATCGTTGATGTTGTGGTGGGCAAGCGTGGTATTGGTGAGTGTTTGCAGCACTGCCGGTGTGCTGTCGCCACTGGTGCTGGCCAGTGTAATAGCCAGCGGTTGCGCGGCCAGTGTGCGGTAGCGGTCGCCGTCGTTGAGTATGTCGGCTTGTGCGGTGCCGGATAAACCGCGAATCAGCAGGTCGTGCTGGCCGTTGCCATCAAGATCGCCCACGAAATAATCGACGCCCTCTTGTGCTATCACTAATTGGTTGAGTTCGCTGGCAGAGAGTTCATTAAACGCTGGGGCTAAAAAGCCGCTCTCGGCTTGGGTGGTGTAGGTACATGAGCCTGAATCGGCTACACACGGTGAGGTGGTGGCATCGCGATACATCACCACGCTCGGCGGTGCGGGCAATACGAGCGGGATAAAAATATCACCGGCTACGGGCACAAAAGCACTTTTGCCTTTGAGGTAGACATCGGTGTAGGAGTCACCGTTGATATCGCCGTAGTAAATATCGTAACGGCTGGGGTTAAGATCAACAGCGCCAACGCTGCTGGCAACGGTGATCAGTGCTAACGCCCAAAGCGATAAAAGAGAACGACGATACATGGTGTGCTTCCTCAAGGGGTAATCCGTTGTGTTGCGTTTATTACAGGCCACTGGCTATATGCGTATGGCTATATCTTTATGGCTATATCTTTATGGCTATATGTGTATAGCCAGATGACATGACACTTTGTAGACTTTTTTGTACAGCCTTATTACATTTTCGCTTTATTATTCGTATGCTTAGTGTGTGCGTTACACACGCTATTGCGGTTACGATTAGCGACAAAAATGTAAACGTTTTCAGTTTTTTCATATTAAACGTATTTAACAAACACCTAAAGCCTGTGATTTTATGGTGAGATACAAACGCACGATAAAAGCAATAGCGCTCTGCATGGCACAATAAAAAACGCGAGCCTCGGGTTGTAGTATTACTTTATGTATTACTGAGTAATATTGTTGTTTTGTTTAATAGAAAGAATAATAAAGGGGGGAAAAGTAGGCTAGATACAGAACATCCGCTATCACTCTTGCTCCCTGCTGTGAATTAATTTCTCATAAAATAATCCACTGTGCAACTATAAATTTTAAAAATATTTATTTAGATGATTATTGCGACAATTTTCGGCATCAGTTCTTCACTGCAACGTTTAGTGCTAATTTTTTATGACAGTTTACGGTGTGAACGCCTGCTCGATATCGAATAAAAAGCTTTATTATTTTAGTGTACCGCTTTCGTTTTTATCGTTGCAACATAAGTATGTTACAACACGATTATGTTAGAACACATTTATAGAAACCTCTGATTAACCTCGAATGATTTCTGCGTGAGCCTACAATCCGTTTAGGCAAGGCGGGCTTTGCAGCTAATGGCGCCGTCCTAGCAAGAAGTCCAACACCGCATAAACAGATTTTAGCCACGCCCTTCGGGGCCGACAGGCGTTATCCGAGGTTAATCAGAGGTTCCTATACTACAACACACGTAAAGGTCGCTTATTTTCGATCCATTGTGTGCCTTATTTAAACGGCTCGTTTAAACGGCTCGCGGTTACAACGCAGGCTCTAGTGTCACCCACCAAGGAAGGCGTTTGTTGATATGTATCGGTAGGGCAGCTTCGAGCATAGCGAGGGTTTGTTCGAGGTTATTAAGTGGATAAACCCCCATCACTTTTATTGTGGCTATGCTAGGGTCAACGCCTATGTAGCCGTATTGATACCGCTGCAATTGTGCCATTAATTGTGCAAGGCTGATATTATCGGCCACGATCAACCCTTGCGCCCAGGCCTCGCGGGCGCGCTCGGCAAGGTGCACCGGCGCTATGGTGTGCTCGGTAAAAACCACTTGTTGGCCGGCTTCAATAGTGGCCGTTTTATGCCGTGTGGTGGTAATTTCAACCGCACCACGGTAAACCGCCAAAGTGGTATGCTCACGTGTTTGCTGCACACTAAAGCGCGTGCCTAGTGCCCGTAGACGCCCTTGGTTTGTACTAACAACAAAGGGGCGTTGCTGTGTATCGCGTGCGGTTTGTATCAGAATTTCGCCGCTGAGCAATGCAATATGACGCACGCTAGGCTGGTAATCAATATTGACGGCACTGGCGGTATTTAACCATAACTGACCGCCATCGAGCAGGGCCACTTCGCGAGTGGAGCCTTTGGCGGTCGCGTGATCAGCCAGCAATGTATGCCTATAGTCGCCGGTGTATTCAGCCAATGGGGTATAGCGCCAAGTTAGCCACGCTAATACAGATAATAATCCCGTCTTTTGAATAATGCGGCGGCGGCTAATACGTTTGTGATGCGCTTGTTGTCTTGTTTTTTCAATCACCTCAGCACCGGCGTGCTGCTGGGCGTGGTGAAAACATTCACTGATCTGCTCAACCTGCTGCCAGGCTTCTTGGTGTGCTGGGTGTTGCGCTAGCCACTGGGTAAACCCGGTGTGCGCGCTCGCGTTAGCCCTGTCGTCATTGAGTATGGCAAACCACTCGGCAGCTTGCTGGAGTATCTCGTGCCTAGGGGTATCATCATCTGGCGATACGCTTGGGTGCTCAAAACTATCATCCACGGTACAGGGCTGTGGTGCATGATGCCCCGATGTGTCCTGAGCGCTATCACTAAGGTCGTCGGCCGGCAGGTTACACGCTTTAGGAGTCCGCATGATTAGCCTCTGGTGGGTTTAAGTAAGCGCGGCGTTTGTTTGAATCAACAAACACTCATACATGGCTTTGGCCATATAGGTTTTAATGGTGCGCTCAGAGACTCCTAAGCGGTGTGCAATTTGTTGGTAGGTTAACCCATCGAGTTGCGATAAAGTAAAAGCAATAGCGACTTTTTCAGGTAGGCGGCTTAGCATCGCATCGATTTCGCACAGGGTTTCGATAATAATGGCGCGCGCCTCTGGGGAGATATCGACTGGCTCAGGGTGTGTGGCCAGTGTCTCTAACCACGCTTTTTCGACTGATTTTCTACGCCATAGATCGACGCATAAACCATTAGCCAGTGTGCGCAAATACCGCCTTGCGGCCAGAGCACTGTCGAGCTGAATCGTCTTGCCCAGCAGGCGCACAAAGGTATCGTGGGTAATATCAGCCGCAAGATCTAAACAGTTCACACGCTTATACAGCCAACGGGCTAGCCAGTGGTGGTGGTCGTGGTACAACAGCGCGATATGTTCTTGCTGGACGCTTGCCTTTTGTTGTGTTTGCCCATGAATTGTCGATGACATACTGAAAATGGTAACCCATATATCAATTGATAATGATTATCATTGTATATCAATTGATGTGCCACCGGTAGTACTGCTTATGTCTGTGGTATTTCATAGGGCTAACGCTGGGGTACAACAAGTACACCCTTGTAATCGCCGCTAACTATTGTGCCCTTTTTATTGATTACTGTTTTTTGAAAAAAAGCCTAATAGTTTGTGTGCACCGTATACCGATAGGTGGTGGCGGTCGTGATACAGCGCCCCACCGTTATCGGCTATCGTGCATAAATCGGCAGCGCATAAGTAGTGATGCGGGTAAAATATACTAACGCGCTCTGCTGTTGCTACCGCCGAGAGCGCTGTTAGTGCCGGCTGTAGGCGTGCGATTACATCGGTACGGCTGAGCCGGCTATCGTGGCTGTGGGCTAGCATTTTCATACGTGCCAGTGATGCGGTGCCATTAATTGCAAGCTCTGGTGTTGGGCCAAAAATAATCACTTGTTTACCGTGTTTTTCTAGCTGCCTTATTGTCTGTGTAAGCCCTTGCTGGAGTACGCGGGTATTATTCTCGATGTCTAGGAGGTAATCGTTGGTGGTGATATCGTATAGGTAGGCATTGCCATGGTTGGGGTCTGTGGGTAGACGGTGCCCGCTGGCATACATTGACCAATAAGCGATGAGTATAACCGTGTCGATATGTTTATCATTGATCACTTTTTTTAAGGCAATATTATTAAAGTGCCCACAACTATCGCTGCGCTGGTGCGCTGTTTGGGCCACAGAGATATTCATTAATGGCGGGCAGCCTTGCATCGCTAAGAGTTTGACTTGAGTCCCGCTTGAGACGCGTTCTGCGATAATCCCCGGTGCAAATGCCGCAGCGTGAGAATCACCCCACACCGCAATAGCGGTGTCTGTTGTGGCCTGCTTTTTTAATGTACACAAGTCAACATCATCGACCGGTGCAGCGTTTGGATACAAACAGCCTTCGGGCAACTGTGAGTGGTAGCTGTTCATAGGTTTTATCAGGGCAAGGGTCTCGGGGGTTAATCGGCTGGGCATGCCGTTACTGATGTGTAGCCATGTGCCCCACGAGGCAAAGACTGTGATTAAAACACCGCTGCCGATAAATACCTGCCTCGATGAGATCTGCGATGCGCTACCACGAAACGGGCGCTCGATAAAACGCCATGAGAGCCAAGCACAGAAAAAAGTCACTGTGAGTAATAGGATAATGTCGCTATTACCCAGCGGCCTATCGAGATAAAGGCTGGCAAAGACATACAATGGCCAATGCCATAAGTAGAGAGAATAGGATAGTAAACCAACGATAATCAGTGGCCGTGTCGATAGCCACTGGTTAATCAATGGCGGTGTTAGCCTGCCTGCATAGATGATCATCGCGGTACCGATACACGGCGCTAATGCGGCCAAGCCGGGAAAGGGGGTGTTGTGATCATAAAAGGCGATGGCTGCAAAAATACTGAACAGGCCCACTAGTGCTATAACCTGATCGGCATATTGAAAACGCGATGGCCTCACACTCATCAGCGCCAATATCGAGCCCGTTAATAGCTCCCATACTCGCCCCAATGGGAGAAAAAATCCCGCCGAGGAATTGTAGTTAACAAACCATACGGCACAACTTAGTGATAACAACCACAGTATCATCAGTATGAATAGTCGATAAGCGTTAGTTAGGCGAAAAATTAAAAATAGCAAGAAGGGGAAAAACAAATAATATTGCTCTTCTATGGCTAAAGACCACGTATGTAATAGCGGTTTTGATAATGACTCTGCATCAAAATAGCCGGCTTCGAACCAAAATAAAATATTCGATGAAAACAGTGTAGTTGCCACTACACTTTGGCCCAAATCTTTTAGTTCTTGCGGCAGCATAATGATATAACCGAACACACAGGTGACGGCAATCACAACGAATAACGCAGGGAAAATTCGCCGCAGGCGACGTTCGTAAAAGCGAATGATACTGAATTTTTCAGCGGTAATTTCAGTGGCAAGAATGCCTGTTATCAAATAGCCTGAGAGCACAAAAAATATGTCGACGCCCACATAACCACCCGAAAAACTATCCCAGCCAAAATGAAAAAATAATACAGGCAATACAGCGACAGCGCGCAGACCATCGATATCGTTACGATACATGAGTGTTTCTCTTTATACCGATCAAATCGATAGTGGGTCACAAAGAAGGCTTTAATAGCCCCATTGAATATTTTATTACTCTTGCACTAGTCATCGCGGCAAGGGTAAATTAACATCGCTATTTGAGTCTGCTTACAACGATGTACTCTCATCTGGTAGTGCTATTCTGGTAGTACTATCGGCTGGCTACAGAAAAATAGGCGTTTTGAATGAAGAAATGGCTAACAGATGCAGAGGTAATGCTCTGGCAGGACGGTGCCTGCTATTTTCTCAGTATGCGTGTGTATGCCTTTCTCTATGTCTATTTCCATCTATGTATTTCAAACACCTAATACTTTTTGGTTATCTTTCACCTGTCATTAATCTCTGCGGTGTGGTTTGCCTTATATAAGGGCCACACTATTTCGGCGCGAGTATACCCCAATATGCACAGGCAACTCTATTGGCAACGTCTTAGAACACACTTTAATTGATGTGACCTAATCATAGATAGATAATCGGTGAATAGAGTGATCACTCTTTTTGGCAGGCAGTAGCCTATAACATCATTTTGTATTTTTCAAAGACAACAATGTAAAAAGAGTCTAGGTCTACTAGGCCTCTTATCTACAGATGCTCTTGGCTAAAGATGCTGTGGCTAAAGGTATTTTAGCTAGATCTATGCGGCCTCAAGAGACGCCATAATCTATTGTCTGTGCGTGCGCACAGGGCCGTGCTTAATGTTATTGGATCTCTCGCCATACTCGCCCTTCTTTGCTCATCAGCCCGACGGCACCTCGCGGGCCTTCGCTCGCTGGGGCATAGATCTCAGGGGGGTAGTCGGCATCACGCCAAGCGGCAATGATCGGATCAATCCAAGACCAAGCTGCCTCCACTTCATCGCCGCGCATAAACAGTGTTTGATCACCACGCACAACATCGAGCAGTAAACGTTGGTAAGCATCGGGGGCTGGGCGATTTGCCTTGTGGGGAGCCTCGGCGGTTTCAAGCACGGTGTTGTGTAATCGCATGCCGCCGTGGCCGGGTTGTTTGGTGGTAATTTCGATATCGATACCCTCGTCGGGCTGTAGGCGAATCACCAGTGCGTTAGGCTGTATCGGGGCGGCTACGTGGTTAAAAATAAAATGGGGCGTTTTGCGAAATACGAGGCTGATCTCCATCATTTTTGCACGCAAACGTTTACCGGTGCGCAAATAAAAGGGAGTGCCCGCCCAGCGCCAATTATTGATATTGGCCCGCAGCGCCACATAGCTTTCGCTTTGGCTGTGTTCTTTGTCAATATCGCTCAAATAAGAGGCCATGCCGTCGCCCTCGCGATATTGCCCGCGCACGCTATTATCGAGTGCCCGTTGATCAGTCAATGGCTCAAGACTTTGCAGTACTTTGAGTTTCTCATCGCGCACGCTATCGGCATCAAAAGACGCCGGCGGCTCCATCGCGCTTAAACACAGTAGTTGCAATAAATGATTTTGTACCATATCGCGCAGAGCACCTGAGCGATCGTAATAGCCCCCCCTGCCCTCTACGCCTAAGGTCTCTGCGGCAGTAATTTGTACGTGGTCGATATAGTGGGCGTTCCACAGGGGCTCAAATAAAATATTGGCAAAGCGCAGGGCCATTAAATTTTGTACGGTCTCTTTACCCAAGTAGTGATCAATACGATAAATGCGGCTTTCATCAAAGCTTTCACGTAAGAGGTTATTTAAATGAGTGGCGGAGGCCAAATCAAAGCCGAGTGGCTTTTCAAGCACGAGGCGCGAGGTATGATTAAGGCCGTGCTCTTTTAAACCTTTAACGATAGGCTCAAATAACGAAGGCCCCACTGAGAGATAAAATACGGTTATGCGATCATCACGGGTTTGATTAACAATAGTGACGAGTTGATGCCAGTCACTGGGGTTGCCGACATCGATCGTTTGGTAGACTAGCAGTGCTAAAAACGCGCTAAGCGAGGCAGGCGCTATTGGCCCGGAGGCATTATCGCTCAGTGCTTGGGTGACTAATGCTCTAAAACCCTCGGTATCAAGAGGGCTGCGAGCGCAGCCTATAATCCGCGCAGCCGATGGAATTTGCCCATCGATAAACCGGTGGTAGAGTGCTGGCAGCAGCTTCTTTTTGGCCAAATCACCGGTTGCACCAAATACAAAATAATCAAACTCATCAACCGTTATAATCGTTGCGCCCACTGTATTGTCTCACGTTGCCATAGTTCGGTGATTCATAGTAGTGGTATTTGTGATTATGCACAATTTATACGGCTTATTTTCGTGTGTTATAAACGATAGCCGAGGTAAAAAGAACATCCCTGTTACAGGCGTTATCAACATTATTAACTCATACTACATACTAATAAGTTGCTTAAAACTGCCAATTGACACCAAAGGCGATAGTATCGGCATCGGTCGTATCACTACCTCCACCAGCAGGTGACACAGTTTCATTGTTCCATTCACCAATCAATGTCAGTGTAGGGGTTAACTTGTGATGCACAAATAGCATGGTTAACTCACCATCAGAGATACCCGCACCATCGCGGTCGGTAATTTCATTTTCACCATAGCTGACACCGAGGGTCGTTTTACCCAATTGGTAATCGGCCTCGATATACCATTGTTCTAAGTCATCGGTATCTGGCGAGCAGCAGTTAATACCGGTGCCATCAGAAAATGCCGCTGTCAGTGCGAGTGCTCCAAGGCGTACCTCCCCACCAATATCGAAGCCTGTGAGTTCATCATCGCCCTCGGTGCTTTGATCGATCACACTGGCCCAAAGATCAAATTGCTCGCTGTTATAATTAACGGCTGCTTCAAAGCGTAAGTCATCGGATTGATCGCTACGGCCATTAATGGGGTCAAATAAGCCAACGGTAAAAGAGAGGCCATTAAAGGAGTTCGAGGTATACTGCACGCCCGCATGAAAGTCGGGGTAGTAATAACCGTAGTTAATACGACCTGCGGTTGCACCACCACCGTCGATGCTGCCCCCTCGACCCACACCGGGTAAACTGCCGGTATCATGGGCGAGCGAACTTAAACCAAAAATGGCAACATCGCGGCCAAACTTAAGAGTGCCAAAGTCACCGGCAATGCTGACTTGTGCGATCCGAACACCAAAGTTATCGGTTGAGCCATCACCTTGATCTTTAGCACCTTGGATCGATTGCACCGCTTGGAAAGTACCCGATACAGTGATGCCATTGTGCTCAGGGGCAACCACACCAATCGTCAGTTTTGATGGGTCAAAACCCGATTGCACCCGCGAGCTGGATTCATCGCTAGCGTCATCATCTAAATCGACCACAAAGGCTTGTATTTGTAACCCCACACTGCCGCGCCAGCCATTACCCAGGCTAAATTCGGTGGCGTGTACGGTCGTGGTCAGTGTTGCAAGGCTTGCAGCCACTAATGTGGCACCAAGAGCGGGCGAGAGTGTACGTGTTATTGTTTTCATCATAGGATCAATTCTCTTTTTATTATTGGGGGGCTAACTCTTTATTATTGGGTATAGAACTATCAAAAAAATACATTAAAGAACTATATCGAACACATAGAAATCAAAAAAATACTAAAATCTTCTTTATTATTAAAAATCGATTATTATCGAACATTTAAAGTTAAAAAAAACGCCTGTAACGGTGAGCGTTAACAAGCGCTAAGAACCGTTGTTTACTGCTGCCAGCTTTTTAACAGCTCATTGTAGGCAATGGTTTTGCCTTGGGGTTTTTCGTTGGCTAGCTTCGCTTTTGGCGAACCTGGCTGGCTTAGCCAGTAGGCGGGTTTCTTTTTAGGGTTGAGTTTAGGGCCACACTCGCCTTGTACTTTAGCGCGCTCTAGACGTCGCAGTACTTTATCTTGTGCGTTGGCTAGGCCATCGAGTGCCTCTTGTGGCGTTGATTCACCACTGGCGGCCTCTGCAATATACTGCCACCACAACTGCGCAAGCTTAGGATAATCAGGTACATTGGTACCTGTAGGTGACCATTGCAGACGTGCTGGGCTGCGATAGAATTCGACTAAACCACCGAGCTTGGGTGCTGCATCGGTCATGGCTTGTGAGTTGATATCGGACTCGCGAATCGGTGTGAGACCCACTAAGGTCTTTTTCAGTGACACAGTTTTAGCAACGGTAAACTGCGCGTATAACCAAGCGGCTAGGCGACGCTTTTCAGGGGTTGATTTTAAGAAGGTCCATGAGCCGGCATCTTGGTAACCCAGTTTCATGCCCTCTTCCCAGTAAGGCCCTCTAGGTGAAGGTGCCATACGCCATTTGGGCGTGCCATCGGCATTAACCACGGGCAAGCTTTTCTCGGTGAGTGCCGCGGTAAAGGCGGTATACCAGAAAATTTGCTGGGCAATATTGCCCTGCCCCGGTACAGGCCCTGCTTCGCCAAAGGTCATGCCCTGCGCTTCAGGTGGGGCATACTTGCGCAGCCAATCAACGTATTTGGTCGTTGCATACACAGCCGCCGGACCATTGGTTGCACCACCTCGCGATACACTGGACCCCACAGGGCGACAGCCATCGACACGAATACCCCACTCATCAACCGGTAGCCCATTAGGGATACTTTTATCGCCCGCACCGGCCATTGAAAACCATGCATCGGTAAAGCGCCAACCGAGTGAGGGGTCTTTTTTGCCGTAATCCATATGGCCATAGACCCGCTTGCCGTCAATATTTTTAACGTCGTTTGAGAAAAAGTCAGCGATATCTTCATAGGCAGACCAATTTAATGGCACCCCTAGTTCGTAGCCATATTTGGCTTTAAATTGTTGTTTTAAATCAGCGCGTTCAAACCAGTCGGCGCGAAACCAGTATAAGTTGGCAAATTGTTGGTCTGGCAGTTGGTATAACTTACCATCGGGCCCGGTGGTAAAGCTGGTGCCAATAAAGTCTTCTAGGTCTAGTGTTGGCAGGGTAAGATTTTTCGCCTCGCCTTCGATCATATCTGAGATCGGGACTACTTTTCCGTAGCGAAAATGTGTGCCTATTAAGTCGGAGTCATTGATCCAACCATCGTAGATATTGCGATTTGACTGCATTTGCGTTTGCAGCTTTTCAACCACATCACCCTCGCCGATTAGGTCGTGATTAACATTAATGCCGGTTATCTCAGCAAAGGCTTTCGCCAGTACTTTTGATTCATATTCATGAGTGGTAATGGTCTCAGAGACAACATTGATATCCATACCGCGAAAGGCTTTAGCGGCTTCGGTAAACCATTGCAGCTCTTTCATTTGTTCTTCACGGCTCAGTGTCGATTGGGTAAATTCAGTATCGAGCCATTTTTTGGCGGCATCAGAGTATTGATCGGCCATCGTATTGACACTTATACCAATGGCAGAAACCGCTGCAATCAGTGTAAGTAGACTAGATGGTTTTATTTTATTGTTGCTTTTCATATCTAACCCTTATCTTCTCGTTGTTAATATTGACTATTTAGCAATATTAGCTGACCACATACGGCCAATAATATGTACTAAATATCCATTGAGTTCACAGACTAAAGCATCTATGAATATCAATTTTTAATGGGCTAGCCCCAGCGTAAAACGCTGATTAGCCACACGACTGAAATACCAAATGCGATCCATATCGATTGCTCGCTCAGGGCGAGAAAAATCAAATGAATATAAGCACTGCCAAGTAAACCAATAAATAATCTATCACCACGGGTAGTGGCAATAATCGGTAAAAAACCCGTGCGCGCTATGGTTGGTGATTTTATTTCAGCAATAACCATAGCAATAATAATAAGGGCTATGGTGATAAAAAACGTTGCACTCACTGGTGACCAAGCCATCCATTCCATCTTTTACCTCACAATTAAACACGGCCCAAGGCAAAGCCTTTGGCAATATGATTACGTACAAACCAAACCACAAGACAACCTGGGATAATAGTCAGTACACCGGCGGCGGCTAATAGCCCCCAATCGACACCTTCACCGCCGATGGTGCGGGTCATAATGGCGCCGATGGGTTTTGCATGAATGGACGTTAAGGTGCGCGCCATCAATAGCTCTACCCATGAAAACATAAAAGAGAAGAACGCCGTCACACCAATAGCTGAGCGAATCATCGGCAGAAATATTTTGATAAAAAAGTGCGGAAAGCTATAACCATCAATATAGGCGGTTTCATCAATTTCTGTGGGCACCCCTGACATAAAGCCCTCAAGAATCCATACCGCTAGTGGCACACTGAATAAACAGTGAGCCAGTGCGACCGCAATATGCGTGTCAAATAAACCCACTGAAGAGTACAGTTGAAAAAAGGGCAGCAAAAATACAGCCGGTGGGGCCATTTTATTAGTCAGCAGCCAAAAGAATAGTGGCTTATCGCCTAAAAATCGGTAGCGACTAAAGGCATAGGCCGCAGGCAGTGCAGTGAGCAAGGTAATAATGACATTCATCACGACGTAAATCATCGAGTTTACATATCCCATGTACCAACTGGGATCAGTAAAGATCGTCATATAATTTTCAAATGAAAAATGTTGTGGCCAATAGGTTAATGAACCTAAAATTTCTTCATTGCTTTTAAATGACATCATAACTAGCCAATAAATCGGCAGCACAAGAAAGAGTATATAGAGGCTAATACCAAAAATTTTACGCTTATTCATCAGGCACCTACTTCTTATTATCAAGATGAGTGATCGTTGTAAAAAACAACCACGATACGAGCAATACAATTAAAAAATACACCAGTGAAAAGGCTGCCGCCGGGCCTAAATCAAACTGACCAATAGCCATTTTTGTCAGTGTTTGACTTAAGAAGGTGGTGGAGTTACCCGGCCCACCGCCGGTTAGCACAAAGGGCTCAGCGTAGATCATAAAGCTATCCATAAACCGCAGTAATACGCCTATTACTAACACACTTTGTAACTTGGGTAATTGTATGTAGCGAAATATGGCCCAAGCGGAGGCTTGATCAATATTGGCCGCTTGGTAGTAGGCATCGGGAATCGAGCGCAGGCCGGAGTAGCACAGTAGTGCTACTAGTGATGTCCAGTGCCACACATCCATCAGTAGTACGGTAAACCAGGCATCCATTGGGTTTGATGCATAGTTGTAATCGATACCTATACCGTTTAAGAATGCGCCCATCAAACCAATATCGGCACGGCCAAATATTTGCCAGATAGTGCCGACAACACTCCACGGGATCAACAACGGCATGGCAAGTACCACTAAACAGACAGAGGCCATACGACCTTTTGTCGGCATCATTAAGGCCACTAAGATACCCAGCGGTATTTCTATCAACAGTACCGCGCCTGAGAATATAAACTGTCGTAGTAGTGAGCTTTGTAGACGAGGATCATTGAGTACTTCGCGATACCATTCGGTACCTACAAATACACGACTTTGATCAAAGATATCTTGTACGGAATAGTTAACCACCGTCATCAGCGGGATAACCGCTGAAAAGGCCACTAATAACAGTACGGGTAAAACTAAAAACCACGCTTTATTATTTTGTATTTTTACGTTCATAGTTCATCTCCTTTAACGAGATACTCATCGACATAGACTTTTAAGTATTGTTCAGGGAATTGAACATGGGCTGTGTGTTCAGGAACGCGTTGGTCTTCTTCAAGGCGGGCTTTGATACGCTGGCCACTCAGTGAGAGTGTGAGTATTTTATAGGTGCCTAGGTTTTCAACATCGAGCACTGTCGCGACATAACTGCCCTCATCAAATGGGGTGTCGCTAACGCGTACAAACTCAGGCCGAATACCTATTTTAATATTGCTAGAGGCTATCGCCTTGGCGGTTTCAACCAATGCGGGCTTCAGTGGCACGTGGGTATCATTAAATACCGCCGCTGTGCCCTTAATAGTCACTTCGATTATATTCATACCGGGGCTGCCAATAAAATAGCCGACAAAGGTGTGCTCGGGCTCTTCAAATAAGGCTTGCGGGGTACCGAACTGAACGATTTTACCCTCGTACATCAGGGCAATTTTATCGGCAAAGGTAGATGCTTCTAGTTGATCGTGGGTGACATAGACCATCGTAATATTAAATTTTTCATGGATCTGTTTTAGCTT
>Ga0193959_1000284_pt1 | contig 20683 bp, 14 predicted proteins | sample FB_2_MG_FD_140333 | JGI IMG/M metagenome (GOLD analysis project Ga0193959, IMG submission 140333) | Microbial mat bacterial communities from the Broadkill River, Lewes, Delaware, United States - FB_2_MG | ecosystem: Environmental > Aquatic > Freshwater > River > Microbial mats | place: USA... | reverse complement strand
GCTCAGGCACTGCTGATCCGCATGGTCATGCGCCGTGGGGAGCACTTCCGTACCGACCAACTCAACTACCCCGAACTTCCTGAACTGGACCCGTTGCTCGTCATGCTGGCCAACGTCCGGTTGGTCAGCCTGGACCCTCTCCTTGATGCCGAGGAGCTGTTTCCGCTGCTGCGCAAGAACGAGCTGTGGCGACTGTGCTCACGCTTGGCTCCCGACCAACCCCCTGCGCGTCAGCTACGCAAGGCCGAACTGGGACTCTGGCTGAAGCAGCGAACTCAGGCAGCTCAACCGATACCCTCATGGCTGCCCGATGCCACATTCAGGCTGGTGGAGCTCAGGGTCGGCCCCTTGATGGAACGCTTGCGCCTGATGTTTTTTGGCAACCTGCATCAGGACTGGTCCGAATTTGTGGTCACCGAGCTGGGCCACCAGCGCTACGAGGCCGTTCCTCTGGACAGCCTGTCGGGGGCCTTTCACAGCCGGCAGGAGGTTGACCACTACCTGGGACTGGCACAACTGCAACAGCAGCTCGACACAACACAGGACCTGCCGGCACTGATACAGGCCCTGCCCGACGCCTGCCCGACGCCCTGGCTCGAGCATCGTCGCCGCAAGCTGGCATTTGCCATCGCCCAGCAGGCCGAACGCAGCGGCCTGTTCGAGACCGCCCGTCAGTTGTACCGGCACAACCCCCACCGGGAGGCACAGGTTCGTTACCTGCGTCTACTGGAACGTTTCGATACGCCTGACACCGCTTTTCAGGAAGCCCAGCGACAACTGTCCCACACCAGCCAACCCGAAGCCCGCATGCGTATTCAGCGCATCTTGCAGCGCAGTAGCAAAAAGGCGGGGCACCGTGTGCCAACAGTTTCACGCCCCGCCTTGCCCGAGATCACTCTGACCCTGCCACCGACCGAAGGCATACGTGTAGAGCAACAGGTCATTAGGCACCTGACCCAACAGGGCGGCCAGGCCTGGCATGTCGAAAACCGCCTGTTTACAGGCCTGTTTGGCCTGCTGCTCTGGCCGGCACTGTTTGCGCCGGTCCCCGGTGCCTTTTTCCATCCCTTTCAGGCCGGCCCCGCTGACCTGTACCGGCCGGATTTTTTCGCGCAGCGCCAGATGCTGGTTGATGCGCAGATGGAGCAGCTGCGCGACGGCCGCTACAAGCACGGCATACTGCACAGGCTGCAGCAAAAGCGTGGCACTGCCTGCAGTCTGATACACTGGCCTTCGCTGGATACGGAGCTGGTTGAACGGGCGCTTGATCTGATCCCGGCCCAACACCTGGACGCCGTTTTCCGTCATCTGATGCTGGACCTGCGCCACCATCGGCGGGGATTGCCGGATCTGCTGTATCTGGAACCAGACAGCGGCAGCTACCAGCTGGTGGAGGTCAAGGGACCCGGCGATCGGTTGCAGGACCATCAGCGTCTCTGGCTGGAACGCTTTATAGACCTGGGCATACCTGCTACCCTATGCCACGTCCGACATCCGTCATGATTTGATGTAGATGACCGACAGTTTCCCAACCTTTCGCCAGTAAATCGCCCCCAACCCAAGCTGTTTCGGGAAGTCACTCCAGTGTCTGTCAAATCCTTTTTCCGCATCGATCTGAAGCGCCTGATTCTTGTACTGGCGTTCTCCACCGCCGCCGTTACCCTGCTCAATGGACTCAATGCCAGTTACCAGGTTCAGCGTCAGCTGTTGATTGAACAGACGCTGGAAAGCAATGAGGCCTATGCCACCAAGCTGGCCGCCTCAACCAACAATTTCCTGATTGCTGCCCAGCAGCAGCTGGCGTTCAGCGCCGACGAAATTCTGTATCACCTGGATAACAGCGACCTGCTGGATCAGGTCGCGGAGCGCCTGCGGCGGCAAACCGACAGCTTCAACTCCATTGTCATCGTCGATAACCAGGGCATGGTGCTGGCCACCTCACCCGAAACATTGCAGATTCTGGGCGACCAGCTGGCATCACCTGGCGCAGTGCAGGCACTGGAACAGCGCCGCCCCTTGATCAGCGCGCCCTATATTTCGGCGGCCGACAACCTGCTGGTGTTTATCTCCCAGCCCCTGATCGACGCGGCCGGCACCTATCGCGGCTATATCGGGGGCTCGCTGTACCTGAAAGAGCGCAGCATTCTCAACGACCTGCTCGGCACCCATTACTACGAAGATGGCTCCTATATATATGTAGTCGACCAGAATCGACGCCTGCTATACCACCCGGACGCCGAGCGCATCGGCACTCAGGTTGACAATAATCCGGTGGTTGACGCCGTTACCCAAGGCGAGGAAGGCACCGCACGCCTGAACAACAGCGAAGGGGTGAACATGCTGGCCGGCTATGCTCCCATTCCCGCAGCCAGCTGGGGCGTGGTGGCTCAGCGCCCGACCCAGGCAACCCTTGCACCGCTCAAACAGCAGGTGCAAAGCGTGTTTCAACACAGCCTGCCGTTGGCGCTGCTGACACTGATACTGATCTGGTGGCTATCGCGACTGATATCCGATCCGCTGAAACAGCTGGCCGACAACGCCCAGAACATGGATCATGACTGTACCCCCCGCCGCATCCAGAAAGTCCACTCCTGGTACTTTGAAAGCGCCGAGCTCAAGCGCGCCATGCTGGTCGGGGTCAACCTCCTGCACACACGACTGGGCAAGCTGCAGAACGCGGCATCCACCGACCCCCTGACCGGGCTGTGTAACCGGCGTACACTGGACGAAATGCTGCACCTGTACCAGAGCGAGCATATCCCCTTTAGTGCATTGGCGATCGATATTGACCATTTCAAGCGCATCAATGACACCTTTGGTCATGACATCGGCGACCATGTGCTGAAATCGTTGGCACACCTGATGCAGAGCTGTTTCCGCAAGGATGATCTGGTATGCCGCTCCGGTGGTGAGGAGTTCATTCTGCTGTTGCCCAACACCGATCTGGAAACCGCATTCGCCCTTGCCGAGCGCCTGCGCCATCAAGTGGCTGCCACCGATTTTACCCCTGCTGGCACGGTGAACATTTCGATTGGCCTGGCTGAATGGCCATTGCAGGCTGACGAACCCCTGCAGGTGCTCAAGTACGCCGACAAGGCGCTCTATCATGCCAAGGAAAACGGTCGCAATCGCTGTATCGTTCATCAGGACAGGCCCCGGCCTGCCACTTAATAAAAAAGATGCCGACACGAAGGCCGGCATCAAGATGGGCAGGCCGGGGGGCACTCCCGACTGCCCTGCACGCAAACAGAACCTTGAACCGCTAGCCTTCCCCCTCGTTGACCGCAACGGCTGCACCCCGTGAGCGTACCTTGCCCAGCAAGGCAGACAGCAGCGGCAACACCAGAACCAGCACTGCAATCGAAGTAATTACCAGCGTCAGGGGACGCTCCCACAGAAATGAGAAGCTGCCATCTGTGACGGTCAGCGCCCGCCCCAGGTTGTTCTCCATGATGCCACCCAGAATAAAGCCCAGCAGCATCGGCGCCATCGGGAACTGCAACAGCTTCAGGAAAATGGCGATCAGGGTGATCAGCACCATCATCTGAATATCAAAGGTGTTGAAACTGACCAGATACACGCCGGTGATCGAGAAAAACAGGATCAGCGGAATCAGAATCGGCCGCGGAATCGCCAGCAGACGCGAAATGTACGGTATCAGCGGCAGGTTCAGGATCAGCAGTACCAGATTGCCGAAATACATGGAGATGATCACCGACCAGAACACATCCGGGTTATCCATGAACAGGCGCGGACCCGGCTGGATACCATAGGCAATCAGCGCCCCCAGCATGATGGCGGTGGTACCTGAACCCGGAATTCCCAGCGTCAACAGCGGCACAAAAGATCCGGTCGAAGCCGCGTTATTGGCGGATTCCGGTGCCGCCAGGCCACGCAGAGAGCCCTTGCCGAACTTCAGCTTTTCCCTGGCCGATGCCAGATTGCGTTCCATGCCATAGGCAAGGAAGGAGGCAATAGTCGCACCCGCTCCCGGCAGTACTCCGACGATAAAACCGAAGATGGAGGAACGGCCAATGGTCGGCGCAACCTCTTTTATCTCCTCCCTGCTCAGCTTCATGCTGCCCAGTGAAGCCATATCCATGTCCGGCTCTTCTTCCTTGTGCTGACCACGCATTACCGTCATCACCACTTCAGTCAGGGCAAAGGTCGCCATTGCCAGCAACAGAAAACTCACCCCGTCAATCAGATCAACACTGCCGAAGGTAAAGCGTGTCGCACCCGAAGTCACATCCGTACCGACGGTCGCAATCATCAGACCAAACACCGTCATCAACAGCGCCTTGATCACCTGCCCCTTGCCGGAGAAGGCCGCCACGGCCGTCAGGCCCAGCAGCATCAGGGCGAAATAGTCGCCGGACTGGAAGCTCAGCGATACCGACGCCAGTGCCGGAGCCGCGAACAGCAACACCAGCGCACCAATGGTGCCGCCGGTAAAAGACGAATAGGCGGCCAGCGCCAGCGCCTTGCCGGCCTGGTTTTTCTGCGCCAGCGGATAACCGTCAAACGCGGTGACCACGGTGCTGGCACAGCCCGGTGCGTTGATCAGAATGGATGAGGTTGAACCGCCAAATACGGCGCCATAGTACACCCCGGCCATCAGAATGATGCCCGATGCCGGGTCAAGACCATAGGTAACCGGTATCATCAACGCCACGGCGGAGATCGGCCCCAGCCCCGGCAGCATGCCGATGAAGGTGCCGGCAAAGCAGCCCACCACCACCATCATCAGGTTGAATGGCATGACCGCTGTGGTCAGGCCGGTAATGATTCCATCCCACATGACATCAGCCCCCCATCAGTCCGGTAAACAGGCGCCCTGGCGCCAGATAGATATCCAGCAACTGCGACAGCAGAAACCAGAGCACCACGGCAAACGGCACCGACGCCAGCAACAGCGTTTTCACCCTGCGCACACCCAGCAGCCAGTAGCCGCCGATCAGAAACAGTACCGTGGACACCAGAAAACCCAGCCAGGGCAGCGCAACGCCCAGCAGTGAAACCAATACCAGCAGCCTGGCCACCAGCCAGAAGTCGTAGCCGGCCAGTTGAATACGTCCTTCGCTGGAACGGTCAGCCGTCACAATCAGGGCAATCGATAGAATCCCCCCCAGCAGCGCCAGGGCATTGGGCAGGGATTGAGCATTGAACGGGGCGAATTCGTCCCCCGGCAGCAGTGCGATATCACCGGCATAATAGCCGTATGCCACTGACAGGCAGAGGAACACCAGACCGCCGATGTGATCTTTGGAAATTGTCATAATCAGGTCCTCGAAAACAGCAGGCATGTCCGGCGACGGCCGCCAGCGCCCACTTTCATTGACCGGAAAGCGGGGCTGGTTAATTGGCGAGCAGTCACCGACACGAACGCGAGGCAGGTCTCTTAACGCAGGAAACCGAGTTCGCGCATCAGGTCACCAATCTCCTGTTCCTGCTGCTCCAGGAAGGTGACGAACTCATCACCCGGGCGGAAGTCTTCGGCCCAGCCGTTACGGTCACGTACCACCGTCCATTCGGGAGTGTCGTACATCTTTTTCAGCACTTCGATGAACTCGTCACGCTTGCTCTGTGGCAAACCCGGTGCCGCGAAGAAACCGCGCCAGTTAACGAAGGTGGCGTCATAACCCAGCTCCTGTAGCGTGGGTACGTCCGGCGCTGCCTGCGACCGTTCGTGGCCGGTCATGGCCAGAATGCGCACCTCACCGGCTTCAGCCAGTGTCAGTGCCTCACTGAAACCGGTCGAGAGCACATCGGCCTCGCCAGACAACAAACCGGCCATTGCCTTGCCGCCGGCATCATAGGCCAGATACTTGACCCTGCGCGGATCACCGCCTGCAGCCTTGAACGCCTGCGCCGCGACCAGATGGTCCATGCTGCCACGCGCAGACCCGCCGACAACGGTGACCGAACGCGGGTTCTTCAGGTAGGCCTCCGCCAGCTCGGTAAAGCTGGTGTAACCGGAATCAGCCTTGACCACAAACGCGCCGTAATCACCCACGGTGGCTGCCACCGGGGTCAGATCTCGAAATGACTGGGGAAAGACCTTGGACAGAGAGCGAATCACAATCGGGGTGGAGTTCACCATCAGGGTATCTTCGGACTGCTCGGCGATTTCGATCAGATGGGCAATCGCCTTGCCACCGCCACCACCGGACAGGTTCTCGTAGGAAACGGACTCAACCAGCCCGGATTTTGATAACGCCTCACCGGTACCACGGGCCGTGCTGTCCCAGCCACCACCGGCACCACCGGGAATCAGAAAGTGAACCGTATCGACAGCAGCCTGAGCCATGCCGGCGCTAAGACAGGTGGCCAGCGCAGTAGCCAGCGCCAGAGAACGGGGGCGGAAAGTCGGTTTGGAGACCATGGGGTTTACCTCATTATTGTTGTATGGGCTTTAGCCTGAGGTCAGCCTATTAAGCCCGTGCCGATACAGAAACCTTATGAATTTAAAGAGCTTTTAGTCTTTAAAGTGCATTTTGTTCATTCTGTTCACGGGCATTCCATTTCGGCTAGAGTTAACATCGGGCAGCAAAAAGAGTGACCGCATGAAACTGTCAATTCGGCGTTACCCGCTCAAAACCCGCATGGTGCTGATTCTGGGGCTGATTGCCCTGCTGCAGACCGGCGCACTGGGGCTCTTTGCACTCCACTACCTGGCTTCGGCTCTGGAAGAGCAGATGGGCGAACGCGCCCTTCACGTTGCCAAAACCATTGCCAGCATTCCTCAGGTCATCAAGGCGGTCGAGGCACGAGACTCCTCCGAACTTCAGCCTCTGAGCCTGACACTGGCCGATCGCACCCAGGCTCGCTTTGTCGTCATTGGCGACCGTAATGGCCTGCGGCTGGCCCACCCCCTGTCCGAGCGCCTCGGCTACTCCATGGCCGAAGATGACGATGACGATCTCACGCCCACCCTGGCCTACGGTCTGGCTCAGGTCACCCGCGCCGAAGGCAGTCTCGGCCTGTCCATGCGCGCCCGTGCGCCCATCTACGATCTGGCTGGAGAGAAAATCATCGGGCTGGTGTCAGTAGGCTATCTGCTCGACCGAGTAGAAATATTCATCAACCGCTACCGCCTGACGCTGGTGATGGTCATTCTGGCGGCTTTTGCGTTCAGCGTCGCCACCGCTGTCTGGTTTGCCAGCCACTTCAAGAAAGCGATTTTCGGTCTGGAGCCGGAACAGATCGGCCGCCTGTTTCAGGAGCGCAACGCCACCCTGCAATCGATCCGCGAGGGCATTATCGCCATTAATGCCGAAGGATTGATCACGACCATCAATGAAGCGGCCCGCACCATTCTCGACCTGCCCGACCAACGCAGTCTGCTGGGCCAGCCGATTGCGCAGGTCTTACCCTACAGCCGGATGCCGGAGGTGCTTAGTAATGATGTCGCCCAGTTCGATCAGGTGGTCCGGGTGGGAGATCTGGAGCTGATTGTGAATCGGGTGCCTTTACACCAGAACGGCAGGGTGACCGGCGTGGTATCCAGTTTCAGGCGCAAGGATGAGCTGCACCAGCTGGCCCGCAAACTGAGCCATATCCAGCAGTATGCCGACAGCCTGCGCAGCCAGGCACACGAATACTCCAACAAGCTGCACACCATTGCGGGCCTGATCCAGATCGGTGCCAGCGAGGAGGCGCTGGCGCTGATCGGTCAGGAAACCCGTGATCATCAGGCACTGATCCACCTGCTGGTGGAAGCGGTACCGGACCCGGTACTGGCCGGTTGCCTGCTGGGCAAGTACAACCGCGCCCGTGAACTGGGGCTCTATCTGGAAATCGACCCGGACAGCCGGATGCTCGACCTGCCGCACTGGATTCCGCGTGAGCAGCTGGTCAGTATTATCGGCAACCTGCTCGACAACGCCTTCGAAGCAACGCTCAGGCATTCAGGCCCGGGGCAGTCGGTTCTGCTCAGCATGACCGACCTGGGTGACGACCTGATTTTCGAAATCGAAGACCGGGGGCCAGGTATCCCCGATGAGCAACAGCACCTGATTTTCACCAAGGGGTTCACCAGCAAGGCAGAAGCGGGACATGGGCTGGGGCTGCATCTGGTCAGCAACCTGATCCAGCAGCTGAACGGCACCATTACCATCGACCCCGGAGAGCAGGACGGCAGCCGCTTTACGGTGTACATTCCGAAACGGCAACACCCGTCTCAACCCGCAGGAGTACCGCATGAGTAATCCTATTCGCGTCGTCATCGCCGAAGATGACCCTCAGATCGCCGAGATTCAGCAACGTTTCCTTGAGCGCATTGAGGGTATAGAACTGGTGGGCATCGCGCACAGTCTGGATGCAGCCCGCGATCTGGTCGAGGTGATGCAGCCTGAGCTGCTGCTGCTCGATATTCAGTTCCCGTCCGGCACCGGGCTGGATCTGCTGCGCGAGCTGAGAACCGGCAACAGCGCCACCGACGTGATTCTGATCACCGCTGCCCGAGAGGTCGATACACTGCGGGAGGCCCTGCGTGGCGGTGTGTTTGACTACATTCTCAAGCCGCTGGTATTTGAGCGGCTGCAGGATGCTCTGCACAACTTTGCCCGCCATCTTGACCAGCTGCGCGCCATGGAATCCCTCGCTCAGGCCGATGTCGACAGCCTGTTGCCACGCGGCCAGACCGCACGTCCGACCGCCACCTCTCAGCCTGCTGCCGCCGATCGCCTGCCCAAGGGAGTGGATGCCCTGACCCTGGAAAAGGTGCGCCAGGCTTTCAGCGCCACCACCGAGCCACAGAGTGCAGAGGAAGTCGGCGCTGCCATTGGCGCCAGCCGTACCACGGCTCGCCGCTATCTGGAATATCTGGTCAGCACCCGAGAGCTGGAAGCCGGCGTCAACTACGGCAGCGTGGGCCGTCCTGAACGGCGCTACAAACGCACGTGAACAGCCCCTGTCACATCAGAACTGATCTTCAGGCACTGCCATAACACTGCCACTGCCTGCCAACAGGCTATCCAGATACCCCTGTGTACGGGGCAGCAGGTGCTCATGATAAAACAGGCAGGTCGCTTTTTTGGCTTGTAGAAAGGCTGCGTCTCCCTCGCCGGTGTCCAGCTGTTCCTGCGCTTTCAGCGCCGCGCGTGCCAGCATCCAGCCACCCCCCAGATACCCCAGCAGCATCATGAAAGGCACACTGACACAACCGGCTGCGGCCGGGTCTCGCGTCGCATTTTCCAGCAGCCAGGCACGGGCAACACGTGCTGCATCCAGTGCCTTGCGTAACCCCACACCTCGACAGCCCAGCGCATTACTGGCCTCCAACACCTTCAGCGTTGTCTCGATCTCAGCAAACCAGTCGCTCAGCGCCTGACCACCATCCAGCAGGGTTTTGCGACCGACCAGATCCAGCGCCTGAATGCCGGTCGTACCTTCATAGATGGTCAGAATACGAGCATCACGGTAGTGCTGTGCCACCCCGGTCTCTTCGATATAGCCCATGCCGCCGTGCACCTGCCCCGCCAGATAGGTCACCTCCTGTGCCAGTTCGGTACACCAGCCCTTGACGATAGGCGTCAGCAATTCCAACCGAGCATAATGGCGTCCGCGCTGTTCGGCATCGGGTACCAGTCGGGCGTGATCGGCTTCGGCCGCCGCTGCATACGCCAATGCACGCATCGCTTCGGTGGCCGCTTTCATCAGCATCAGCATGCGCCGCACGTCCGGAAAGTGAATGATGGTAAAACGGCTGCCGTCCGGCCGGGTACCCTGCAGCCGTTGACGGGCATAGTCCCGTGCCTGCTGATAGGCCCGTTCGGCAATGGCTACGCCCTGCAGACCCACCGCCTGACGTGCACTGTTCATCATGGTGAACATCTGCGCCAGCCCCTGGTGCGGTTCTCCAATCAGATAGCCGATGGCACCTTCATGGTCACCGTAGCTCATGACGCAGGTGGGGCTGGCATGAATGCCCAGCTTGTGTTCGATGGCGATACAGCTCAGGTCATTGGCCTCACCCGGCTCACCATCCTTGCCGGGCAGATACTTGGGTACCAGAAACAGTGAAATGCCTTTTACCCCGGCCGGAGCATCCGGCAGACGGGCCAGCACCAGATGCACGATATTGTCGGTCATCCGGTGATCGCCCCAGGTAATGAATATCTTCTGACCGCTGAGCCGGTAATGATCGCCTTCGGGCCAGGCACGGGTCTTGAGGGCTGCCAGATCGGTGCCCGCATCCGGCTCGGTCAGGTTCATGGTGCCAGACCACTGCCCCGATACCATGTGGTGCAGATACTCCCGTTGCAAGGCATCGCTGCCGTGAGTCGCAATCAGTTCGGCCGCCCCCTGAGTCAGCAGTGGACAGAGCGAAAAGGCCATGTTGGCGGACTGCCAGATTTCATCCACCGCAAACCCCACCAGGTTGGGCAACCCCTGACCGCCGAAGGCGGACGAGGCCGTCAGCCCGTTCCAGCCGCCGTCGATAAACTGACGATAGGCTTCGCGAAAGCCCGGTGCCTGCTCGACGCCTTCGGCCCCCAGCCTGCAGCCATCCCGGTCGCCGCTCCGATTCAGGGGCACCAGCACCTCGGATGCCAGACGCGCCGCTTCGGCCAGAATCACCGGCAGCAGATCGGCATCGAATGCCTCCCCGCCTTCTCGCTGACAGAGCTGACTCAGACCAAGCACCTGTTGCAACAGGAACTCGACTTCGCGCTGGGGATGTATGTAATCATGCATGATTCTGTCTCCCTCATTGTGCGGAGCCCGGCCCTGGGCCTGTTAGCGTCCTGTACCGGCACAGGCCGGTTTTTTCAAATCAGGCTCAGGGGTAAAACCGCTGACCGGTTCGCTGACGTGCCCTGAACCCTTCGGTCAACTGATAAAGTGCACCTCTGGACTGGTGGAATTCGGCCCGCGCCGCAAACTGGTCCAGCCCCAGGCTATCGATATACCTGAGCGCCCCGCCACGAAAACGCGGGAACCCCAGCCCCAGTATCAGGCCCATATCCACCTCGGCCGGTGAATCCACCACACCCTCGTCCAGACAGCGCACCGCTTCCAGACACAGGGGGATCATCATGCGCTCCAGGATCTCCTCATCGCTCAGCGACAACGGCTCTCCGGCACTGGCATCGATCAGGCTCTGTGCCTGCGCGGATGGCTGCCTGCTGCGCGGGCCCCGCTCGTCCTGCCCATAGACATAGAAGCCGGCACCGCTTTTCTGTCCCCGGCTGCCGGCATCCAGCAGTTTCTCGGCGATCAAGTCGCCATCGTGGGCCATGCGCTCACCATAGCCCTGCTGCAGAACCCGGTCGGCATGCACCAGAATATCCAGCCCGACCACATCCGCCAGATAGGCCGGCCCCATCGGCCAGCCGAAGGCTTCCATCACCGCGTCGATGCGTTCAAACGGCACCCGGTCCAGCAACAGGCGGTTGAAGGCATTGAAATAGGGAAACAGGATGCGGTTGACCAGAAACCCCGGGCAGTCGTTGACCAGAATGGGCGTTTTGCCCAGCTGCATGGCATAGGCCATCACACGGGCAATGGTCGACTCGGCGGTTTCCTTGTCCCGCACCACTTCCACCAGCGGCATCCGGTGCACCGGATTGAAGAAATGCATGCCACAGAAACGCTCGGGGTGCTGCAGCTGACCGGCCAGCCAGCCGATGGAGATGGTTGAGGTGTTACTGGTCAGAACCGCATGCTCTGACAGCTGATGCTCCACTTCGGCCAGCACCGATGCCTTGATCTGCGGCTGCTCGACCACCGCTTCAACCACCAGATCAACATCGGCAAAACCGGCAAAGTCCAGCTGCGGGCTGATCGCGCCCAGTACCTTGGCTTTCGCGGATTCGCTCAGACGCCCCCTTTCGACCTGTTTGTCGAGCAGGCCGGCTGCCGTTTTGACCCCAAGCTCCAGCGCGTCCTGCCGGATATCCTTCATCACCACCGGCACACCTTTGGAAGCCGACTGAAACGCTATGCCACCGCCCATTACCCCTGCTCCCACAACGGCAGCCTTGCCAACCGGCAGGCTCTGGCGGGCAAAGGCCCGCGCCTTGCGCTTCAGCAGCTGATCGTTCAGGAACAGGCCGATCAGATTGCGAGTCACCTCGCTACCGGCCAGCTGAATCAGTGTGTCCTGCTCCAGCGCCAACGCCTCCCTGAACGACAGGCCGGCATGGGCGGCGACCAGCTGCAGGATGGCAGCCGGTGCCGGATAATGCGGGTCCAGCTTGCGCGCGAAAGCCTCAACCAGCGGCTCTGGTTGTAGATGCAGCTGAACATGTTTGCGCGCCCGCGCCTCATGAAAATCGACTTCGCCCTTGATGGCAGCACGCAGCAGCACACGCCCCTCTGCATTCAGCTGGTCGGCCGCCACCACCAGATCCACCGCACCCTGTTCAAGCGCGGCCTCGGCCCCCGCCGGCTTGCCGGTCAACATCCAGGACAGCGCCAGCTGGGCACCAATCAATCGCGTCAGGCGCACCGTGCCGCCCCAGCCGGGACAGATACCCAGATTCACCTCGGGCAGGCCAACGCGACCGCTCCGGCTCATGACACGGAAATCGGTGCTCAATGCCAGTTCAAAACCGCCCCCCAGTGCCATGCCGTTGATCAGGCTCAGGGTTGGAAACGGCAGGTTTTCCAGCCGCGCAAACAGCTGCTGCAATCGAGCCAGACGCGCGCGCAACTCATCCGGCGGCAAGGCGAAAAGGCCCATGAATTCGGTAATGTCGGCACCGAGAATGAAATCCGGCTTGGCACTGCAGATCAACAGGCCTTGCACGTTTGCAGACTGCTCCAGACTGTCCAGCACGGTTTCCAGTTCCTGCAGTGCCTGACGGCTGAGTGTATTGACCGAGGCTTCGCGAGCATCCAGTACCAACTCGGCGATGCCGTCATCCTCCAGGACTAGACGCATCATCTCCCCTTCAAACATGATCATCCCCCTTCCTGCACACGTTCAAACAATGCCGCTATCCCCTGCCCCCCTCCGATACAGAGGCTCACCATGGCATAACGGCCCTGAATGCGGTTGAGTTCATGCAGTGCCTTGACGGTGATCAGCGCACCGGTTGCCCCGATCGGGTGCCCCAGCGAAATACCGCTGCCATTGGGGTTGACCCTGTCCATCGGCAACTCCAGCTGCTGAATCACCGCCAGTGCCTGCGCGGCAAAGGCTTCGTTGATTTCGTACAGATCAATATCATCGACCTCCAGCTGCTGGCGCTGCAGCAGGGCTTGAATGGCCGGTACCGGCCCTATGCCCATCACCTCGGGCGCCACGCCGACCACGGCATAATCCACCAGCCGTGCCATGGGCCGGATGCCCTGCGCCTGCGCTGCCTCGGCCGACATCAGCACCAACGCCGCTGCCGCATCATTCATACCCGAGGCATTACCGGCGGTCACCGTGCCACCCGGCTTGAACACCGGTCTGAGTCCGGCCAGATGCTCCGCTTCACAACCCATGCGCACATGCTCATCGACCGCGAACAGCCGAGTTCCCCCTTTCGCCCGGACCTCGACCGGCACAATCTGTGTTGCAAAATAGCCCTGCTCGATCGCCTGCTGGGCGCGCTGATGGCTCAGCGCCGCAAGGGCATCCTGATGCTCACGTGAAATGTGGAAACGCTCGGCAAGGTTCTCCGCTGTTACCCCCATGTGTACCCCGCTGAGCGGACAGTGCAGCGCCGCCAGTACCGGATCGATCAGTGGCATGTCGCCCATGCGCTGCCCGAAGCGGGCATTGGGTAACTGGTAGGGCGCGCGGCTCATCGATTCGGCACCACCGGCCAACGCGACCTCAGCCAGTCCCAGCTGAATCTGCTGCGCGGCCGTCAGCACGGCCTGCAGACCGCTGCCACACAGGCGGTTCACCGTCATCGCCGGCAGGCTCTCCGGCAACCCGGCCCTCATTGCAGCGACCCGTGCCAGATAGGCATCCGCCGGCTCGGTAGCCAGCACACTGCCCAGCACACACTGACCCACCTGTTCAGGCGCAATACCGGCACGCTGTACCGCCTCCTGCACCACCCGTGTTGCCAGCTCATGCGGGGCATGCCCTTTGAGGCTGCCGCCATAGTCGCCCACTGCCGTGCGTACACCACTGACCACTACCACATCTCTTGTCTCCATGGCCCCTCCTGATTCGGGTCCGGCAGGGTCGCTCCGATACCACCTTGAGTCCCCTGGCATCTGTGTCATGCCCTTAAGTCTAGTTAGATCCGACAAAAATGAAGGCAAAAGGTGCTGGCAGTGATCAGGTGAAACGCCTGCGTTGATACGCTTCCCTGATTCAGAAATCCGGGCAAGAGACGCTTTTTATGCGGTTATTAACGAGAGGCAAACGGCGCTCAAGACGATTCAGCAGATCGGCGGCCAGCAGCATCAACGCCAGATAAATGGTGATGGCTGCGGCGGTTGGCAGTCCCGCATCGAGCAGTATCGGGACCAGAAACAGAAAGGGGTAATGCACCAGAAACAGCGCAAAGGCCAGATCGCTGAGCCACCGAACAACAGCCCCTGCCGGCAGCGTCAGTCTGGACCAGAAGGCTTTCGGCAGCCGTAGCGCCAGATAAAGACCAAGCCCGAATTCAAACAGACGGCAGGGCGGAAACCAGTCGCCCGGACGGCCCGGCATGAAGCCGTACTGACGATATAGCCAGCCCTGCACTTGCTCCAGTGTTGACGAGTCCTGCAGTGGAATGCCCCATTGCCCCACGTACCAGCGCGCACTCAGGCTGATTCCGAACAGCGTCACCAACGTCAGGTGGGGCCAGCGCTGCATACACACGAGCATGATCGGTGCCAACAGATACAGACTCATGATCAGCGCAATATACCAGGTGGGCGGGTTGTAGGGACCGCCCCAAAGCCCCACCCAGGCATAGAATCCGGTCAGGCTGCCGAGCAGATCAACCATCAGGCCGTTGGGAAACAGCTCCGGCCACTCACCCTCCAGTCCCCCTTCGCTCAAGGCATACCCCAACATCGCCAGGGGGATGGAAAGCCAGTACACGGGGTAGATGCGGATGACTTTTTTCAGCAGATACTGCGGATAGCGGCCCATTTGAACGGGCCTGCCCAGCCCTGCCAGCACGCCAGACAAAACCAGAAACACACTGACGCCAACACCGCCCAGACTGACGTAGTAGAGGTTTTTCCAGCCGAAGAAATCGCCGCTGGCATGCCCCAGCAGCTGTCCCAGGTGGGCCACCAGTACCAGCACAATGGCCAGGATGCGCAAACTGTCCAGCAGGGTCGAACGGTTCATGGCAGCGGCCCGTCGCTCTCCAAGGGGTATACGCTGCACCCTAGTCGCTCCCTGTGACAGTTTGACGGAGGCCCGGCCATCAAAAGGGTTTGCTGGCCAACCGAACCGTTCTAGCATAGGACTCTGCTCACAACCCTCTACTCGCAACTTACTCGCAACCCTGATCACCACAAGCCGCATGGAGATGCGGCGCTGCATCGGAATGGACGAACAACATGCAACAGGATCTGACCCGTGTTTCCAAATATCTGAGCTTTATCCTGAGGCACAGGCCCGACAGCATCGGCCTTTCTCTGGATGCCAACGGCTGGGCCTCCATTCGGGAACTGGTAGACAAGTCGAGCGCCGCTGGCCTGACCCACGAATTACTGGAAATCGCTGTTGCCACCAACGACAAGCAGCGTTTTGCCATCAGCGCAGATGGCGACTTCATACGCGCCAACCAGGGGCATTCGATTGAGGTGGAACTGGACCTGGCGCCCGTCACGCCGCCCGAACAGCTGCTGCACGGAACCGCAACCCGCTTCTGGTCATCCATTCAGGCGCAGGGGCTGCAGAAAGGCCAGCGCCACCACGTCCACCTGACCGAATCACGGGCGGTGGCGCAGTCCGTCGGTTCACGCTATGGCCAGACCCTGCTGCTTGAAATCCGATCGGGCGCCATGCATGAAGCCGGATTCAAGTTTTTCAAAACCGCCAACCATGTCTGGCTGGTTGAACGGGTGCCCATCGAATTCATCCGCGTCATTCACGACTGAAACCGGTATCAAACCTGAAGTCCGGCGGCACTTTCAGCGTCCAGCCGGGCGCATTCCGCCTCAACCTGCGCCATATCGGCCAGCAGCGCCTCAATGCCAGCCCAGTGGCCGAGCTGGTCCAGCGATTCCTCAAGGCGCAGGGCTGCTGCCTCCAATCTCACGTTGGCCACCGTCCCCGCCCCTCCCTTAAGGCGATGCGCCAACCGTTTCCCTTCTGCCGGATTGCCCGCTTTCCAGGCCTGCTCCAGTCCATCAGCCATTACCCTCAGGCTGGACGCAAATGCCTGCAGGCAATCCAGATACAACTCCTCGTCATCGCCAAACTGGTGGCGTACCCGCTTCGGATCAACGGAGGTCGGCAGCCCGGCAAGCCAGCCATCCCATTCAGGAACAGAACTGGCAGCCTCAACTGTCGCTTCGGTTTCAGTGTGTGGCGCGCAGGCAGGGGCAGTACCAAACAGTGCACGAAGCTGCTCATAAAGATCCTCAATCAGCAGGGGCTTGGCAAGATAGCCGACCATACCCGCATCCATCGCGGCCCTGCGGTCTTTTTCCTGCACCGAGGCCGACAGGCCAATCACCGGCAGCGTTCTGTCAGCCAGCAGTGCAGCCGTCGCCTCGTACCCACTCATTCCGTTCATGTGAATGTCCATCAGCACGGCATCAAAGGATGCTGCCGCGACCGCATCCAGTGCGGCTTCACCCGACTCAACCGCTGTCGAGCTCGCTCCCAGCTTTTCCAGCAGGCGGCTGGCAATTTCACGGTTCACATCCAGATCATCCACCACCAGAACATGCAGCTGCGGCAGCGGTTCCCGTTCGCTTTCTCCCCTGCTGACCACTCTGGGTTGCCCCTTGCCCTGCAGCCGATTACACAAGGCCTTGTACAGGCGTGCCGGCGTCAAGGGCTCAGCCACACAACTCACGTTCATGGCTGACAGGGTAGCACAGCCCTGACTTACCTGGCCTGGTGGCACTACAACAACGATAGCGGGCAGATTTTCGACCGAACCGGAGGCTGCCAGCCAGTGCGACGACAAGCCCTGCAGCTGGTCCGCTCCCAGCAGCCAAACCGAATTCGGCCCGATACCGCAGGGCGATTGTTGCAATGCTTCGGGCGTCAACGTGCGCACCTGCACGCCCCAGGCGTCAATCAGCGCCTCCAAACCGGCCCCAAGGAAACAAGATGTGTCGGCCAGGCACAGTTCCAGCGCATTCAACTCCCAGTCCCGATACCGGCGCGCCCCGCTGCCAACACCCATTTCAAGTTCCAGTGTGAAGGTACTCCCCTCCCCTGGCAGGCTGGCGACTGCCAGTATTCCACCCAGCCGTTCCGCCAGCCCTCGGCAGATCGAAAGCCCCAGCCCCGAGCCACCAAACTGTCGTGTCGTGCTGGCACCCGCCTGACCAAAGGTCTCGAAAATATGTGACTGCTGCTCGGCCGTCATGCCAATTCCCGTATCCCTGACCTCAAATACGACCTGTAGCCTATCCTCCCGCTCAGCCTTCAAAGCAATGCTCAAACGGATTTCACCCTCTGCCGTAAACTTGATGGCATTACCCACCAGATTGGACAGAATCTGCCCCAGCCGCAGCGGGTCTCCCTTCAGCCGATCGGGCAGCCGCATGTCGACGTCAACACTCAGCCGAAGCCCCTTATTCTCGGCTGCGAGAGCAAACAGGTCGACCGACCGCTGCAGCACCTCTTCCAGCTCAAAATCGACCGTTTCCAGTGGCATGCGCCCCGCTTCCAGCCGGGACAGATCGAGAATATCGTTAAGGATTTTGAGCAGCGACTCAGAGGCATGATATGACTTGTCAACGTAGCTACGCTGCAGGTTGTCCAGTGAGGTGTCCTTCAACAGGCCCAGCATGCCCAGAACAGCATTCATCGGCGTTCTGATTTCATGGCTCATGTGAGACAGGAAGGTGTCCTTGGCGACAGCAGCCTGCTCGGCATCACGGGTGCGCTGCTGCAGAGTCAGCTCAGCGTTGCGCTGATCCGTAATATCTCTCGCTACGGAAATGAACCCAAGACTGCCATCACCCAGTGGCAGGTAATCAATACTCAGCAGCCGCTCGGCACCATTGGAGGCGCGGAGATACATGACTTCGATATGCGCGGGCTCGCCCTGCAGAGCTCGTTGTGATGGTTCCTGACGCTGTTCGTATTGTGCTTCGCCGATAAATTCCTTCAGGTGCCGTTTCAGCGAGGTGCGCTTATCGGCGCCGTACCAGTCGGCAAACGACCGGTTCATGAACTCACAGCGCAGTTCAGGGTTCCAGAAGGCAATCAGCATCGGCAAGTGGTCGGTGAGTGTTTCGATGAAATTGCGCGTATCCTGCAACTGACGCGTGCGCCTGCTGACATCGCGCTCCAGCCGGTCCGCCAACTGAACCTGCATATCGGCCTTTATGCGTGCCTGCATCTCCGCAGTTCTGCTGAGACGCCCGCTGCGCAATGCAAGAAACAGCAGCAGCGCTGCCATGGGCACAACCAGTACAACCGTATGGAAAGACTCAAACCCCGGCAGCACCAAAGCCAGTGCCGTAGCAGGCACTTCATGTACCAGATACCACTGTTCCTCAAGATCAATGGATCGCTCACGTTCGTCCTCAAGCAGTATTGGCCGGGTCAGCCACAAGCCTCCATCCGGCCCGTTCCAGACAGCCTGCTCAGCGGCAAGCGCACGTTGCACCCTGAGCCCGTTGTCTCGCTCTTCCGAAGTACGAGCCAACACTCCCTGTTCAGCATTCCATCGATATCCGGCATTGGGCCTGAAGCCCTGTGGATTAACCAGGTAGGTACTGGGCTGGTCGGAAAAGACCGTTTGTCCCAAAGGCTGCAATACACGCTCACCGGCAATATTCAGTATCAGAAACCCGGCCCCCACACTCTCAGACGCGCCTAACCTCAGACCGACTCTGTACGTGGGTCGAAGCGGCTGCTCGATCGCACCGTTTTCCTGGTTGAGATCAAACCGTGAAACATGAAAATGCTTGTCAGGCAGCGCCAGCAAACGCCGGGTGTAGCCACGCGACGACTTGTCCTGCAGTGCGGCGGCAGCCACGCGTACCAGACCGCCTTCGCGGCTCCGGTTGACCCGGACCACTTCATGGCCCTGCATATTGATGAAACGCGCCTGCATATAGTCGGGGTTGGTCAGCATCAGCAATGCCAGGATGTTTTCCACCTCATGCCAGCGTCCCGCCACGGTCAGCCTGGAGATTGAGGCTCCTATTCCCTCCAGGTGCTGCAGTGATTTGTGGATGTTGGTTGCAAACTCCTGGCTCCGTGCCTCCAGCAGCCGCGCTTCTTCCTGCACAAAGACTGCTTGCGCCAGGTTTCGATGTGACAGATCAAGCCAGTAGCTGCCCACAACAACCAGGAGCGCCAGCGGGAACACCAGATATTCAGAGTAGAGTTTGGGCACGCGCTTCTCTCCGTGAAGACATGGTTATACGCAATAGCGCAAGAAACACTCAGCTGTCAATCAAGGAGGCATGCCGCATAGACCTGAGTCGCATCCTGCGGGGCAGGAGCAGATTGGATTTACGCTATTGATCATCGACCAGAGTGTAGACTGCCCTGCCCAGGCTTTGTCATCCTTGGAATTTTATATACGCAGGAGAATAATAATGACATCCACGGTACCCGGACCCGATGGTCAACCACGCTGCTTCTGGTGCTCAAGCGCGCCCGAGTTTTTTGACTATCACGACAATGAATGGGGCTACCCGGTGGATGATGACATCCGGCTATTCGAGAAGCTGTGCCTGGAAAGCTTTCAGTCCGGCCTGAGCTGGCGCACCATCCTTGCCAAGCGTGAAAACTTCCGGGCGGCCTTCATGCACTTCGACTTCAACAGGGTGGCTGCGTTTAACGAGGAAGATGTCGAACGACTGCTGCAGGACAAGGGCATTGTTCGCCATCGCGGCAAGATTGAAGCGGTCATCAATAACGCCCGCAAGGCACAGGAACTGGTCGAAGCCGAGGGCTCGCTGGCCGCCTTTTTCTGGCGCTTCGAACCCGATAGCGATACCTTGCCAACTCCCCAAACGGTCTCCAGCTCGGAACAGTCGACCGCTCTGTCCAAGGCTCTGAAACAGCGCGGCTGGAAATTTGTCGGACCCACAACCGTCTATTCGCTCATGCAGGCCATGGGACTGGTCAACGACCACGCCGAAGGCTGTGTCTTTCGAGATAAGGTCGAGCAGGCACGGCGTAGCTTTAAAAGACCCAAGGCACGCTGACCGGCAGTAGACAGCCAGCATGCTCCTTGGGCGGGAGTCTCTATCTTTCGAGGTGTATTGCATCTGATGCTCAGCTCAAGCTCTCACGAACCGGGAGCCAGTTGCCGCCAATGACTGCCAGAACGATACTGGTTATCCCTGATTTCAGACACAAAAAAGCCCGCACGCAGCGGGCTTTTCTGATAAATGATGGCGGTCAGGGAGGGATTCGAACCCTCGATGCCTTTCGACATACACACTTTCCAGGCGTGCTCCTTCGGCCACTCGGACACCTGACCATCACTCGTTTTCTGAGGGCTTCGGTTTGTGCCGTTGCTGTCCTCTCAAACGATGGCGCGTATTATAGATGCTTGTTTTCAAAGCACAACCCCCTGAACAAACTTTTTTTCAATTTCCTCAAACGCAGACGTGAAAGAGTTGTCAG
>Ga0193959_1000280_pt1 | contig 20793 bp, 19 predicted proteins | sample FB_2_MG_FD_140333 | JGI IMG/M metagenome (GOLD analysis project Ga0193959, IMG submission 140333) | Microbial mat bacterial communities from the Broadkill River, Lewes, Delaware, United States - FB_2_MG | ecosystem: Environmental > Aquatic > Freshwater > River > Microbial mats | place: USA... | reverse complement strand
CTTGCGCGGACGGGCGCCATCCTTGCCACGGCTCAGCAGCGGCGGAGCCAGGTTGAATTCCAGCTCGTAGTCGCCTTCGAATTCCTCGTCCAGCTGGCGGCGCAGGCTGCCGTTGCTGAACAGACGCGCCACTTCGTACTCATCCTTGTAGGCCAGTACCTTGGCGTAGTTGTCGGCCACGGCGCGGACCAGAATGGCATCGCCGCCAAACATCGCCTGTGCGGCCTGATCGACCTGACGTACCAGCGCTTCGTAGCGCTGTGCCAGCCGGACGTTCTGGTACTCGGTCAGATGGCGCTTGTTGCGCTCGATCACCTGCTCCAGCGATTCCAGAATCTGCAGCGGGCTGCCCTTGGGCTGCTGTTGCGGGAAGGCCAGCGCCTTGACCGCTTCCAGGTCATGAGCGGCGCGACGGCCCCAGAGGAACGCCAACTTGTTCTTGTCCACCGCCACGTTGTTCAGTTCGATGGCACGCTCGATCGACTCGGCCTGCAGTGGCAGCAGTCCCTGCTGATAGGCGAAGCCGACGGTGAACAGGTTCACCGCCATGCCATCGCCCATCAGTGCCTTGGCCAGCGCACCGGCGTCGAGGAACCAGCTGCCATCCCTCTTGGAGGCTTCACGAATAGTCGCTTCCATCGCCTCGCCCGGGTATTGCAGGTCCGGGTCACGGGTGAAGGCGGCGGGCATGGCCGCTTCGGTGTTGACCAGACTGCGCGAGAAGCGGTTGTCCAGCTTGGCCAGCGCCTCGTCACTGGCGGCCACCATCAGGTCGAACGCCAGCATCAGATCGGCCTCACCGGCGGGGATACGCACGGCATGGATATCCTCCTGACGGTTGCCGATGCGGATATGGCTGACCACGGCGCCGAATTTCTGCGCCAGACCGGCCTGATCGAGAATCGCCACACCCTTGCCTTCCAGATGAGCGGCCATGCCGAGCAGGGCGCTGACCGTGACCACGCCGGTACCACCCACGCCGGTCAGCAGGATGCTGTAGGGATCATGTTCACCGACGAATTCGGGTTCCGGCAGTTCGGCAAAATGCACGTCCCGGCTCACGCCAGCCGGCTTCTTCAGCTTGCCGCCTTTCACGGTGACAAAGCTGGGGCAGAAACCGCGTACGCAGCTGAAGTCCTTGTTGCAGGCGGACTGGTCGATGCTGCGCTTGCGACCCTTGTCGGTCTCCTTGGGCAGGATCGACAGGCAGTTGGACTGGATGCCGCAGTCGCCGCAGCCCTCGCAGACATCGGCATGGATCATTACACGCTGGTCCGGGTCGACCATGCTGCCACGCTTGCGGCGACGGCGTTTCTCGGCGGCACAGGTCTGGTCGTAGATCAGCACCGAACAGCCCTCGATTTCGCGCATTTCGCGCTGGACCGCATCCAGATCGTCACGGTGATGGAAGGTGGTGCGATCGGCAAAGTCGGCCCGCGACGGGTACTTGTCGATATCGTCGCTGACCACGGCGATGCGGCGCACGCCCTCGCCATAGAGCTGATGGGTGATCTGCTGCACGCTCAGGCTGCCGTCCACCGGCTGGCCGCCGGTCATCGCCACGGCGTCGTTGTACAGGATCTTGTAGGTAATGTTGGCACCGGACGCGATCGCGGCGCGGATCGCCAGCAGGCCGGAGTGGAAATAGGTGCCGTCGCCCAGATTCTGGAATACGTGTTTCTGGCTGGTAAAGGGTGCCTGACCCAGCCAGGTCACGCCTTCACCGCCCATCTGGGTGAAGGTATCGGTGCCGCGCTCCATCCAGGTGGCCATGTAGTGGCAGCCGATACCGCCGAGGGCGCGGCTGCCTTCCGGCACCTGCGTGGAAGTGTTGTGCGGGCAGCCGGAGCAGAAGTGCGGTGTGCGTTCCAGACGCTCTTTCGGCTGTGCCAGACTGGATTCTTTCTCGGTGAGGAAGTCGAGGCGCTCGCGCAGCTTGTCGGTGCAGTAACGGTCTTTCATGCGGCTGGCGATGGCGCGGGCCACCATGGCCGGGGTCAGCTCGGAGACGGACGGCAGCAGCTCCACGCCCTGTTCATCACACTTGCCGATGATGGTCGGACGCTGCTGGTCCTGCCAGCCGTACAGCTGGGTCTTGATCTGTTCTTCGATCAGGCCGCGCTTCTCTTCCACCACCAGAATCTCGTCCAGACCGGAGGCGAATTCGAAGATCCCTTCCGGCTCCAGCGGCCAGGGCATGGCGACCTTGTACACACTGAGGCCGATTGCTTCGCGTTCGGCGTCGCCCAGTCCCAGATCGGACAGGGCCTGAATCACGTCCAGATAGGACTTGCCGGTGGTGACGATGCCGATGCGCGGCTGGCTGGCACTGAGTACGATCTTGTCGAGGCGGTTGGCGCGGCAGAACGCCTTGGCGGCGGCCAGTTTATAGCGGTGAAGGCGCTCTTCCTGCTGCAGCGGCTTGTCCGGCCAGCGCGCATTGAGGCCATCAGAGGGCAGTTCGAAATGCTCGGGGATCTTGATGTCGATACGGCTCAGATCCAGGTTGGCGGTGATGGAGGAATCCATCACTTCGGCCAGTGCCTTGAAGCCGATCCAGCAGCCGCAGTAGCGCGACATGGCCCAGCCATACAGGCCCAGATCGAGAATTTCCTGCACGCCACTGGGGTTGAGGACCGGCATGGACGCATCCATGAAACCGTAGTCGCTCTGGTGCGGCAGGGTGGAGGATTTACAGGCGTGGTCATCACCGGCCACGGCCAGTACGCCGCCATACTGGGAAGAGCCCGCTGCGTTGGCGTGCTTGAACACATCGCCGGTACGGTCGACGCCCGGGCCCTTGCCGTACCAGAGGGCGAAAACGCCATCGTATTCGGCGCCTTCAAAAATATTGACCTGCTGGGAGCCCCAGACCGCAGTAGCGCCCAGGTCTTCGTTTACGCCGGGCAGGAAATGGACCTTGCGGTCCTTAAGATATTGCTTGGCTTGCCAGAGGGTCTTGTCGAAATTGCCCAGCGGAGAGCCGCGGTAGCCGGAGATGAAGCCGGCGGTGTTGAGGCCGTTGCGCTGATCAAGCTGGGCCTGCAGCAGGGGAAGTCGCGCCAGTGCCTGGCTGCCGGTCATGTAGACCGGGCCGGATTCACGTTCCCAAACGTCGTTGAGACTGACATCACGCATAGGATCACCTTTTTCCATATAGGCCGGATACAGGCATGGCAATGCCCGGACCGGACAGATAACCGGATTAGAGTCGGAACGGATTCAGTGCTAGATCAGACGCACGGGGTCTGAGGCGTCAGCACGCCGGCAAATCCTGGGGAAAAAGATGAATCGGGAGATAGAGCGGATAGACCATGCTCGAGACGGAGCATGGCTGGGGAAGCCTTTCGCATTGACATAATTGAAATCCTCTAGCGCCAGTCCGGATCACGGTACCGGCAGCTTTACTCTTGTTTTTGTTGTACGGATTTTGGCCGCTGTGGCGATTTCAGTGTTCGCCCGCCCTTATGGGGAAACGAACTGGGTTCACGCTAAAGTCTTTTCCGTGACAGGTCAATGATTGTTTTGTGACCACGACAACTTGGCTTCCAAGCCATTGATTACAGGTGTTCTTTACGCAGTTGCACAAGAAAATGGCACCGTCGAAGTATCCATTGGCCGTCAACAGTTCAGGCCCCGGTGGCGAGCTGAACCGGTCAGATCCCGTATACTTTTCGGCATGGGCAAATGACAGGAGGCTGAAATGCTGGGGTGGGAAAGCGAGCCGTTGATGCCGGATAATGTGGCGGAGCAGTTTGAACAGCAGGGTGCGGTTACGCTGATGCAGGGGCCGATACTGCAGGTATCGCTGCTGCAGCATCATTATGCCTTTCGCTGGGTAGCGCTGCCGGATGAGCTGGATGCCTGGTGCGTGCAAGGTGTGGCGTTGGCGGCGCAGATGGCGACCGTGCAGATTGACCTGGGCGCATCGTCCGTCGAGCAGCGCAGGCTGTTTACGCTGAGACGAGAGCAGGGGGTGGAATATCGAGCCGTGGCCGATCTGGAGCAGCTGCTGGCGCAGCATCGGCAGTTGGCCGAAGCACTACAGGTGGAACGGATACTGCTGAGTGTGCGCATGCACGAAGGGGATCGGGCGCTGGTGTGTGACTATATAGTGTGAATCTGTCGGCAGGGAAAGCCGGGAGCAGCGCCCCCGGCCTGATGCTCACATCTGGGATTGCAGATAGTTCTGCAGACCGACGCGGTTGATCAGCCCCAGCTGTTTCTCCAGCCAGTAGGCGTGATCTTCCTCGGTATCTTCCAGCTGCTGGCGCAGCATGGCGCGGGTCTGGTAATCCTGTTCCTGTTCACAGAGCGCAATCACTTCCTTCAGGTTGTGCGCGACTCGGTATTCGGTGTCGAGGTCGTGTTGCAGCATCTCGGGTACGGTCTTGCCGACATTGATCGGGTCGCGGGTGACCAGATCGGGCGTGCCTTCCAGAAACAGAATGCGCTCGATCATCTGCTTGGCGTGGCCCTTCTCGTCGTCAAACTCGTGGGCGATGCGTTCGTACAGCTTGGTCAGGCCCCAGTCCGCATACATCTCAGAGTGGATAAAATACTGGTCCATGGCGGCCAGCTCGCCGGCCAGCAGCTTGTTCAGGGCATCAATGATCTTCTGGTTGCCTTTCACGGTTTAGTCCTCCTCGATTGCGGATTGCAGGTAGTTCTGGATACCGATTTCGCCAATCAGGTGCTGCTGGGTTTCGATCCAGTCCAGATGCTCCTCTTCCTGTTCCAGAATCTCGACCAGCAGGGAACGGCTGACATAGTCCTTGCCGGCTTCACACAGGGCGATGGATTCGCGCAGCAGGCTGATCTGGTCCTGCTCCAGGCTCAGGTCACCCTTGAACATCTCCTCGGTGTCCTCGCCGATGCGCAGGCGCTCCAGATGCTGCAGGTTGGGCAGGCCTTCCAGAAACAGGATGCGCTCGATCAGCTTGTCGGCCTGCTTCATGTCCAGAATCGACTTCTTGTAGGCCTTGTGGTTGAGCTTTTCCAGACCCCAGTTCTTGAAGATGCGGGCGTGCAGGAAATACTGGTTGATGGATGTCAGTTCCAGAGTCAGCACCTTGTTCAGCTGCTGTACCAGTGCCTGGTCGTGTTTCATCGTGTCCCCCTTGGAGGTTGATCTGGTCGAGTGACCTCGGTGCACGGTTGGAGGGTGCTTGGGCCATATCCATAGCAGTGTAGCGGCTGCGGTCGAGGCCTGCACGTCTAATGTGTGTATAAGCTGTTGAACTTAAAACAGAAACCCTACAAATAATCAGTTTTATTCGCAGCGGGTTGGCAAGTGTTTGAAAAGACAGGAACCGGCTGCGGGGAAATAATTTAAAAATGGTGTTGCAAATAAGAATGATTATCTTTACATTAAGAGTCGTTCATTGACAGGTCTGACTCACTAAAAGGTACTAAAGCCGTGTACCCGAGGTGATTGGCGCCGCTTCCCTCCCCGGGGAGCGGCGATTTTTTTATGTATGTGCCTCATCCCGACATGAACAGTCTCTGTTTGACCTCAATCCCCCGACTCCCTATCATCCGGCCCATGCTTCCGGTGTGCTGAACAGCTGTTCAGGACTTAAACGGGAAGTCGGTGCGTCCAGACCCCGTAACCGGTCTGCACAATGCCGACGCTGCCCCCGCAACGGTAGAGGCGTGAGGTGATGACGAAAGGCCACTGTATCGATCGATATGGGAAGGCGTTATCCCTCCTGGCTGTAATTGGCCTGACGCCTGAGCCCGGAGACCGGCCGAAGCTGAGCAGTCGGTATCGCGGTGGGCGATCAGCACTGACAGCCCCGCAAGGCCGCTGTCTGCCTGTCCTTTGCCAACCCCTGCGACCGTTAACCCAGATTGCGTGCGGGTAGGCGCGCGAAGGAATCAGACAGACAATGAAACACCTTTCTCTCCCGGTAGCCGTGCTGCTGGGTTCTACTGCTGTGGCCGCTCAGGCACAGACAGCCCCCGAAACCCTGCTGGTGACAGCAACCCGTACCGCCCAGACCGCCGACCAGGCACTGGCATCGGTGACCGTGATTGAGCGTGCCGAGATCGAGCGCAAGCAGGCCCGGAACGTAACCGAACTGCTGGAACAGGCGCCGGGCGTGGTGCTGACCAACAATGGCGGTCGCGGCAAGCCCACCTCCATCTCCCTGCGCGGCACCACCTCCAAGCAGGTGCTGGTGCTGATCGACGGCATCAAGGCCGGTTCGGCGACGCTGGGCAGCATGGCGTTTGAGCACCTGGCCGTTGACCAGATCGAGCGTATCGAAGTGGTGCGTGGTCCCCGTTCCTCACTGTACGGTTCGGAAGCGATTGGTGGCGTGATCCATATCTTTACCCGTCGCGGCAGTGAAGGGTTCAGCCCGCGCTTCAGTGTGGGTGCCGGCAGTGACAAGGCGCGAGAGGTGACCCTGGGCGCATCCGGTGGCAGCAAGGACGGCTGGTACAACCTGAGTGTCAGCGACTTCACCACCGATGGTTTCAATGCCAAGGAAGAAGGCACGTACGGCTATAACCCGGATGACGACGGCTATGACAACCGTTCCTACGCGCTCAGCGGCGGCTATCGCTTCAGCGAGCAGGTAGAAGCCCGAGTCAACTGGTCACAGAACCGGGGCGACAACGAATACGACGGCGGCAATAGCTTCGACAACTACAGCAACGAATCCCGCCTGCAGACATTGGGTGGCGAACTGCGCCTGAAGCCGACCGATAACTGGAACCTGAATCTGACCGCCGGCCAGAGCCGTGACAAGGGCACCGAGTTCGGTGATGGCGTTTACCAGAGCCATATCGAAACCAAACGTGATCTGGCCAGCCTGCAGAGTGAGCATATCTTCAGCCACAGCCAGCTGACCTGGGGTGTGGACTACCAGCAGGATCAGGTGTCCAGCAACAAGGCCTATGCCGTGACCGAACGTGACAACCTGGGTGTGTTCGGCCTGTACCAGCTGTTTCTCGGCAAGCACGACCTGGCCTTCAGCCTGCGTGAGGATGATAACGAGCAGTTTGGTAATGAAACCACTGGCTCCATCGCCTGGGGCATGGCACTGCCGCATGACCTGCGTCTGACCGCCAGCTATGGCACGGCCTTCAATGCCCCGACCTTCAATGATCTCTACTGGCCGGGCTCTGGCAACCCGGATCTGCAGCCGGAAGAGTCCGAATCCTGGGAGCTGGGACTGTCCGGCAACCACGCGGGTGTGCAGTGGTCAGCCAACCTGTACCAGAACGATGTGGATAACCTGATCGCCTGGGCACCGGACGCCAGCGGCAACTGGGTACCGATGAACGTGGATGCGGCGCGTATTCGTGGTCTGGAACTCGTGGCCACCACTCGACTGGCCAATTGGGACCTTAGCACCAGCCTCGACCTGATGGACCCGAAAGACCGGGATACCGACGAATTGCTCAAACGACGCCCGCGCAAAACCTTCAATCTGGCGATTGATCGTGACTTCGGTGCCTATGCTTTGGGCGGCTCCCTGCGTGCAGTGGGCAAGCGCGAAGATGGCAGCTCCGAACTGGGTGCCTACACCACGGTTGATCTGCGTGGCAGCTATCAACTGACACAGGATCTGGCACTGAAAGCCCGAGTCGACAACTTGTTCGACGAGGACTACCAGACCGCCAAGGGTTACAACCAGCCGGATCGTACCTTCTGGCTGTCACTGCACTACGCGCCCTGAGGGTCGCCTTCTGACGGAGAGGAAAGATGATGAAACTGGCACAACGTGACCAACTCTGGGTCGGCCTAGGCCTGATCGTCCTGCTGGCACTGACCCGTGGGCAGCACTTCGCATCGGTGGATCATCTGCCGAGCGCGTCCTGGGCGGTATTTTTCCTGGCGGGCGTATTCCTGCGTCCGCTGTGGAGCTTCCCGCTGCTGTTCCTGGAAGCGGTACTGCTGGACGTGACCTACTACGGCTGGACCGGTGCGCCGGCGCACTGCATTACGCCGGCCTATGGCATGCTGGTGCCTGCCTATGCCACGCTCTGGTATGCCGGTCGCATCTATGCGCGCCTGCATCAGGACCGCCTGGCTACGTTGGGGCCACTGCTGTTGTGCCTGCTGGCGAGTGCCTTCATCAGTAACCTGTTCTCAAGCGGCGGCTACTATTTCTTCTCCGGCAACTTTGAAACCACCAGCCTGGCTGGTCTTTGGGGCCGTATTGAACAGTACTTCCCGAGCAAGCTGCCGGCCCTGCTGGGTTACACCGGCTTTGCCGCCATGCTGTACACCCTGAGCCGCCAGCTGAAAACCTGGAAGGAGCTGAACAGCCATGGCTGATGACCAGACCCGAGATCAGCGCCACAAGGCGCGTATGGAACGCAAGAAAGCCGTGGTCGATCAGGCGATCGCCCGCGCCGACCGCGATCAGGGCGTGCTGCTGGTACTGACCGGCAACGGCAAGGGCAAGAGCAGTTCTGCCTTCGGCATGCTGGCACGGGCGCTGGGGCACGGCATGCAGGTGGGTGTGGTGCAGTTCATCAAGGGCAGTTTCAGCACCGGGGAAGAGGCGTTTTTTCGCCGCTTCCCCGAGGTACGCTACCACGTGATGGGCGAAGGCTTCACTTGGGAAACCCAGGATCGCGAACGTGACCTGCAGGCGGCAGCCGCAGCCTGGGACAGAGCGCGTGAACTGCTGGCCGACCCCGAGGTATCGCTGGTGGTACTGGACGAGCTGAACATTGCACTCAAGTACCAGTATGTCGATCTGGATGAGCTGCTGGAGGCATTGCGCCAGCGTCCGGAAATGCAGCATGTGGTCATCACCGGTCGCGGTGCGCCTCAGGCGCTGATCGATGCGGCGGATACGGTGACCGACATGCAGGTGGTCAAGCACGCCTTCAAGGACGGCATTCGTGCCCAGAAGGGTGTGGAGCTGTGAACGCTGAAGCCGGTATTCAGGCCGAGATCCGTCAGTGCCCGGCACTGTTGATCTCGGCACCGGCCTCGGGGCAGGGCAAGACCACGGTCACGGCGGCACTGGCTCGACTGCATCGCAATCAGGGTCGCAAGGTGCGGGTATTCAAGACCGGCCCCGACTTTCTCGATCCGATGATCCTGAGCCATGCCGCCGGTTGTGCCGTAGAGCAGCTGGACCTGTTCATGGGCTCGCCAGAGCTGTGCAAGCAGCAGCTGTGGGAGGCGGCTGCTGATGCCGACCTGATTCTGATCGAAGGCGTGATGGGATTGTTTGACGGCAATCCTTCCAGCGCCGATCTGGCCGAACTGTTCGGCATCCCGGTGCTGGCGGTGATCGATGCCGGTGGCATGGCACAGACCTTCGCTGCACTGGCGCACGGTCTGGCCAGCTTCCGCCCCGGCCTGCCGTTCAGCGGCGTGCTGGGCAACCGGGTGGGCAGCGCCGGTCATGGCCAGATGCTGGCAGAGGCCTTGCCTGCGCATCTGCGCTGGTACGGCGCGTTGCCGCGTGATGAGGCGGTAAGCCTGCCCAGTCGTCATCTGGGACTGGTACAGGGCGACGAGATCGACGATCTGGAACAGCGTATCGAACGCGCGGCTCAGGCGCTTGAACAAAGCGCCGGCAATGAGCTGCCAGCGGCGATCGCCTTCGAACCCCAGACAATCGATGCCATTGAGCCGTTGCTGACAGGCGTGCGTATCGGTATCGCCCGCGACGCAGCCTTCTCGTTTATCTACCCGGCCAACCTGCGTACGTTGCAGCGGCTGGGTGCCGAGCTGGTGTTCTTCTCGCCGCTGACGGATCGCCAGTTGCCTGACGTGGATGCACTCTGGTTGCCGGGCGGCTACCCGGAACTGCATCTGGAAGCGCTGGCAGCCAATACGGCGCTGATAGAAACTGTGCGGGCCCATCAGCAGGCCGGCAAGCCGATTCTGGCGGAGTGTGGCGGCATGCTCTGGCTGGGTGAGGAACTGACCTCACTGGACGGCCAATCGGTTCGTCTCTGTGGGCTACTGCCAGCAAAGGCACGGATGCAGAAACGCTTTGCCGCGCTGGGGCTGCAACGGCTGAATCTGGATGGTCAGGTGCTGCGTGGTCATACCTTCCACCATTCGGTGACCGAGACCGATCTGAAGCCGATTGCCCGTGGCGAATGCCCCAATGGCCGTCGTGCAGCTGAGCCGGTCTATCGCCTGAATCGTCTGACCGCATCCTATATCCACCTCTATTTTCCCTCCAACCCGGCGGCTGTAGCCCAGCTGTTCAGGCCCTGAGCCATTGATGCTGGCATTGCAGCTGATCGCCGCCGTACTGATCGACCGCTGGCTTGGCGAACCGAAGCGCTGGCACCCGCTGGTCGGTTTCGGTCGTTGCGCCAACTGGCTGGAGGCACACTGTAATCAAGGCACACGGCGGCGGTTGAAAGGCCTGCTGCTGGTGTTGTTGCTGGTGCTGCCTCCGGTTGTGCTGGTGGCCGCGCTGGTGCAGATTCCGTTGCTGGGAGAGCTGATCGCCGTACTGGTGCTCTGGTTCACCCTGGGGCTGGAAAGTCTGAAACAGCATATCCGTCCGATTCTGCAGGCATTACTCAGACGCGATATGGTCACAGCGCGGCGTCTGACCTCCTATATCTGCAGCCGCGATGCGGCCGAACTGGAGGTAGAGCGCACCGCGGTGGAGTCGGTGCTGGAAAACGGCAGCGATGCGGTATTCGGTGCCCTCTTCTGGTTCTGTATCGCCGGGGCGCCGGGCGCGCTGGCGTTTCGTCTGATCAATACGCTGGACGCCATGTGGGGCTACCGCAGCGAACGTTTTCTGCACTTTGGCTGGGCGGCGGCACGGCTGGATGATCTGGTCGGGCTGGTTCCGGCACGTCTGACCGCACTCAGCTATGCGCTTTGTGGCCATACCCGGCGGGCGTTGCGCTGCTGGCGTCGTCAGGCCCCTCTGCATGACAGCCCCAATGCCGGACCCGTGATGGCCGCCGGTGCCGGGGCGCTAGGTGTGCAGCTGGGCGGCCCGACCTGCTATCGCGGTGTCTGGGCTGACAAGCCATTGCTTGGCGAAGGTAACAAGGCCCAGCCACGTGACCTGACCCGCGCTCTGCGGCTGGTTGATTCGGCGTTGGGGCTGTGGATAGTCGTGATTACGTTTCTGAGTCTGCTGGCGTCGGCCGTGAGCGGTTGATGATAACCCGCATTATCCACAGCGCGTCGCGCAAACTAAAATACCCACAGCATCAGATTTTCGGGTGCAATTGTGCATACATTTGATCATGTAAACTTATCCCCAGTGCCGCTGCACGGGGGGCGTCTGAATGCAGCAGCAGAGCGCTACGGTATTCCACGCGCGCAATGGCTGGATCTGTCCACAGGCATCAATCCCAATGGCTGGCCGGTGCCGCCGCTGCCGCCGGAGGTATTCAGCCGTCTGCCGGAAGAGGATGACGGCCTGCAGCAGGCGGCGGTCGACTATTACGGCAGTCGGGATCTGCTGCTGGTGCCGGGCTCCCAGGCGGCGATTCAGGCATTGCCGCACTGGTTTCGTCAGCAGTATGGTCGTGCCATGATTGGCGTGCTGACTCCGGCCTACGCCGAGCACGGCTTTCACTGGCAGCAGCAGGGCCACGTGTTACAACCGCTGGCGGCCGATGAGATCGATGCCGGTATCGATGAACTGGACGTGGTGGTACTGATTAATCCCTGCAATCCCAGCGGCGTCCGTTTCAGTCCCGAACAGTTGCGTGGCTGGCATGCCCGGTTGGCTCGGCGGGGTGGCTGGCTGCTGGTAGATGAAGCCTTTATCGATGCTACGCCCGGACAGAGCCTGATTGTCGACCCCATGCCGGAGGGCCTGATTGTATTGCGTTCGCTGGGCAAGTTTTTCGGCCTGGCCGGCATCCGAGTTGGTGCGGTACTGGCACCGGAAAACGTGCGAGAGGGAATGTCACGGACGATTGGCCCCTGGGCGATCTCATCTCCGGCCCGCTGGGTTGCCCGGCAGGCACTGATTGATAGATGCTGGCAGCAATGTATGGAGAAAATGCTGAATAATCAGGGCGCCAGGTTGAAAGCATTGCTTGAGAAATGTTTTGGCCGGCCCGTTGCCAGCACGGCTCTGTTTGCGTATCTGGAAACGCAGCAGGCGCCGAACGTTGCGCACCTCTGTGCGCAGGCGGGCATCCTGATCCGCTCTTTTGAACAGCCGTCAGCACTGCGTTTTGGTCTGCCGGGAAATGAAGCCGAATGGCAGCGGCTGGAACAGGTCCTAAGTGAGATCCGACGATGACAGATCGACAGCAAACACTGATGGTGCAGGGCACCACCTCCGATGCCGGCAAGAGCACGCTGGTAGCGGGCCTGTGCCGGGTGCTGCAGCGGCGTGGCATCGCCGTGGCGCCGTTCAAGCCGCAGAACATGGCCCTGAACAGCGCCGTGACCGCCGAGGGTGGCGAGATCGGTCGCGCCCAGGCGGTACAGGCACAGGCCTGTGGATTAACGCCCCATGTGGATATGAATCCGGTGCTGTTGAAACCCTGCAGCGATACCGGTGCTCAGGTGATCATTCATGGTCGTGCTGTGGGTAACATGGAAGCCAAGCGCTACCACGACTATAAGGCCGTCGCCTGGCAGGCGGTGGCCGAATCCCACCAGCGCCTGTGTGATCAGTATGAAGCGGTACTGGTGGAGGGCGCGGGCTCGCCGGCCGAGATCAATCTGCGTGATCGTGATATTGCCAATATGGGGTTTGCCGAGCGGGTCGACTGCCCGGTGATCCTGATCGCCGATATCGACAAGGGCGGTGTGTTCGCCCATCTGGTCGGCACGCTGGCGCTGCTCAGTGAAACCGAACAGGCGCGCATCCAGGGCTTCGTCATCAACCGCTTCCGTGGCGATATTGCGCTGCTGCAGTCGGGGCTGGACTGGCTGGAAGACTATACCGGCAAGCCGGTGCTGGGCGTGCTGCCCTATCTGCATGGTCTGCATCTGGAAGCCGAGGATGCGATCAGTGAAGAACCGGATATCGAGCGCGCCGACAGGGTGCTGGATATCGTCGTCCCGGTGCTGCCGCATATCAGCAACCATACCGACTTCGATCCGCTGCGCCTGCATCCGCAGGTGCGCCTGCACTTTGTCGGTCCCGACCAGCCCAGGCCGCCGGCCGATCTGGTGATTCTGCCCGGCTCCAAGGCGGTACGGCCCGACCTGAACTGGCTCAGGTTGCAGGGCTGGGAAGCTTACCTGCAGCGGCATCTGCGCTACGGCGGCAAGCTGCTGGGGATCTGTGGCGGTTACCAGATGCTGGGCCAGCGAATTGCTGATCCTCGGGGCATTGAGGGCGAGGCGGGCGAGAGTGCCGGTCTCGGCTGGCTGCCGATCCATACGGTGCTAGAGGGGGAAAAGGCGCTACGCAATGTTCAGGGTCAGATGACGCTGGCAGCTGAGACGGTGCCGGTCAGCGGCTACGAGATCCACTGCGGCGTCACCGAGGTGGCCGAGGGCTGTTCCGCGCTGGTTCAGCTGGAACAGGGGCCGGATGGCGCCCGGTCGGATGACAGCCAGATAGTGGGTACTTACCTGCATGGCCTGTTTGAAACCCCGGAGGTCACTCAGTTGATCCTGCGCTGGGCCGGCCTTGAGCAGGCACAGGCGCTCGACTATCACCAGCTGCGCGAGGACGGCATCAATCGCCTCGCCGATACGCTGGAACAGCATCTGGATATGGCCCGTGTCATGACGCTGCTGGACCTGCCGGCAGGACCAACAGCGGGATGAGGGTCGGGCAGGGCCGGGTACTGGCGCTATCGCGCCGATTGCATGGCTATCTGTTGTGTCTCGTCGGCCTGTTGGTCTGGTCGACGCAGGCTACAGCGGCGCCCGAGCGGGTCGTGTCGCTGGACCTGTGCATGGACCGAATGCTGGCACTGCATGCCGAACGGGCGCAGGTTGCCGCCCTGTCGCCGATGCACAAGCGCTTTCCGCTGCCCTGGCCGCTTGAAGGCTGGCCCAGCCATGACGGCTCGCTGGAGCAGGTGTTCAGCCTCAGGCCGGATCTGATTCTCGTGGGCCAGCATAATGCGCTGATGCTGCGTAAGCGCTTGCAAACCCTGCAGCAGCCGGTAGAACTGGTAACGCTACCGCGCACGCTGGAGGCCATCGAGGCCTACGAGCGTCGGGTGCTGGGCCTGATCGGGCAGTCGCCGGACGCGGCTCATCCGGCACCTGAACCACGGGAGCCTGCCGTTGAGGCTCCTCGGCTGCTGCTGCTGGGCCCCAACGGCATCGGCACCGGACCGAACACCTTTGAAGATCAGATCATTCGTCAGGCGGGCTGGCGCAACTATCTGACCGGAGTGCGCTATGAACGGCTGGATCTGGAGCGAGTGGTTACTGACCCGCCAGACGCCATTCTATGGAGTAGCCCCGATGCACAGGCGCTGGCCAGCCGCTTTGCCGAACATCCGGCACTGCAACACAGCGTGCCTGCCACAGGCTGGTTGCCGACCGAAAACTGGCGCTGGCAATGCCCCGGCCCCTGGACCTGGGAGCTGATCGAACAGTTGCGCCAAGCATTACCCAGGCAGTGACAACAATCGTTACAACGCCCTTCACCACACTTTATACGCAATATGAGGACGCAATGACCCCCGCACTGACTCTGCTGATGCTGCTGACCGCGCTGGTGTCGCTGCATGTAGGCTCCAGCGATATCGCCGTGCTGGACGGGCTCTGGCAATGGCTGCAGGGCACCGACAGTGCCGCCGCCATCGTCGTTGGCGAGATCCGTCTGCCGCGCACGCTGCTGGCACTGACCGTGGGCGCTGCGCTGGGCATGAGCGGCGCGGCTCTGCAGGGGCTGCTGCGCAATCCGCTGGCCGACCCGGGGCTGACCGGGGCCAGTCAGGGGGCGGCGCTGGGCGCGGCCAGCGTGTTCTATTTCGGTCTGTTTCCGGCCGCGGGTGCGGCAGCCCCGGCGCTGGCCGGACTGATCGGTGCCGGCATCGCCATGTCGCTGATGCTGTTGCTGGCGGGCCCCTCGCGGCAGGGCATGGTGATCATGGCCGGGCTGGCGATTTCCACGCTTACGGGAGCACTGCTGGCGGCGGTGCTCAACTTTGCGCCCAATCCCTTTGCCCTGTCGGAACTGGTGTTCTGGTTGCTCGGTTCGGTGTCCGAGCGTGGGCTGGATCATCTGGGTATCCTGCTGCCGGCCCTGCTGCTGGGCGGCGGTCTGATCTGGAGCCAGCGCCGTCTGTTGCTCGGTCTGAGCCTGGGGGAACAGGTGGCGCAGAGTATGGGGCTGTCCTACGCCCGTGGCAGTCGCCTGATCATTCTCAGTGCTGCCCTGCTGGTGGGGGCGTCGGTGGCGGTGGCCGGTGCCATCGGCTTTGTCGGTTTGCTGGTGCCGCATCTGGTACGACCGCTGGTGCGTAACCGGCCCGACCGCCTGCTGATTCCGGCCGCACTGGCCGGGGCCATTCTGGTCTGTCTGGCCGATATTGTTGTGCGTGGCATGCCGCCGGGACGCGAACTCAAGCTCGGTGTGCTCACCTCGCTGATCGGTGCGCCGCTGTTTATCTGGCTGGTGTGGCAGGAGCGCAAGAAATGGCTCTGATCGAAATTGAACAGCTGCAGTTGGACAGCCGTCTGGCCGCTATCAACCTGTCGCTGGAGCCGGGCGAACTGCTGGGCGTGATCGGCCCCAACGGTGCCGGTAAATCCTCGCTGCTGGAATGCATTGCAGGCCTGCAGCCCTATGGCGGGCGTATCGCGTTGGAGGGGCAGGACCTGAGCCGGCTGCATGGCCTTAAACGGGCGCGACGCATTGCGCTGCTGCCGCAACGCTGTCAGAGCGCCTGGGCGCTGAAGGTGGCCGACGTAATCGCATTGGGGCGTCTGCCCTGGGGCGATGAAGATGCTGCGCTGATCGAGCAGGCGGCACAGCATACGGGCGTAGCCGAATGGATGGACTCCCGCGTTGATCACCTGTCCGGGGGCGAGCAGGCGCGGGTCTGGCTGGCGCGGGTGCTGGCGGGTCAGCCCGATCTCATTCTGGCCGACGAACCGCTGGCGAGCCTGGATCTGCACTATCAGCAGCGGGTGTTGGAACTGTTGCGCAAACACGCGCAATCTCAGCGCAGTGTTATCCTGTCGATTCACGACCTGAATCTGGCCGCACACTGGTGCGACCGGCTGGTACTGCTCGACAGCGGTCGCGTACATGCCATCGGCACGCCCCGGCAGGTGCTGACACCGGAGGCGATCCGACAGGTGTATGACGTGGAGGCCGAGGTTGATTTCAGCGGTGACCAGCCGCTTATCAGGGTGCTGGGTTGATACGCCAAAGGAGCAAGCCATGACCGATCATTCCATGCAGTTCAGTGCAGCCGAACGTGAGGCGGTGTATCGCGCCATCCGCGAGCGCCGCGACATGCGCCACTTCAGCGGTGAGCCGCTCGATCCCGAGATTCTCAAACGGCTGCTGCAGGCCGCCCACCAGGCACCCAGTGTCGGTCTGATGCAGCCCTGGCGCTTTATCCGCATCACTGATGTCCAGTTGCGCCAGCGTATCCGCGGGCTGGTGGAGCAGGAACGCCAGGCCACCGCCGATGCGATGAACGAACGCGAAGCCGAGTTCCTGCGTCTGAAAGTGGAGGGCATGGACAAGTGTGCCGAGGTGCTGGTGGTGGCGCTGATGGACCAGCGCGAGAAGCATATATTTGGTCGCCGTACTCTGCCCGAAATGGATCTGGCCTCGGTCTCCTGCGCGATCCAGAACCTCTGGCTGGCGGCGCGTGCCGAAGGTGTCGGCGTGGGTTGGGTCTCCCTGTTCGATCCCGAGGCGCTGGGTGACCTGCTGCAGATGCCAGAGGACAGCAAGGCGATCGCCGTGCTCTGTATTGGTCCTGTGGACAAATTCTATGAACGACCGATGCTGGAGCAGGAGGGCTGGGCCGAGGCGCAGCCGCTGGAAGCTCTGCTGGCGGAGAATCGTTGGCCGGACCCGGCGTAGGAGCCGCTTGTGCCTGACATTCTGGGCTCGTGCACGTTTGGTGTTGTGCCGATGATGGATTGGACAACAGCCGACTGTCGGAAAATGCATCACTGCATGCCTGTTAAATCACACCCTGTCCGTATCAGAGGAATGGCAATATGAAAGTTACCGTATTCTGCGGTGCCAGTTTTGGCCACAACCCGGTTTATCAGCAGGCGGCCACTGAGCTGGGGCAGTTTTTCGCTCAACAGGATATCGAGCTGGTATTCGGTGGTGGTCATGTTGGCCTGATGGGGACCATTGCCGACGCCGTGCTGGAAGCCGGTGGTCGTGTGCATGGCGTGATCCCGGAATACCTGCAGTCACGTGAGTTGGCGCATGAAGGGCTGACCACACTGGAAGTGGTCGCAGACATGCACGCGCGCAAGGCGCGGATGGCCGAGCTGGCGGACGCCTTTGTGGCCCTGCCCGGGGGCATCGGCACGCTGGAGGAGCTGTTTGAGGTCTGGACCTGGGGACAACTGGGCCATCATGCCAAGCCGGTGGTGCTGTACAACGTCAACGGCTTCTATGACCGTCTGCTGACGTTTGTCCACAGCTTGGCTGAAGAAGGGTTTATCAAGCCTGCACACAGCGACATGTTGCAGGTTGTGGATAACCTCCAAGCCCTGCTGACGGCGGTGCAGCACTACCAGGCGCCTGCCAACAAGTGGTGAAAAGATAAGCGGGGTTTGATGGGCCGCCCGCTTACGGCAGAGGGCTTCGAGTGCAATGCGCGTGATCTGATGCTGCTGTTGCAACTGCAAGCCTGTCTGGGCCGCCGAGGCAATTGTGACCTGGAGACGGAATTTCTGTAACCAAGGTATCGGCGGTACACTAGGTGTGCATGCTAACGACCTCTCTGTGCATGGAGACCTCCATTGATTCGACTCATTCTGGGTGGTGCCCGCTCCGGTAAAAGCCGGTATGCGGAGCAGCTGGCCCAAGACACCGGCCGTGAGGTGATCTACATCGCCACGGCGCAGGCCTACGACGATGAGATGCGCACTCGCATCCAGCGCCATCAACATGACCGCCCCGATCACTGGCTGACCGTGGAAGAGCCGCTGCAGCTGGCGGCCACCATTCTGGCGCAGCAGTCATCGGAGCGCTGTTTGCTGATCGATTGCCTGACGCTTTGGGTTACCAACCAGTTGCTGGACGAAGCTGACTTGCAGGCTGAGCGCGAAGCCTTGTGTGCGGCTCTGGCCAACGCCCGTGGCGAGATTATTCTGGTCAGCAACGAGACCGGTATGGGCGTGGTGCCGATGGGTGAACTGAGTCGCCGCTTCAGCGACGAGGCCGGCTGGCTCAACCAGTCGGTGGCGGCGCTGGCCGATCAGGTGGTGCTGATGGTGGCGGGTATACCGCTGCCGGTTAAAGACTCGGTCGGGGAGCCTACAGCATGAACTGGCTTGAACAACCGGTCAGACCCATTGATGCGACAGCACGTGCTGCCGCCGAGGCGCGGCAACAGCAGCTGACCAAGCCGGCCGGCTCACTGGGACAGCTGGAGCAGCTGGCGATCCGTCTGGCGGGCATGCAGGGACGGGTCTGTCCGCAACTGGACCGTATCAGCATTGCGGTGTTTGCCGCTGACCATGGCGTCACCGCTGAAGGCGTCTCCGCCTATCCACAGGCCGTTACCGCCGAGATGATCCGCAACTTTGCCCGGGGCGGCGCCGCCATCAGTGTGGCCGCCCGGCTGCTGGATGCACGGCTGCAGGTATGGAATCTGGGCACGGTTGTCGCCCTTGAGACACTGCCGGGCGTCGAGTCCAGAATCATTGCACCGCAAAGCGGCAATCTGCTGCGCCAGCCGGCAATGACCGGAGTACAGCTGCAGCAGGCATTGGATGTGGGCCGGGAAGCCGTACTGCAGTCACCCTGCGACCTGTTCATTGGCGGCGAAATGGGGATCGGCAATACCACGGCCGCGACGGCCTTGGCGGTGGCACTGACGGGCTACTCAGCCGCCGAGCTGACCGGCCCGGGAACCGGGCTGGACAGCGAGGGCGTGGCACATAAGGTTCGGGTGATCGAACAGGCGCTGCTGCGTCATGGCAAGGAACGGTCACCGCTGAATCTGCTGGCTTCATTGGGCGGGTTTGAAATCGCGGCGCTGGCCGGTGCCTACCTGACCTGTGCCCAACAGGGTGTGCCCGCGCTGGTGGATGGTTTCATCTGCTCGGTGGCGGCCCTGCTGGCCTGTCGGTACCAGCCGGCCGTGGCCGACTGGCTGATATTTGCCCATCATTCGGCGGAACCCGGCTATCGTCGGCTGTGTGAGGCGCTGCCTTCGTTGCCGTTGCTGGATCTGGGGCTGCGTCTGGGCGAGGGCAGTGGCGCGGCCACCGCCGTGCCCTTGCTGCGCGTGGCCTGCGCGCTGCATGCGGAGATGGCCACCTTTGCCGAAGCGGCGGTGTCGGAGAAAAGCACATGACGGCATTGCAGATCGATCTGTTGCGACACGGGGAAACCACGGCGGGAAAATGCTTTCTGGGCCGAACCGATGCGTTGCTGACGCCCGTGGGCTGGCAGCAGATGTCAGAGGGTTTGCAGCAGCAGACACCAAGGGATTATGACCTGATTATCAGTTCGCCTCTGCAGCGCTGTGCCGCCTTTGCTCATGAATGGGCGGGCGCGCGCGTCCGGATAGATCCGCGTCTGCGGGAATATGACTTCGGTGACTGGGATGGCTGCACGGCGGCCGATATCCACGACCAGTCGCCCGAGCTGCTGGGACAGTTCTGGCAGGACCCCTGGCACTGCCATCCGCCGGGCGCCGAGGCATTGCCGGACTTCTTCGCCCGCCTGGGTGAGCTGGTCCACGAACTGCAGCAGCAACATCAGGGCCGTGTTCTGTTGATCTGTCATGGCGGAGTGATTCGAGCGCTGAACTGCATTCTCAACGGCCTGCCGGTGAGCGAGATGCTGGCGTTTCCGGTGGCACACGGCAGTCTGCATCGACTGCAGGATGCACGCCGATGAGCCGTCACTGGCAGGCTTTTCTGTGCGCGCTGCAGTTTTTGACCCTGATACCGGTCCGGCTGGCCGGCATGCCGACCGCAGAGACGCAGGCGCGTGCCGCGCTGTATTACCCCCTGGTTGGGGGAGTGTTGGGATGTGTGCTGCTGCTGACGGCCTGGCTGCTGGCGGGACTGCCCGCAGCGGTGACCGCAGCATTGGTGGTGACGCTCTGGGCCGGCCTGACGGGCGGCCTGCATCTGGATGGTCTGGCGGACAGCGCCGACGGCTGGATGGGCGGGCTGGGCGACCGGGAACGCACGCTAGCAATCATGAAGGACCCGCATATCGGTGCCACTGGTGCACTGGCCCTGATGCTGCAGCTGCTGCTCAAGTGGAGTGCCGTTACCGCGCTGCTTGCCAGTGGTCAGCTCTGGCCGTTGCTGCTGGCTCCGCTGGCCGGTCGCGCATCGGCGCTGGCTCTGCTGGCGACGACGGACTACGCCCGACCGGGCGGCATCGCGGCGCCGTTTTTGGCAGCATTGTCGACCCACAAGGCGCTGTATGGCGCGGCTGCCGTGGGCTTGCTGTTGCTGCTGATTCACCCGCTGTTGCTGTTGCCGGTACCGCTGGTACTGCTGCTGCGTCGCATGATGCTGCGTCGTCTGGGCGGCACCACCGGGGATACGCTGGGTGCCACTATCGAACTGGCTGAAACGGCCTTGCTGCTGGCGGTTTTGTTGATGCAGGGTTAACGCTGCTCGTTCTCCGAGCTGAATGCAAAATGAACAGTAGAGCGAGCCGAGTGAACGGGGTAAACTGAAGGGGTAACTTGACGTCACGGATCAGGGGCTTGCAG
>Ga0193959_1000275_pt1 | contig 21021 bp, 26 predicted proteins | sample FB_2_MG_FD_140333 | JGI IMG/M metagenome (GOLD analysis project Ga0193959, IMG submission 140333) | Microbial mat bacterial communities from the Broadkill River, Lewes, Delaware, United States - FB_2_MG | ecosystem: Environmental > Aquatic > Freshwater > River > Microbial mats | place: USA... | reverse complement strand
TTTATTGTAGCAAAAAATTACTAACAAATGAGTAAGATTTTTCCTCTACCAATCTATTGCTTGAATTTTCCCATATTTTAATGGAAAAAGATAGTTTTTATTATGTTCTAACCGAATAATCCCAATAGAACTTTGTGCTTTGTAACTTTTCATAAACAAAATTGCATCTCCATCATCTGAGAAACGTGGGAATTCATTTTTACCAGTTGCAGTAAGCCTGCGTATAAAATCTGTTTCAGAGGAGATAAGATGCAAATTAAATGTATTTTTAGAAAAAGCGTTAGAACTCTCACGTGCTTTATACACCACATATTTTCCATTTACACTACAAGCAGAGTTACTTTTTCCATAGTACACCATCTGGTCTACTCTATTTGAGTCAAATTTTTTCATAAATACATTTGGATAACCTAATCTATTTGAGATAAATACTATCCCCTCTTGTTTATAGAACTGTCCATTTACATCAATACCTGAATATGTTGTGAGTTGTTCGATCTTTTTTGTTTTTGGATGGAACATATAGATATCGGGTTGCCCTTTAGGTGCCATCGTTAAAAGAACTTTATCTCCTTGACGATTTACGTCCGAACATATAAGCATTCCATCAGAAGAGATAAGAGAGTTTATCTCTCCGCTATTAAGATCTAAGAGTTTTAAAATCGGTTTTTTCTCATCTAAAGATGTATAATAAAGTTGTGTTTGATCTCTATTTGCCCATTTTGGAAAAATGTTATAACCACCTTTAATCACTGTATGTTGATATTCTAAAGTGTAATCTGCAACAACAATCTCACTTTTTTTAGGGGCAACAATTCTTGAAAAAACAACTTTCTTCTTCATCCATTCAACAGAGGGAGCATCAAAAAAAGCATTTACATCATAAGCCATTGCATGTGCAATAAACATATATATATCTTTATTAGCAATTTTATAGTTTTTACTAAAAACAGCTTTAGAGTTTTGAATAAGTTTCATTGCAACTATTAAGGAAGCATCATCTTCTTGTGAGAGTCTATATCGAAGAACATAGTTTTTATCTTTATTCTCTACTAATACATCTGTATCATTATAGTGTGTACGAAGATAATGACGATCAACATTAAAAAGAGACAAAACATTAAGATCAGCTACAAGTGCTTTAAAAAACTTCATCTTAAAGGTATCGTCAAAACTAATAGACGCATCTTCAACTGCTATAGAAGGTAGGGTTTCAGCTTTTTTGACAACTTCAATAGTTGCATCACTACTCCATAATGATGTTACTATTAATAATAGTATGTAAATTTTTTTCAAGTTTACTCCTCAGCTTTTAATATAATCGTATATCTACCACTCTTGTTTTTTGGATGTGCTGGAAAAGCAACACCCCTTAAACGTGCTTTTATTCTATTTGCTTCATCATTTAAGAACTGATTATTAGAATAGTTTAAAATTCTAAAATCTAGCATATTACCATAAGCATCGAGTTCTAAAACAGCTCTTACGCTATTTCCATGAGAGTTTAAAGGTGGTGAAAAATACTGGTACACAATCGCTTGAATTTTAGCATGAAACTCATTTACAACATTACCAGTAGATTGTTTTTTTTGTGTTTTAGCTAGTTCACCCTCTGTTAAATGCTGAATTTTTTCAGATGTTGACTCAGCATCTCTCTTTTTTGATTTTTCTAGCTTTTTTTGAATCTCTTGAAATCTTTTGTTATCTGTAGGTTTTTTCTTCTCTTCTTTTTGTTTGCTTATATCTTTTGTCCATACATTATTAAAAAGATCACCAACATCTATATCTTTGGCATCATTTTGTGTCTCTTTAATATCTTGTTTTAAATCTTCTTGAGGAGGAAGAGAAAGTGTATGATCTTTTTTTTGCTTTTTAGTATCTGTTTTTGTATTTACAAGATCTAAAGATACAGAAACATAATTATCTTTTTTCATAGCAAAAACTTCTTGTTTTGATGAAAGATACATCATAGAAAAAAACAAAAAGAAAAAAAGAAAAAAAAGTAAAATGGAGAAAACTCCACTTACGTAAAATAAAAGATTATTTCTAGCCATTGGTAGCTAAAGAAACCTCAGTAAATCCTGACTGTTTTACAGCTGCTAAAACAGACATTACAACACCATAATCAAGTGACTTATCGGCACTGATTAAAACACTCGCTTTAAGATCTAAACTTCTAGAATATTTATAAAAATTATCTCCAAAAGCATTGAGATCAAAATTTTCTTTATTAACTTGAAGTGTTCCATCTTTTTTTATTACTATATGCACAGGAGGAATTTGTGAAACTTGCTTGGAAACAGAACCTTGGGGTAATTGAATATTCTCTTCATAAACTATATTTGGTGCTATTACCATTAAAATAGCTAATAAAACCAACATCACATCCACAAGTGGTGTGATGTTTAACTCCGGTTTCTCTTCCCAATCATATACCATTAGAGCTCTTTTCTTGCTAAAAGTGCATCTTTTTGCATCTCTAAAGAACCGATCAGTTCAAAAGACTTTCTCTTGAGTATCTGATGGTAAGTATATGCAAAAATAGCCACAAAAATACCTGCAGCTGTTGCAATTAAAGCATCGGCAACACCATTGGATATTACAGACATGCTTCCACTTGTTTGGCCAATATGTGTAAAAGTATCTAAAATAGAAACTACTGTTCCAAATAAACCAATAAAAGGGGTTGTAGATGCAAAAATAGATAGGATCCAAAGCCCTTTTGTAGCTTCTTTGGTTGCTGCTAACATAGCAAGTTGCAAAACTTCTCTATTTATCTCAGAGCTTGTTTTTAAAAAATGGTTTAAAAAGGAGTTTTCTTTTACACTGTGAGCACCAAGCAACAAAGATTCTAAAGATCCATTTTCTTGATCAAGCCATCTATTCAATGAAAAAAATCTATAAATAAAAATCCAGTTTAGGGTAATAAAATAAAAAGCAAGAAGAGCAAGTACACCCAGTGTAACTGGATGACTTTTAAGATAGAAATCTATAAGTTCGTTAGTCATAAGAAATTATAGTAATTTTTTAGCCGCAGATTCTATTTTCGCTGAAACAGAAGCTATTGCTGGATTAGAATCAGCAATTGAATTAAGAAGTTCCTGAGCATCTTCAAGAGCTTTAGAAACGGCAGATTCACTTTCTCCACGAATAGCAACTGCACCCTCAACTAAAACAATAACTTTTTCTTCATCAACGTTTACAACACCCCAGTTGATTAAGATAGATTCGACTGATTTATCTTCTTTTTCGATATCAATAACACCAGCTTCTAACAATGTTGAAAGAGAAGCGTGGTTTGCAAGGACACCGAACTCACCCTCTTCACCAGGGAGAGTTACACTAATAGCCTCACCATCAAAGATGAGACCATTAGGAGTGAGGATTTCAAGTTTTAATGTATCCATTACAGTCCTTTAGTAGTTATCTAAAAATTATTTTTCTTTAGATTTAAGTTTCTCAGCTTTCTCAATTGCTTCATCCATTCCACCAACCATATAGAATGCATTTTCAGGCATATGGTCATAATCACCATTTAAGATCCCTTTGAAACCTTTAATAGTGTCTTCAAGAGATACATATTTACCAGGAGCACCTGTAAATACTTCAGCAACAAAGAATGGTTGAGATAAAAATTTCTCAATTTTACGAGCACGTTCAACAACATTTTTATCATCTTCAGAAAGCTCATCCATACCAAGAATCGCAATAATATCTTGAAGATCTTTATATTTTTGAAGTGTTTGTTGTACACCACGTGCTACATTATAGTGCTCATCACCTAAAATTTGTGGATCAAGTAATCTTGAAGTTGAATCAAGTGGATCAACTGCAGGATAGATACCTTTTTCAGCAATTTTACGGTTAAGTACTGTAGTTGCATCTAAGTGAGCAAAAACAGAAGCTGGAGCAGGGTCAGTTAAGTCATCCGCTGGTACATAAACAGCTTGAACTGAAGTGATTGAACCATTTTTAGTTGATGTAATACGATCTTGAAGAGCACCCATCTCACGAGCAAGTGTTGGTTGATAACCAACAGCTGAAGGGATACGTCCAAGAAGTGCAGACATCTCAGAACCTGATTGAGCAAAACGGAAGATGTTATCGATAAACATAAGTACATCAAGTTTTTTCTCATCACGGAAGTACTCAGCCATAGTAAGACCAGTTAAAGCGATACGGTTACGTGCTCCAGGAGGCTCACTCATTTGTCCATAACACAGTGCAACTTTGTCAAGTACGTTTGACTCTTTCATCTCGTAATAAAGATCATTCCCTTCACGTGTACGCTCACCAACACCAGCAAATACTGAAAGACCGTCGTGACCATGTGCAACGTTGTGAATAAGTTCCATGATAATAACTGTTTTACCAACACCAGCACCACCAAATAGACCAACTTTACCACCTTTTGCATATGGAGCAAGTAAGTCAACAACTTTAATACCAGTTTCAAACATCTCAGTCGTAGTAGACTGGTCTACAAGTGGTGGTGGAGCACGGTGAATTGACCATGTTGGAGTTTCAGTAACTTGCTCTCCACCATCAATTGTCTCACCAACAACATTAAAAATACGTCCAAGAACTTTTTCACCAACTGGCACTTGAATAGGAGCACCTGTAGCTTTAGCATCCATACCACGTACTAAACCTTCACTCATATCCATTGCAATTGTTCTTACACGACCATCACCTAAGTGTGCTGCAACTTCAAGAACTAAACGAAAATCGTTACCTTCAACGTTTACATTTACCTCAATTGCTTCGTTAATTACTGGAAGATATCCATCAAAATCAACATCAACAACTGGACCCATAACCTGGCTAATTTTACCAATCATATTTTTCTCCATTATTTCATAGACTCCACACCACTTATTATCTCAATAAGCTCAGTAGTAATTGCTGCTTGTCTAGCTTTATTAAATTTAACATTTAATGATTTCACCATCTCTTTAGCGTTGTTTGTTGCTGTATCCATAGCTTGCATACGTGCACTATGTTCTGCTGCAACTGAATCAATAAGTGAGTAATACATGTTGTACTCAACATATTTATTCACTAAAGAATCTAGCATATGTTCTTCATCTTGTGCTTCAACTTCTATTACAGAACTTTGAATATCATCGCATTCAAATTGTTCTGTATCAATTGGAAGAATTTTATTTACATGCAACTCTTGAGTAATAATGTTTTTATATCCATTATATACCATATGAATAGCATCAATTTTTCCATTTTTATAGTCTTCAATAGAAGCACTTATAAAATCATCAGAACGCACTTTATCAGGTCTAGAACTTAGATCAGTCACTTCATCAAAAAGTTCAATCTCATTGTATTTGAAATATTCAATACCTTTTTTACCGATACCACGTAAACGTACTTTTACATTTTGTTCTTTGTAACTAGCAATAAGTTTATTTACAGCTTTAATAGTTTGAACATTAAAACCACCACATAAACCTTTGTCTGCTGTTACAAAAACAATATCAACCATTTGAGGGTTTTCAATCACTTCGAAGCAGCGATTATCAATTCCCCCAACTTTGTTACATTTGATACGTCCAGCTATTTCGGCAATAACCTGATTCATTTTTTCAGCATATAGACGAGAACGTTTTGCCAACTCTTCTGCACGGCGAAGCTTTGCAGTTGATACAAGCTTCATTGCACGAGTCGTCTTTTGAGTGCTTGATACACTCTTAATCTGTCTCTGAATATCTTTCAAGTTTGCCATTAATAATCCTTACGCTACTACGAAAGTAGATTTAAACTCTTCTAGTGCTTTTCTCATTAATGCATCTGTTTCATCATCAACTTTTGAAGCGCTTCTAATGTTTTCAAAAATCTGAGGATATGAAGCTTCAATAAATGGATAAAGCTCTGCTTCAAAACGTACTACATTTGAAGCGTCCATATCATCTAAGTATCCTTCATTACCTGCAAAAATAATCATTACTTGTTTCTCAGCCGATAATGGAGAAAATGGAGGTTGTTTTAAAACTTCAACCATTCTTTGACCACGCTCTAATTGATTACGAGAAACTTCATCAAGGTCAGATGCAAATTGAGCAAACGCTTGAAGTTCACGATACTGAGCAAGATCAAGTCTTAAAGTACCAGCAACTTGTTTCGTAGCTTTGATCTGTGCAGCACCACCAACACGTGATACAGAAAGACCAACATTGATTGCAGGACGGATACCTGAGTTGAAGAGATCTGTTTCTAAGAAGATCTGACCATCAGTAATAGAGATAACGTTTGTTGGAATATAAGCAGCAACGTCACCAGCTTGCGTTTCAATAATTGGAAGTGCAGTTAAAGAACCTGCTCCCTCTTCATCATTTAACTTCGCAGCTCTTTCAAGTAGTCTAGAGTGTAGGTAAAAAACATCCCCTGGATATGCTTCACGACCTGGAGGACGACGAAGAATAAGTGACATTTCACGATATGCTACTGCATGTTTAGAAAGATCATCATATACGATAAGACCATGTCTTGCGTTATCACGGAAATATTCACCCATAGTAACACCAGTATATGGAGCTAAGAATTGAAGTGCAGCAGCTTCAGCAGCAGTTGCAGAAACAATAATAGTGTATTCCATTGCACCATGTTCTTCTAAACGGCGAACGATTTGTGCTACAGTTGATTCTTTTTGACCTACAGCTACATATACACAAACAACACCATTACCTTTTTGGTTAATAATAGTATCTACTGCTACAGTAGTTTTACCAGTTTGACGGTCACCAATGATAAGCTCACGCTGACCACGACCGATTGGAACAAGTGCATCAATTGCTTTAATACCTGTTGCCATTGGCTCATGAACAGATTTTCTTTCCATAATACCAGGAGCTTTTTCTTCAACGAAACGAGCTTCAGTTGTTTCAATTGGACCTTTACCATCAATAGGTGCACCAAGTGCATTTACAACACGTCCAAGAAGAGCATCACCAACAGGAACACGAAGAAGTTTCCCAAGTCTTTTAACACTCATACCCTCACGAAGTGCTTCACCAGAACCAAGAATAACAATACCTACGCTTGCTTCCTCTAGGTTCATTGCTAAACCTTTTGTTCCATCTTCGAACTCTACCATCTCTCCTGCCATAACATTGCTTAGTCCGTAAACTTGAGCAACACCATCAGCATAAGAAACAATCTTACCTGTTTCATTAATATCAACACTTAGTTCAAAGTTGTCGATACGCTCTTTAATTATTGAGCTGATTTCATCAGCTTGAATTTTTGCTACCACTACTTGTTCTCCTCTCTATGAAGTTAAATTGCTTTTACTATATGTTCAATGATTTGGTCGTTGATACGTGTTCTTGAAAAGTTTATTTCAACACCAAGATCCGCTACATCAACTTTAATTCCATCAAAATTAGATTTTACAAATTCTAATTCGATGCTTGAACCAAACCTACCACCTAGACCTGAACTAAGATCTTTTAAGATCTGAGCTTCAATCTCACTGTTACTATAAACCGTACCACTGTAAGTTTTAGTCATAGCTGCAATATCTTTTCTTAAACACTCTGCTATAGCAGGAATAAGAGAGATACGTTTTTTCTCTACTAAAACTTTTAAAAAATTTGTAATCTTTTGAGATTCAGCTTTTTTAGCCACTTCTGTTAAGATCTCTATTTTTTGTTCAGATGTTACATTTGGGCTACACATAATCTCATTAAACTTCTTTTCTGAGAATGCCTGTGTAAGTGTAGAGAAAAGTGTTGAGAACTCTTTGAGTTCATCTACTCCCATCCCTTCAGTGAATGCTTTGATATATCTTTTTGCGATCACTTCTTCCATCTATGCCACCTTCTTTAAGATAACGTTAGCCATAGCTTCTTTATCAAAGCCCTCTGCACTTTGAGCAAGAGTTTCACTTAACACTTCCTCTACAACTGCATGAACTATTTTACGTTGTTCAAACTCTTTAACAGATTCATTTTGCTTCGTTAGAGATTCTAAATCAGATTCACACTGAGCCATAATGTTATCGTTTAATATCTTATTCTCTTTTTTAGATAATGCAACAAGTTCTTGTGCATATTTTTCTGCGTCAGTAATCTTAGCCAACGCCTCTTTTTTAAGAGTCATAGATTCATTTAACTTATCCTGAACTTTTTGTAGTTCACTCGCAATTGCTTGCGATCTTGAACCAAAATAGTTCTTAACTGGTTCAGCTATTAAATACCAAATGAGCCCTGCAAATATCAAAAAGTTAACTGTTCTTTGAACAATATCAGTATCTGCATGCTCTGCACTAGTTCCAGATGCTAATGCATAAGTTGATATCAATAGCATTAACAATACAATTCTATTCACATCATTTCCTTATACTTGACTGAGTTTAGCTTGTACAGCTTCTTTAAATACTGGAACTTGTGACATTAATTCACTTCTTAACTGCTCTTTTGTATTTTCCATAGACTGTTTAAACTCTAAATAATCACTTGCTAGCTCAGTACGCTTTGCTTCAAGCTTACTTTCTGCTAACTCCTTAGCATCCTTAACAACTTTCTCTCTTAATGCAGAAGCTTCTAGTTTAGCATTCATAATAATTGATTCAGCTTTAGCATTCAACTCTCTGATTTCATCATCATTTGACCCGATTTTCTGCAAGTCTTTTTTGATGTCATCATCACGTTTATTCATATAAGCGAATAATGGATTATAAAGCCAACTGTTTAGAACTGCGATAAGTGTAAGAAATACGACTAATGTAGCTATAAGTAGTATTGGGTTTATATCTAACATAGCACCTCCTAAAAGTTGCGCAATTATACTATGCGTAAATTGAAAGGATAGTTAAATTTTTAACTTTTTTTTAAAAAATTGTTATTTTTTTGATTAATTTCTAGGCATAAGGTGGAGAATTTTTCCACTAACGAGTAAAATACGAAAGGAACTCTTGAATTTGTTTTTCATCTTCAAACTCTATTGTGAGCTTGTTTTGAGAGGATTTTGAGCGATACCCTAAAGAGTTAAAACGCTCTTTCACAGGTGCAAAATCATAGCTTGTTTTTTCTTGTTTCTCTACTGATATTGTTGGAGAGTCTTTCATAGATTTTATCATTTTTTCCACATCTCTTACACTCAGTTTCTGACCAATAATAGAATTAACAATAAGTTGTTGTTGTTTTTCATCTAAACCTACAAGAACTTTTGCATGTCCCGCTGTTATTTTTTTATCACTCAATGCTTTTTGTGTTTTTTGGGAAAGTTGCATAAGACGTAATGTATTTGTAATATGAGCTCTACTTTTATGGATCATTAAAGAAAGCTCTTCATGTGTTATCTCATGTACTTTAATAAGTTCACTATAAGCATACGCAAGTTCAACTGCATTGAGTTCATCTCTTTGAATATTTTCAATCAAAGCGTGTTGACGCATTTTAGCTTCATCACAATTAAGGACAATTGCACGAATAGTTTTAAGTTTTGCTAATTTAGAAGCACGATAACGCCTCTCACCAGCTATTAAAACATAACCATCTATATCTTCAGTAACAACAACAGGCTGCAAAAGACCATCTTTTTTGATAGATTCTGCTAACTCAGCCAAGGAGATATCATCAAAAGTTTTTCTTGGTTGGTAAGGATTTGGGCGAATATCTTTAAGAGATATCTCTAATACTGTTTCTTTTTTAGTACTTTCATTTTCGTAGGCTTCATCCATCTCACCTAAAAGTGCATCTAAACCGCGCCCTAGCTTTTGTGACTTCATTATTTTATAATTGCCTGTGCTAAATTTTGGTATGCGATCGATCCACTTGATTTTACATCATAAAGTATTGCAGGTTTTCCAAATGAGGGAGATTCTGCTAATTTTACATTACGCGGAACTACAATAAATTTTTCAAACTTATCTTTAAAAAGTTTCCCTTTAAAGTGTTGTCTTAGATCTGCATACACCTGTTTTGAAAGATTGTTTTGTGCTGAAAACATTGTAGGGAGAAAACCTTTTACCGTTAACTTAGGATTAATAGATTTTCTTACCAGTTTCACTGTATTTAATAACTGTGCTAAACCTTCAAGTGCAAAAAACTCACATTGAATAGGTATAATCACAGAGTTTGACGCACTTAGAGCATTAATTGTCATCGGTCCAAGAGCTGGTGGAGAATCTATAATAATATAATCATAATCTTTTTTGACCTGCTCGATAGCTTTTTTAAGAACTAATTCTCTCCCTTTTGCATTATTTGCATCATAATACTCTTTTTCAATACCAACTAAGCCAATATTTGCTGGAGCAAGATGAAGCGTAGGAAGATCTGACTTTAAAATAATATCTTTAATTTTTTTTGTTCCAATGAGTACATGATAAATATTAAACTCGTAATCGTTTCTGTGAAAACCTAGCGAAGTTGTAGCATTTGCTTGAGGATCAGAGTCAATTAAAAGAACTTTTTTTTCAGCTACTGCAAGCGATGCAGCCAAGTTTACAGCTGTAGTTGTTTTGCCTACACCACCCTTTTGATTTGCAATTACTATTACTTCACTCATCTTGTGCTAAATATCCTCTCGCCATTGCTAAATATTGAACCATCACTTAAAAGTTCTGCATCATCTAAAGATATAACCATATCACTTTTATGTGTTAAAAATTTTTTACTTTTGTAAAATTCTAACTCATATTTACTAAAAACTTGCTTCCATGAAATCTTTTTTTCTATTTTTTCAAAATATTCTTCAAGAAGTAAATTTATATTACTAATATTTATATCTAATACATCAAAATCTGTAGGTGCTTCTATAAGGTTTAAGCCAATTCCACATACAAGTTTGTCTTGCACTATATGGGTAATTGTTCCACCAATTTTTTTTTCACCTATATAAAAATCGTTGGGCCACTTCAACCATATTTGTGAACCCTTTTCCTCTAAAATCTCTTTAAGTAAGTAGCTAAAATAGATGCTAGCAGACTCAAGTTTTAGGTCTAAAGCCAAACTCTCTGGGCTGAGAGCAAAAGAGAAAAAAAGATTTCCCTTTATACCACTCCAGCTATTTCCTCTGCTTCCAATTCCAGAACTCTGCTCAGTCGTAACAACGGCACAAGGTGCAAATAATTTCCCCTCACGTAGTTGTTCTTTGAGATATATCTGTGTTGATTCTACCCTCTCAAGAGAGATAATCTTCACACTGCAACCTTTTTCCATTTATATATGCACCTATTTCCATCTCTTTTTTTGACTGTGGTTGTACACGGAAAATACGTAAAGATCCTTTTTTACAAGCGACTACGATACTCTCTTTGGAAATAGAGAGTATCTTTGCAGATTGATTTTGAGACTCTGTCTCTTCTAGAGTAATATGTTTTAGTTTTAGACCACTCTCAAGATAGATTCCAGGCCACGGCGTAAAAGCTCTGTATTTGTTATAAATAAGCTGTGCATCAGCAAAATCGATTAAACCATCAGCTTTTGTTATTTTCTTACAGAGGCTTGCTTCTGCATCATTTTGTACTTCTAGAGTATACTCATTAAAGTTTTTTAATACTTCAAGTGTGAGTTCTGCTGCAAGTTCTGTCAAGGTATCAAAAAGTTCTTCTACCATCATAGTATCTGCAACATCTATGCTTTTTACAGCAAGTATATCTCCCGTATCTAAGCCCTCTTCCATCAGCATTGCTGTAACACCTGTTTTTTTATCACCATTGAGGAGTGTTTGCTGAATTGGACTTGCACCTCTATACTGTGGTAATATTGATGCATGAAGATTGATACATGGAGCATGTTCAAGTATCTCTTTAGGTAAGATCTGTCCATATGCAGCTACAACAATATAATCACAAGAAAGCTGTACTAACTCTTGAATCACCTCTTCATCACGAAGTTTTTGTGGCTGATAAACTTCTATACCAAACTCTTGTGCTAGCTTTTTTACAGGAGGAGGAGTGAGTACTTTTTTTCTGCCAACGGGTTTATCTGGTTGTGTATATACAGCTACCACTTCAATCTCTTTTGTTTGTATTAAACGCGCTAAGATCTGTTCTGCATAATCGGGTGTCCCCATAAAGATCACTCTCATTGTACCGCCTTAAAAAAAGTTCCACCTTTATGTTCGTTTTGCAACATAAAACTTTTGACATCACTAAGATCAAAACCACTCGCTAAAAACATATCTTTACCATTTCCTAAAAGATAAGCGGCAGCCTTGAGTTTTGTCACTATACCACCTGTTGCAAAGATATTATTTGGAGTCACCTCTTTTTCCAATTCACTTTGAGCAATATGTTCTACAACCTTTAACACTTTTGCATCTTCGTGAACCCTAGGATCATGATCATAATATGCATCTATATCTGAAAGAATTACTAAAATATCTGCATCTATATGGTTTGCTATATAAGCTGAGAGCTGGTCATTATCACCTACTATAAGTTCATCTGTAGCTGTTGCATCATTCTCATTTACAATTGGGATCACTCTATTTTGCAAGAGTGTATCTATCGTATCTTTAATCCGTTTAATATCATCACTTTTATGCAAGTTTGCAGCTGTTACTAGTACCTGTGCTGTCAAAAGATTATGATCCAAAAATTTTTTTGCATAACGCTTCATCAATACAGGCTGACCTATAGCCGCCAATGCTTGTTTATTTTTGATCATAGACCTATCAAGTTGTAACTTAGTATATCCAGCTGCTACAGCACCTGAAGAAACTAATACCACTTCACTTGTTTTTGCCAACTCACTTAAAAAATCAACTAAAGAGCGCATACGTTCTAAGGCAATTTTTCCATCTTGCGTTAAAACAGCACTTCCTACTTTAACTACTACCCGCTTCATAGTTTAGTTTCGCGTTTGGCGTACAAGCTCAAAAAGAGCATATTTTAATGGCTCAATATTAATATTGACTGCAGAGGAGATCGGTGCAACAAAATAAGGGAGTGCATTATCATATCCTAGAGTTGCATCTGCACTCTCTTGAATAAAATATGGCAATTCTGAATTAAAATCAAACTCTCTAGTCTCTTTTGCATCTAAACCTATACAAGAGAGAAACTCTTTTATTAAAGCTTCTCTCTCCTCAGGTGCGATAACATCAACTCGTGTAAGAGCAATAGCATACCTATTTTGCGCCAAAGAGTCAGAAAAAGATGCGATCTCCTCTTTAAGTGTAGTGATCTGTTCTTCTAAACCTCTATAAGATCCAAGATCTACCATATAAAGAAGATTTTTTGTTCTCTCAATATGACGTAAAAACTCTATACCAAGCCCTTTTCCTTCGTGTGCTCCACCAATAATTCCAGGGATATCTGCCATTACAAAAGACTCATAATCACCTATATTTACCTGACCAAGTTTTGGAGTAAGAGTTGTAAATTCATAATTTGCTATCTCTGGACGTGCATTAGAAACAGTGGAGATAAGTGTTGATTTTCCGACATTTGGAAAACCAACAAGCCCTACATCAGCAATCAGTTTCAAATCAAGCTTAATATGACGTGTCTCCCCTTTTTCACCTGGTTGAGCATATGTTGGTCGCTGATTTGTAGAAGATTTAAAATGTGTATTTCCTAAACCTCCTCTTCCCCCTTCAAGAAACTTTACCTCTTGACCATCTTGGAGCATATCAAAAAGTACCTCTTTAGTCTCTTGGTCAATAATCTGTGTGCCTGGTGGTACAATTACAACTTTTTTAGCTCCTGACTTTCCTGTCATATTTGAGCCCTCACCAGGTCTTCCATTTTCTGCTTTTATATGCATCTTTTTTTGAAAATGGGAAAGAGTATGGGTATTGTTATCGCAACGGAACCAGATGTCTCCACCTTTACCACCATCACCTCCATTAGGTCCACCGTTTACAACAAATTTTTCACGACGAAATGCCACACAACCTGCTCCGCCTTTTCCTGAGGAAACGCTCAATTCAACACTATCTGTAAACAAATGAACTCCTTATGTTCTTAATAAACTGACAAATAAAAATAAAATGTATAAAATCTCAAAATAATACTTAAAAATTCACTGATATTATAGTCTAAAGTAAATTGTTAAATATTTAAATGTAAGGGAGACAAGCCTCTTAATGGAAGTAAAAATATTTGGGCAAAAACCCAAATATTTGTGTAGAATTATGCAGCAGGTACGATTGAAACTTGTTGACGTTTCTTATCTTTTCTTTCAAACTTTACAACACCATCAACTAGTGCATAAATAGTATGATCTTTTCCCATACCAACATTTTGACCTGGATGGATCTTAGTTCCTCTTTGGCGAATAATGATGTTTCCAGCTACTACTGCTTCACCACCATATTTTTTCACACCAAGTCTTCTACCAGCTGAATCACGATTATTCTGTGTACTACCTTGACCTTTCTTATGTGCCATTTCAAATCTCCTTAAGTAAGTTTAGCTTACGCAGCTATTTTCGTGATACGAACACGAGTGAAGTCTCTTCTGAAACCTCTTTTTACTTTACTGTCTTTACGACGACGTTTTTTGAACGTAATAACTTTTTTATCACGACCTTCATTGATAACCTCAGCAGTTACCACAGCACCTTCTACATAAGGAGCTCCAACTTTAAGTTCACCGGTATTTACCGCTAAAACTTCTTTAATTTCGATAGAAGCTTTTGGCTCAAGAGACATCTTGTCAAAATTCAGGATATCACCCTCTTGAACTTTATACTGCTTTCCACCGTTTTTGATAATTGCGTACATCATACTGTCCTTCATCATTAAATACTAAAAAACCCCAAGAATATTAGCATTTTGCATCTCTTCATTAGGTTTCATCTACAAAAAGTGTGGAATTATACCCATCGAAGCTTTAAGTTTAGTTTAACTTAAATAATAAAATTTACAATTTATACGTTTCTCTACATAGAAAGATAGCTGTTCTACAAACTCATTTCAATGAAGGGGTTGAAAACTCTTTGAAAAAAAGCGGTACAAAAACGGTACACATATTGATATTACATTTTTTTTATTTTTTCTGCTAATTCTTTTGCTCTATTTGGTGTTTGTATAGCCCATTTACTATCGAGCATCTCTACTGCTGCTGTTTTATAATCATTTTTTTTAAGTGCTATCCACATTTTTTTAAACTTCAAAACACCTCTAACTCCAAGTTGGTAACACATCTCTGCAATAATCTCTTGTATTTGTCCAGGCAATTCTCTTAGATAAGGTTCTTTTTCTTCTAACTCATTTATCATTTTTTTAAGTCTGTAGTGCAGGAGTAGTTCTCCCTCATCTTCATCAATTGGCATTTTAGTTCCAAAGCCTACAGTGTCAAAGCCTAAGTGATCTTGATACACTTCACCTCTAAAGCCTTCATGTTTTTTGATAGATTTTACTAATTGTTCCATCTTATTTTCCTTTTGCGGCATTTAAGCCATTGACTCCAAAAGAGGCACCCACAATTCCTCCCCAAGCAGTCGTAATAGGAGTAAATAGATCTGTCATCATTTTTGATGCTTTGTCTGCTCCTTCAAAATCTCCATATTGAAAAGCAACCATATAGAGTAAAAATGTAGTAGATAGCAGATAAAATCCGTACATGATCGAAGCAAATCGACTGAGATCTCTTCTCATTCTCCCATTTGGATCAAGTGTTTTGACCATAATAGCTTTAGCCTCTGCACTCTCTTTATCTGTATCAATCCACTCTGTAGCTATATCTGAGATTGCCTTTGTTGCTCCACCAGTAAATATATTTGCGATGTTTTGCCACATTATCGTACTCTTTTATTTGTATTTTCTATATATCTTAAGATCTTGCCCTGCCCCTCTTCTATGCGATCAAATCTCTTGTCGATATGCTTTTCAAATTGGCGAAAAAGCTCTTTTGAAACATACTTATCATCTACATCTTTAGCAGTCATAGCAAGTTCACTTTTTGTGTTGAGCTTTACAATATCATCGCCATGAGCATCAAGTCTTTTGAAGATCTTTTCTATGATCTCTTCTGTATTTTCTTGCTTTTTTGCTTGTGTGTCTTGCCTATTTTTCATCGTCACAAAAGTAATGATAAAAGTAACTACAGCACCTGCTAGGGTGATCATCCAACTCTCTATCATGATTTATACTCTCTTAAACATTTTAGATGTGTACTTTGCCCAGCACCCAAGAGCGCCACCAATCGCAATGTAACTTGCGTGAAAAACACCAAGCTTCGTTTTCAAACAGCCAAAAAACTTTGATGTAGAGCATGTCATATCGTGTAGTCTGCAACATGGGGAGATCTTTATTCCTCTCCATACTTCTGGGAAGCTTGTGCAGTAATCTTTTTTTCTCATAGTTGGCTTGCCTCTATAAAGAGTGTATCGAGATCTGCATCGCTAAGTTCTAAAGCCTTTGCAAGAGAGAGAAGTATAGAGTTATGACGTTCAAACACCTCGCTATATTCCCAGTAGTTGCGAATGATCGCTTTTTCTGTAGCATCTGTTAGAGACTCTATATACGTTTCAATATCTACAAAAATATTCATACGGATCGTTTGTTCTCTTGCTTGACGAAGTGTGATGGTGTTTGGTACTGCCTCTTGCATAACTTCGTTGTAAGTTGCATCTGCTAATTGAGCTTCTTTTGTAGCTTTAATGCTTTCCCAATCAGCTTTTAGAGCTATTTCTCCGTTTATATATTCGTAGCACTCTAGGAACTCATTTAATGGAGTTTCTAAATACACCCACTCTTCTTGATGATTGGCTTTTTCAATCTCTTTATCTAAGTTTGAAATACTCATTTTTCCTACAACATCAGTTCCATTTACTTGGTATAACATTTTATATATCCTCCTCTACTACTGTGAAATCATATTGAAAAGCAACATCTTGCCCGTATGAAGCATGAACAGGATTAAAAGTCGCTTGACCATCTAGTACTTCCAAATTGACAGAGATGCTCTCACCAGCTTCTAAGTAGTGACTTTTATTAATATGTACTATTTTCTGAAATAGCGCAGTACTTGCATCTGCTATTACACTAAAAGTACTATCACTTTCCAATAAACCTTTTGCCTTGTAGTAATTAGAGACTTGCAAAGATCTTCTACTATTGGTACTATCAAAAAAGTAAGCGCTTGCAGAAGATGCAGCTGCTAACATATGTGACCCAACTGTGACATACTTATCTGGAATTCCTACATCTTGTAAAGCTAACGTTCCATATAAAGTCTTAGAGGATACAGATGACCCATATCCAGTAAAAATAACAGAGTTCCCAATCGTAACATTAGCTGCAACGGCAAAAGGAGTTGTAGTTGTATTAGCCAAATACATAGAAAACATATTCCCACTATTAAAACTATTAACACTGTTTTGGGTAATAGCCCCGCTAGTAGCTATATACTGCATTGATAGTCTATTGCCTGTAGTAATTGGGTTTAATATCACTTTGGCTCTTTTGCCTACTGGAACAGTATATAGGTTTGCTAGCTCACCAACAGCTGCACTCGCCAGAGCCTTATTTTCATAAAAACCTTTGTATTTTGTAATTGTCATTTATAATCCTCCAAATAATGATTTTTCAAATAGGGATCTGTATGTTTTTAGATCCCCACTACCCATAATATCTTCGCCATTGATCGTTTTTATATTAACCCCACTCTCAAGAATATCTTGTTTTGTTTGCATCTCATCTTGTGTTACTTTTTCTAAGTAATACCAAGACTCAGTCGTTGTTTTACTCGTGGGTTCTGCTATGTTCGCATCTACTTTTGCTATATAGGTTTCACCATCTGTATATGTCACACTATCCCCAAGTGTATAGCCTGATCCATCATCATAATTTATAAGCCAGTCACCTTTATAGTTTGCTAAACCTACAAGCACATCATTTGCATTGCTAATAGCTTCTACATCTGCATTGATCTCAGAGATCATCGTCTCAAGTTTAGGAACAAGAGCATCTATCTGCCCACTAAAAATACCCTCTTCGTTTAACCAAGCCGCTACTGCCGTTGCATACGCACTTGATGAGTTATAGTTTGTTCTGTCTGGAAATACTGTTAAGGGTGTTATCTCTTGGTTTATCGCTGTTATCATCTCTTTGTTCCTTTTATATTAAGCTTTCTATTTTTAAGGTATATACCGACTTTGCTGGTGAAAGGGGTACATCAAAATCTAAGAAAAATCCATACAGAGTAAGACTGCTAAACTTACCACCCTCATCACCTATAAACACACACGGAATACCATCAATTGCCTTGAGTCTGTTACGCACAATATCAACAGAGTCGTTATCTAACATACACTGTAAACTCATGGTATCAGCGACTTCACCTTTTACGAGTTCAACATCTCCCCAATAACTGTTACGCTCCTTTTTAGAAAACGAAATAATCCCACTTGAAGCACTGTTCCAAAGTGTCATACCAAGATCTTTTTGGCGACCTACCACAAGATATCCACACTTAGCAACTCCTCCAGATCTATTAATAGAGATCGTAACCGTACAGTCATAATAGATAGGTGGTGTAGCTGTAAAACGATCCATAATCTCTGTACCAGACATAGAATCTACAACTGCTTGCATCTCTACTGTGCTGAGTTTATCTGTTAAAAGATCTCTTAGCTCTTGTTCTGAGAAAAGATAGTCTCCAAAATCAGCTAATTCATCATAGGTCATGTCAAAGCTTTTGTCATAAAAAACTGTATTTGTCATGTTGTCTGTCATAGTGATCTCTATACTGTCTGCTTCTATGTTAAAAAATGAGATCGTATCTATGTTGGTTGCATGAAAACTCACCTCAATCGAATCAGGGTTTGTTGTTTGTGAACCAACTACACCATCAACCATCGCATAAGGGTTTGTCGGTGCAGGGATCCACTTTGTTGTCTCTTGACTAGGGGTAGAAGAAGAGTTACTTCCACTAATACCAGCGTACTTATATTTGACTTTTGTGTTGCCACTCTCTATGACAATATCACCTGTGTTATACGTCGCCCCACTTGACCAAGGAGTGTATGTTTCGTCTGTTACATTTGTACTAATAAGATCTATCTCTTGTGATACTACGTACTTCATTATGCGCCCTCTCTATATATTCTCTCATCACGTTTATTGATATTACGGATCATCTCTGCTTGCATCTCTGTAATATCAGTAAGCTCTTCTATCTTTTTATAAAGTTTTTGTGTTGTCTCTTGCATTTTCGCAAACACACCTAAACCACCATGATTTAACCCTAAGTCTGAAGTAGTTTTGGCATTTAAAACATACTCTTGCTTATGCACCCAACCTGCATACTCTAATGGGTTTCCATCACCTGTGTATCCACCTGTAGCAAAAGGTCTATAAGTGTCCCCTGCGGCAGCAGCACCTCTTATAAAGCTATTAACTAACTCTGTCCCTTCGTATACAGAACCTTCACCCGTGTACCAATACGTATTAGATCCTGCCCCATGCCCTACTCCATATTTATAAAGCATATCTAGTAACTCGTCTCTGCCAATTATTCCATTTGCTTGTGCTTTTGCGGCAAGTGCTTGTCCTTGTCCTTGTTGTGGAATATTTGTAGCCAACCAATCTACTGCACTGTATACATCTTTTTTATTATTTGCACCTTTAGCCATAGTGGAATAGAGATCGATTTGAGACATCTCTTCGTTTATGAGTCCTTTGCTAACTCCTGTGGTTAACCACCAATCCATTCCATTATCGTCAGGCTCTCTTCCTAGTATTGCTCTATAAGCCGCATAAACTCTATCTTTAAAGTTACTCGATGAGTAGTTCATTGCTTCTTCTTTAGCACTGTTAGGAATATCTGTATATTCTGGATTCTTTGCTATAGCTGCATTCACTGCACTTGTGATAGAGACCCCCATAGATTTTAATGCAAGCTCAATTCTTTGTGCAGTATCAGATGTATTTTTTTCAATCTCTTTTAATACATCTATCTGAGTCATTGTAGTGTCTTCTAAACTCTCAAACTGATTAAGAGCAACCATCTGTGCAAAACGCATATCGTTTTCACTAGCAAAGTTCTCTTCATTATATAAGGCATCTGAAGCTTCTATCGCTTTTGATAAGCTCTCTGAGTATGCTTCATAATTGTCTGTTGCAGAAAGAGTTAAAGCTTCACCTATAAAAAGATAGTAATCTGACAAACTCGCTTTTGAATCAGTTAATGTACCTTTGAACTTTTCTATCGTTTGCTCAATATTTCCAAAAGCACCTTCAAGTGTAGAGATATTCTCAGCAATATCTTTAAGCTCTTGATCAATTATCTCTTTCTCTTCATTGAGAGCTTTCTCTTTTGCTTCTTGAGCATCTTCTACAGCCCATATAAACTCTTGATATATACGATTTGCTTCATTTAAGCCCATCAGTGTGGCAGTTCTTTGTTCATCTTCTGTTGCTATAAGATCGAAAACTTGTTGTTGTAAATTTTTCTTCTCATTTAAGATCTCTTGTTCATCTTCATATAACCAAATACGCTCTTGCAACGCTTTATTTGAATCATCAAGTGCTTCAAGCTCTTTTGCTCTAATCTCTTGAGTTGTAGCAGTTAAATTAAAATACTCATCTTCTAAACTTTTGCGCTCTTCTACAATCGCTTTTTCAGCTTCACCAACAAGTTCGATCGATTCTATATAGTTAAGAACACTTTTACCACCCTCATCAAATACTTGATTTGTCGTATCTTGTATCTCAGAGAGTATCTCATTTTGCAATTTGAGTTTTGCAGGGTCTTGAGAAACTAAAATATCTTCGTATGTTGTCCCATCTTCTGTTACTTTGCTTAGGATGCCATCAAGGTTTGAGATGTTCTGTGCTTCATCTGACAAATATTCAGAAAAGCTTTTCTTACCTTTTAACCCATCTACTATGTCTTGAGCTTTTTTTAATCTAGCTTTTTCATAGTCATCTGTACCTGATATTGCATCATGCAGATTTTCAAGAGTCTCTTTTGCATCCATAAGTTCACCGCGACTATCAAAAATAGCTTTTGCAAAGTCACTTACAAACCCTTGATATTCAGCTGTCATAGCTTCAAGTTGGCTTTTTGCAAACTCACTTGCATTCATATTAGTATCTTTCCAA
>Ga0193959_1000274_pt1 | contig 21034 bp, 18 predicted proteins | sample FB_2_MG_FD_140333 | JGI IMG/M metagenome (GOLD analysis project Ga0193959, IMG submission 140333) | Microbial mat bacterial communities from the Broadkill River, Lewes, Delaware, United States - FB_2_MG | ecosystem: Environmental > Aquatic > Freshwater > River > Microbial mats | place: USA... | reverse complement strand
CAATGGTTGCGTGATGGAGCAAAAATAGTTAAAACTGCCCCTGGAATTAATCATTTAGCTGAAACAGTTGAAGATAATGGAGGTGTTTATTTTGTGCCTGCAATGACTGGTATGGGAGCGCCTTATTGGGATCAGTATGCTCGTGGTGCTATTGTTGGTATTACTCGTGGTACTACAGATGCTCATATTGCACGTGCTACACTTGAAGGAATTGCATTCCAAGTTTATGATATAGTAAAAGCCATGGAAGCTGATTCTGGTGAGAAAAGTATTGAATTAAGAGTTGATGGTGGAGCTGCGGCAAGTAATTTATTAATGCAAATTCAATCTGATTTATTCGGATTTAAAATATTACGTCCAAAAACTTTAGAAACTACTGCTTTAGGAGCTGCTTATTTAGCTGGTTTAGCTGTTGGTTACTGGAAAAGTGTAGATGATATTCAATCTCAATGGATTGTAGATAAGGAGTTTGAGCCTATTGCAGATGATGCAAAAGTTGAAGATATGTTGAAGTATTGGCATAAAGCAGTAAAATGCGCTCAAAATTGGATAGAAGAATAAATAGCAATAATTAATTAAAAAACAAATAGATTATGTCATCAATTTTAATAGCAGAGATATTAGGTACAATGTTCCTTATTTTATTAGGAAATGGAGTGGTAGCTAATGTTGTTTTAAATGGAACAAAAGGTAACAATTCTGGATGGATTGTTATTACTACAGGATGGGCTTTAGCGGTGTTTGTAGGTGTAATTGTAGCAGGGCCTTATAGTGGTGCGCATTTAAATCCAGCGGTAACGGTTGGTTTAGCGGTAGCAGGAAAATTATCTTGGAGTTTAGTTCCAGAATATATTGCAGGAGAAATGATAGGTGCAATGGTAGGTGCGTTTTTAGTGTGGTTAATGTATAAAGATCACTTTAAAGCAACTGAAGATGAAGGTGGAAAATTAGCTTGTTTCAGTACAGGACCAGCAATTAGAAATACTTTTTCAAATATGGTAAGTGAGATTATTGGAACATTTGCTTTAATGTTTGTAATATTTTATATCGCTGGACCATCAATTGAAATAGCTGCTGATGCAGGTGCAAATGTTGGGTTAGGATCATTAGGGGCGTTGCCTGTTGCGTTGTTAGTATGGGTAATTGGACTTTCATTAGGAGGAACTACTGGTTATGCTATCAATCCAGCTCGTGATTTAGGGCCTAGAATTATGCATGCAATTTTACCTGTAAAAGGTGGAAGTGACTGGAGTTATTCTTGGATTCCTGTAGTGGGACCAATTATTGGAACTGTTATAGCAGCATTATTGTACGTTGCTTTATTTTAAAATAAAATTAAATAATAAGATTAAAACGAAGAAAATGAAGAAAATATTATTAATAATATTAGTAGTAGTGTGCTCGGTTCAAGTTGGAACTGCTCAGGATATTGAAGTGAAGAAAAGTCCATTAAGTTTTTCATCAAGTTTACAAACAAATCATTTATGGAGAGGTTTGGTAATTACAGATAAGCCTATGGTTGGAGTTATTACTACTCTTAAATTAAACGAGTCTGGAAGTTTTACAACTGGATTTTGGGGGGGGATGTCTTTTTCAAATGATAATGATGGAACTCACTACAAAGAGGTGAATTATTATATGCAGTTTGCTGCAAATGGGTTCTCTATTGGTTTATGGGATTTATTTAATACAAGAGGAGCTACAAATGTTGATGTTTGGGATTATGATAAGGAAACAACAGGTCATTTATTAGATTTAAGAACTTCTTATAATTTTGGAGAGGAATTCCCATTAACTTTAGAAGCAGATGTTTTATTATTTGGTAAAGGAGATTCTCAATTGAATGATGGAGATCTTGAACAACGTTATTCTACATATGTGCAAGTTTCTTACCCATTAATTAGAAATTCAGATGTGAACTTAAACGCATTTGTTGGAGGTGGTTTTTCTTTAAACGGAGACACACACTTGTATGGTGATGGTCAAGAAAATTTTGACCTAGTTAATATTGGGTTTACAGCGTCTAAAACTGTTAAATTAGCAGGTTTAGGTATCCCTGTATCTGCAACAACTTTATGGAATCCTTCGCTAAAAATAGCAAGAGTTCAGTTGGCAGTATCGCTGTTTTAATTACCTAGAATACAATTAGTATTTACATAGTTTTTTTTAGTAGTAAACCCTGTAATAGTTTAAGATGTACTATTGCAGGGTTTTTTTTGTGCGGTTTCGTTTCTTGTTAATTGTTTTTATTTTATTGTTTAAATGTAGTTTTTAGGTTTTTTCACATCTTTTTTTAAGTGTATTGTGCTTTTTTAGAATTTATTCTTTGAGTTTTAAAATTGCTTGTTATGTTTGAGAATTATTTTTTTATAGTTCTAATGGTGTGCACTACAAATTGTTGAGTTGAAAAGGTTGAAGGGAGGAGAGTTTAGTAAGTTGTTATTAAAATAGTGAGTTTATGATAAATGTCATTCTTTTTTAATAAAAATAAAAAAAAACTTACGTAGTGTTTCGATTTGTTATAGTTTTGTCGTCCAGAAAGTCAAAAATATAATCTTATTTAAAGCCGTGATGAAGAGAATCGAAATGCTCGAAAGAGTGAGTAATAAACTCAATACTTATGATTTTATTATAATTGGAGGAGGAGCAACAGGAATTGGTATAGCGTTAGAAGCATCTGCCCGTGGATATTCAGTAGTGCTATTAGAAAAATCTGATTTTACTAAATCTACCTCAAGTAAAAGTACCAAATTAGTGCATGGAGGGGTACGTTATTTAGCACAAGGTGATGTTGGACTGGTTAGAGAGGCCGTAGTTGAAAGAGGGTTGTTAAATCAAAATGCACCACACTTAGTAAAAAATCAATCTTTTATTATTCCTACACATGGCTTATTTGATGAGCTTCAATACACTGTGGGGCTTACATTGTATGACCTTTTAGCGGGAAAATTAAGTTTGGGTAGGTCTAAACGAATTTCAAAAACTAAAACATTAAAAAGAATTTCAACTATTAATCCTGAAAAGATTTCAGCAGGTGTTGTGTATCATGATGGACAATTTGATGATACTCGATTGGCTATAAATACACTACAATCTTCTGAAGAAATGGGAGCTATCGTTTTAAATTACTGCTCTGTTTATGGATTGATAAAAGATGATGAAGGAAAAGTTTCAGGAGTGAAATTTAAAGATGAAGAATCAAATAAAGAATATGTTATAAAAGGGAAGCAAGTTGTGAATGCAACTGGTGTTTTTGCTGATGATGTTTTAAAAATGGATTCTCCAAATGCTGAGAAAACTATTGCACCAAGTCAAGGTGTTCATTTAGTATTGGATAAATCATTTTTACCAGACAATGATGCAATTATGATTCCTAAAACAGATGATGGGAGAGTATTGTTTTTAGTTCCTTGGCATAATAGAGTTGTTGTTGGTACTACTGATACGCCAATAGAGAAAGAGTCTTTAGAGCCAATTGCTTTAGAAGAAGAAATTGAATTTATTTTAAATACTGCATCAAGATATTTAACAAAGGCACCTAAAAGGAGTGATGTTTTAAGTGTATTTGCCGGATTGAGACCTTTAGCCGCTTCTAAAGGTGAAGGTAAAAAAACAAAGGAAATTTCTAGAAGTCATAAAATCTTTGAATCTAAATCCGGTTTGTTAACTATGGTTGGCGGAAAATGGACCACGTATAGAAAAATGGGTGAGGATTTAGTTGATAAAACTGAAAAAAATAATGGTTGGGCAAATATTCCAACTAAAACGAAACATTTAAAAATACACGGATATAAAGAAAATGTTGATCGTACAAACCCTTTATATTTTTATGGAAGTGATGAAGAAGAAATATTGAAATTATCTAGAATTGAAGGTTTAGATGAATCAATAAGTGATTCTTTAAAGGTGATAAGAGCACAGGTGGTTTGGGCTGTGAGAAACGAAATGGCTCGTACTGTTGAAGATGTATTGGCACGAAGAACCAGATGTCAGTTGTTAGATGCAAAGGAAAGTATGCGTATGGCTCCGGTAGTAGCTGAAATTATTGCTAAAGAGTTAGGTATGGATGATGCTTGGCAAAAGGAACAAGTTGAAAGTTATAATAAAGTAACATCAAATTATATATTAAATTAATTATCATGATGAATATATTTAAGCCAGCAGCTCATAAAGAATTGATTGCAGAAGACAAAATTGATGCTTCATATAAGAGTTTAAGATTTAAAGTTTTTGTTGGAATATTTTTAGGTTATGCCGGGTATTACCTTGTTAGAAAGGTGTTTTCTTTAGCAATGCCTGATTTAATAAATCTTGGATATTCTAAAACAGAACTTGGGTTTGCACTTTCAGGGGTCTCAATAGCGTATGGTTTAAGTAAATTCATAATGGGAAATGTTTCAGATAGAAGCAATGCAAGGTACTTCTTAACAACAGGACTGGTTCTTTCAGCGTTAACCATGATTTTAATGGGAATATTACCTGCAGCAACTGGCTCTATTGGAATTATGTTTGTGCTACTTATTCTAAATGGTTGGTTTCAAGGAATGGGATGGCCTCCTTGTGGAAGGGTAATGGTACATTGGTTCTCAATTCGTGAGCGTGGAACTAAAATGTCTTTATGGAATGTAGCCCATAATGTTGGAGGTGGAATAATTGGGCCTTTAGCAATATTGGGTTTTGCTATTTTTGCTGATTGGCATGCAAAACTATATTTCCCAGGTTTTATAGCTTTAGGAGTAGCCGTTATTACGTGGTTTTTGGTTAGAGATACTCCACAATCTTGTGGTCTTCCAAATATTGAAGCATATAAAAATGATTATCCTGATTCATATTCAAATGAATTTGAAAAGGAAATGACAGCAAAAGAAATTTTCTTTAAATATATTTTTAAAAACAAATTATTGTGGTCAATAGCATTTGCAAATGCGTTTGTTTATCTAGTGCGCTATGGTGTATTAGATTGGGCACCTTTGTATTTAGAAGAAAGTAAAGGTTTTTCAATAAAAGAATCAGGATGGGCATATTTTGCTTATGAATGGGCTGGAATACCAGGAACTTTACTTTGCGGATATTTAAGCGATAAAGTATTTAAAGGTAAACGAGCTCCAGTAAGTATAATTTATATGATCTTAGTTATGGTCTCTGTTTACATGTACTGGACTAGCCAATCTATTCTTGCAAATTCAATTGCGCTTATTTGTATTGGGTTTTTAATCTATGGACCAGTAATGCTAATTGGTGTTCATGCGTTGGATTTAGTTCCTAAAAAAGCGGCAGGTACTGCAGCAGGTTTAACAGGACTCTTCGGATATCTTGGAGGTGCATTGTTCGCTAATATAGCAATGGGAGCGGTGGTTGATGCCTATGGATGGTCTGGTGGATTCATGGTATTATTAGCTTCTTGTGTTATAGCAATTTTATTAATTGCTTACTCCTGGCTTCAGGAAACTCGAGGACATAATGGAATTCATGTCTAAAAATAAATAATTACTTCAGAAAATAAAAAAGCTATTTAAAAATAGAACATTAAATATTAATTAATCTTAAACTAAATTAAATGAATAAACTAAATTTCAAAAAAGCCTTAGCAGGTGCTTTAGTTTTGCTAAGTCTTGGATTTGTAGGGTGTGAAAATGACACAGCAGACTATAATCCTTTTAATTATTATCAAGAAATCCCATTATTGGAATTAAGTGCCGAAGCACAAGCTGTCAGAGATTATGTAAAAAGTGATGCTGTTATAGCACATAGAGGATCTACTTTTTGGGCTCCAGAAGAAACAGAAGCTGCATTTAGATGGGCTCGTAACATGGGAGCTGATTATTTAGAGATTGACCTACAAAGAACAAAAGATGGTTTTTTATTGGCCTTGCATGATAACAATTTACGTCGTACTTCAAACATTGAAAGTATTTTACCTGGAAAAGAAGATTTACCTGTAAGTGCTTTTACATTGGCTGAACTTCGTGCATTAGATGCTGGAAGCTGGTTTAATGTTGCTGTGCCTGAAAATGCAAGAGCATCTTTTGAAAATCAAAAAATATGTACTCTTGAAGAGGTATTAAAAATTGCGCAAGGTTACCGTATTAAAAGAGATGTTAATGGTGAGCCAGTGAAATTAAATGATGGTCCAGCTTGGGAAGGACTTTATGAAATGGAAATTGACCCACAAGATAATGGAAATCGTCCAGGAATTTATGCTGAAACAAAAGAACCTTATTTATTTGGAGGGATGGAGCAGGATTTAGCTGATTTTTTAACTGAAAAAGGTTGGAATATCAATAGCCCTGCAACATTAGCTGTGGCCCCAGCAGGAGATGAAGGAAAGGTAGCTTATACTAATGGTCGTTTTATTTTACAGTCTTTTTCAAGAGAATCAATTGTAAAATTAGAACAGTCATTACCTGGAGTGCCAAAATGTATGTTGCTTTGGTTAGATGAAAGTGCTGGATATGTTCGTCCAAGTAATACTTTAGAATCATTAGCTGAGTTTATCAATTTTTCAGTTGAAAACAACTGTCATATTGCAGGGCCTTCAATTGCTGGAAAACCTAATAAATATGATGATTTATCAAAACCTTGGATGAATGAAATGTATCATAGAGCTGGTATGATTGTTCATGCTTATTCCTTTGATACTGAAGATCAATTAAGAAAATATAATGGTGATTATTTCTACGGAGGTGAATCTCGTTTTGACAACCCAAATCGTGAAGTAAGTGGTGATTTTAATTATGACGTAAACAAAAATATGTTTATTGATGGAGGTTTTACTAACCTTACAGATTTATCATTAAAATACTACAATAGAGGTACAGGTAAAACAGCTCAAGAAGTTTTAAACGAATTAGGGTACTAATAATTAATCATTATTAAAATAAAGATATGATGAAAAAAATATATTTTACATTACTAGCATTAGGGTTAGTTGTAACGAATGCGATTGGTCAGGAAAACCAATTATCAGTTGAATCTAACAAAGGAGGAATTTTATTAACTTCTTCAGAGAAAGATTATCAAGTGAAATTTAACGGAAGAATTTACATGGACGGTACACATTATTTTGATGATGTTACTGATTTAAGTTCTGATGTTTCTATTAACGATGTTCGTTTAGGAACTGCTGTGAAATGGGGAAAATGGGATGCTAAAATTAATGTGAGTTTTGGTAATGATGAGTTGAAAATTAAAGATGCTTTTTTAAGATATCATCAGTCTGTAAATAGTGTTTTCACAATGGGTAACTTTTTTGAGCCATTTGGAATTGAAACAGCTGCATCAAGTAAAGATCTTCGTTTTATTGGAGCTTCAAACACTTCTCAAGCTTTTGGAATTGGAAGAAGCTTAGGTATTGGGTATACTTATTATACTGATAAATTATATGCGTCTACGGGTTTATTTGCTGGAAGTATTGACAATCATAATAAAGGAGATCAAGGATATAGTACAACTACTAAATTAGCTTATACGCCAATAGTTAATGAGAACGTAACTGTTCAAGTTGGAGCTTCGTTTTCGTACCGTAAACCTGAAGCAAACGGATTTAGTGAAAGCTTTAATGATGATGACTATAATAGAGAAGTTTTATTAACTGCAGGTCCTGAAAACAAATTTTTAAATGCTGATATAAAAGGAGCTATAAATGAAATGAAGTATAATTTTCAAACTCTTGTTTTATCAAAATCTTTCCTTTTTCAAGGTGAGTATACGAGATCAAATGTAACAAGAGATAAAGATTACGTTACAATGTTAATGAATGATGGTCCTTTATATTATGTAACTTATGCTTGGCCAACAACACCTCAAGATTATGCAGATTGGTATGGTGAAATGAGAGATATTACTACTGAAGCATATTACGTTCAGGCTGGTTTCTTATTAGGAGATTCTTATTCATATAATTCTTCTACGGCTTATGTTAACAGACCAAAATCTGGATCATATGAATTCCTTGTACGTTATGACAATACTAATTTAAATGATATTGATGGTACTTACTTTAATGGTTCTTTTGGACCTGCTGATGAAGGTGCTGCTTTAGGTGGTGCAGGAAACAAAAGTATTGCTGGTGGTGAAGCTCAAACAATTAGTGCTGCAGTTAACTACTATTTAAGTAATAATATTATGTTCCGTTTAAATTATAGTTTAATGGATGTTGATAATATCAAACACCCATTAGATGACAAAATTGGAATCTTAAATGCAAGAGTTCAAATTAATTTTTAATTACCTCGAATACAATTAGTATTTACATAGTTTTTTTAATAGTAGACCCTGCAATAGATTCTAAAGATCCGTTGCAGGGTTTTTTGGTAATGCTAAAAAAATTGAGTTTAAATTATTAGGTTTGTCTTTTAAAATAGTTTTACAAATTAGGAATGTCGAAGATTAAAAAAACAAATGCTTTGCGTATTTTAGATAGAGGTAAAGTTGACTATATAGTTTATAGTTATGATACTTCTGATGGGAAAAATGATGGAATATCAGCAGCGTTAAAAAATGGCAAAGAACCTTCAATTGTTTTTAAAACATTAATAACCCAAGGAAATAGTAAAGAGTTTTATGTTTTTGTAATTCCAGTTTCTGGAGCATTGGATTTGAAAAAGGCAGCTCTTGTCACTAATGAAAAAAAGATTGAAATGATTCCGGTTAAAAATTTATTAAACCTAACAGGTTATGTTAAAGGAGGCTGTTCTCCAGTTGGTATGAAAAAATTATTTAAAACCTTTATTGATTTAAGTTCTAATAAACTAGATGGAATCATTGTTAGTGCTGGAAAATTAGGTATGCATATAGAAATTGACCCAGAAACTTTGGCAAAAGTTGTGAACGCAGAATTTCAGGATGTTTTAAAATAAATAAGGTTTTAGCTTTCTTCAGTTCCTTTAATGAGGATTGTTAAGAGTTCTATTGCAGCAGATGAAATTTTTGTGCCAGGTCCAAATATACCAGCAACACCATTTTCATATAAATAATCATAATCTTGCATTGGAATTACACCGCCAATAATTACTAAAATATCTTCTCTTCCGTAATTTTTTAAAGCTTCAATTACTTGAGGAATTAATGTTTTGTGACCCGCCGCTAAAGATGAAATTCCCAAAATATGTACATCATTCTCTATTGCTTGTTTAACGGCTTCATTTGGAGTTTGAAATAAAGGGCCAATATCAACATCAAAGCCTAAGTCGGCGTAACCAGTTGCTACCACTTTAGCACCTCGATCATGTCCATCTTGACCAAGTTTCGCAATCATTATTCGAGGTCTTCTACCTTCTAGTTTAGAAAATTTATCAGCTAAATATTGAGCTTTTTTAAATTCGCTATCATCTTTTATTTCTTTACTATACACGCCTGAAATTGATTTAATGGTTGCTTTGTATCTTCCAAAAACTTCTTCAAGGGCATTAGATATTTCTCCTAAAGTAGCTCTTTCTTTCGCTGCAATTACGGCTAATTCTAATAAATTTCCATTATTGGTTTTGGCACATTTAGTTAAATTGGTTAATGCAATTCTAACCTCTTCTGAATTTCTGGTTTCTTTTAGTTCGTTTAGTCTTTCAATTTGAGAATCTCTTACTTTGGTATTGTCAACTTCTAATATTTCAAGAGGCTCTTCTTTTTCAAGTTTATATTTATTAACACCTATTATGGTATCTTGGTTGCTGTCTATTTTAGCTTGCTTAATTGCTGCTGCTGCTTCAATTCTTAATTTTGGAATTCCTTTTTCAATGGCTTTGGTCATTCCACCAAGTGTCTCTATTTCTTCAATTAATTTCCAAGCTTCATTTGCTATTTCTTCGGTTCGTTTTTCAACGATAGTAGAGCCAGCCCAAGGATCTACTGTTTTTGTTATTTGAGTTTCTTCCTGTAAGTACAATTGTGTGTTTCTTGCAATTCGTGCAGAAAAATCAGTAGGTAATGCAATTGCTTCGTCTAAAGCGTTTGTATGTAAACTTTGAGTTCCTCCAAATGCAGCTGCCATTGCCTCAATTGAAGTTCGGGTAATATTGTTAAAAGGATCTTGTTCCGTTAAACTCCATCCGCTGGTTTGGCTGTGAGTTCGGAGTGCTAATGATTTTTGATTTTTAGGATTGAATTGTTTTACAAGTTTAGCCCATAGCATTCTGGCGGCTCTCATTTTTGCAATTTCACTAAAATGATCCATTCCAATTGCCCAGAAAAATGACAATCGAGGAGCAAATGAGTCGATACTCATTCCGCTTGCTATTCCTGTTTTTAGATATTCTAATCCGTTTGCTAAGGTATAAGCCAATTCTATTTCAGGTGTAGCTCCAGCTTCCTGCATATGATAGCCTGAAATTGAAATTGAATTAAATTTCGGCATATTTTTACTGGTATATTCAAAGATATCAGCTATAATTTTCATGGAAGGGCTAGGTGGGTAGATGTAAGTGTTTCGTACCATGAACTCCTTTAAAATATCATTTTGAATAGTTCCTGATAGGGTTTTTGTGTCAACTCCTTGCTCTAAACCTGCTACAATATAGAATGCTAAAATTGGCAATACAGCTCCATTCATGGTCATTGAAACCGACATTTTATCTAAAGGAATTTCATTGAAGAGTATTTTCATATCTTCAACAGAATCTATTGCTACACCAGCTTTTCCAACATCGCCTTGCACTCGTTCATGATCAGAGTCATATCCGCGGTGTGTAGCTAAATCAAAAGCAATAGAAAGTCCTTTTTGTCCCGCAGCTAAATTTCTCTTATAAAATGCATTTGATTCTTCTGCAGTTGAAAATCCGGCATATTGTCTAATTGTCCAAGGTCGACGTACATACATTGTTGAGTAAGGACCTCTTAAATTTGGAGCAATTCCCGCAATGTAATTTTCATGGTCAAAATTAAAATCTTTCTTATTTTGACTCTCTATTTTCAAATGTGAAAAATCTTTACGCTTCATCTTTCAACCTTTTTAGTTCCAATTTTTCAGCTAACCGTTTTGGTATAATAGGAATAATTAATGTTTTTTTTGGATTGTGTTTAAGAAAAGGGTTTTTCTGTAATTCACCCTTCATTTTGTCTTGTTTATTAGGATATTTGTTAGTGCCTAACAAAACAAAATCGCCTTTGTAAAACTGTTGTTGCTCTTTTTTCGCGTTTTCTACTATTTTTCGTTGTATGGTGCCTTTTTTAAGGTGTTTTAAAAAACCACCACTAGCCTCAATTTCTTTAAAAATGTCTAATGCTTTTTCAGTAATTTGTTTTGTTATACTCTCAATATAATAAGAATTGGTTGCGATGAATTGGGTATGTTTAAAATTGCACTCTTCTTTTAAAATAAGTAATTGATTTCGAGCGATTCGTTCTCCAAATTCATTTTCATTATGAAAAATGTGATCATATGAGAAATTAGAAATAGTATTCACTCCTCCTAGAATAGCACTCATGCATTCTGTAGCTGATCGAAGAATATTTACATTAAAATCATATATGGTTTTGTTGCGAAAGCTAGGTTCTGCAAAAATGATAGGGGTGACTTGTATGTTGTATGTTTTAAGGACTAAATTGAATAAATACCTAAATGCTCTTATTTTTGAAATTTCAAAAAAATAATTACTTCCTATTGCGAAATTAAACTGAATATGATTAGCTATTTTTCCTCCAAATTTTGTTAAATATTCATTGGCATGTGCTAAGGCATAAGCAACTTGTTGAACTGTATTTGCACCAGCATTTTGGTATAAAGATACGTCTACGCTTAAAATATTGTTTTCACTATTTTTTGAAATAATGTTTTCTAAAATCTTGAAATCTTTGTCTAGCGAGTTATACCAGTTTCCAGTTTTTGCTAATTTTCCAAGAATATCAATATTGAAAAATATAGTTTCGTTTTTTAAATAAGTAGAAATTTTATTAATAAAATTTTCATTTAAAAATTCTAGTTGAAGGTGGAATTCAATATTTTTATTTAGCAAACAATCAAAAAGTTCATTGAAATTAAAAGGTTTAGTTGAACTGAATTTTAAAGCATTCGCTCCGTTATTTGTAGCGTCTATAGCTTTTTTATTGGCTTCATTTGTAGTTGTGATAGTGATATTCTGGCAAATTTTAAAGTCACTATTAGATTCGGGAATGTTGAGTTTTTCAAAATTATCTAGATGATAAAAAGGCTTAATGGTTATGCCTTCATTAGTTTTAGTTAGAAGGTTTTCGTTGTAATCAGCACCATCTAGTTCAAACTGAATTTTCTGTTTCCAGGCTGCCGCAGAGCTAGGTTCAAAATCTTGGGTTATAAAGTCAGTCATATCAATACTAAATTAAACAAAACTTAGAAATTATAATTGGAATATTGCTAGGAAGCCTATTGTTTTTCAATAAAGTTCTTTACTTTAAAGTGTCATATTCAATTAAATAAATTTCTTCATTTTCCTTTTTCATGTTATATTCTTCTCTTGCAAATTTTTCTAATTGCTCTTGATTGTCTAATTTTTTAATCAATTCCTTATCCTTCTTAATTTCAGATTTCAAATATTCTTTTTCGTTGTTAAGTTTTTCAATCTCTTTGTCAAATTCAAGGTGATTTACAAAAGAATTTTCATCAAAAAAAACCATCCAAATAATAAATATCGATAATACAATAACATATTTGTTAGTGGTAAATTTTACTATTGGTTTATTTTTGAATTGTTTAAAAGTCATGGATTATAATTTGTTGCTGATAACGGTTCTTACGATGTCAACTGCAACTGTGTTGTATCTATCATTAGGAATAATGATATCAGCATAGTTTTTAGTTGGCTCAATAAATTGTTGATGCATTGGTTTTAGCGTGGTTTGATACCTTGTTAGAACCTCATTTACATCTCTTCCTCGTTCTTGAATATCGCGTCTAACACGTCTTATCAGTCTTTCATCGGTGTCAGCATGAACAAATATTTTAATGTCAAATAAGTCTCTTAATTCTTTGCTGTTAAAAATTAAAATTCCTTCAACAATAACAACTTTTCTAGGGTGTGTTATTACCGCATCCTGTGTTCTGTTATGTGTAATAAAAGAATAAATAGGTTGCTCAATAATCTCTCCTTTTTTTAATAGATTAAGATGTTCAACAAGTAAATCAAAATCAATTGCTTTTGGATGATCAAAATTTATTTTTTTTCGTTCATCATAAGTCAAATTCTCTGTTGCGTTATAATATGAATCTTGTGAAATAACACAAACTTCATCTGCAGGTAACTCATTTAAAATTTGATTTACAACCGTAGTTTTTCCACTTCCCGTTCCGCCGGCAATTCCAATAATTAGCATTTTATAAGTATAGTTAAGATTTTAATGCAAATTTAATGAATATATACTATTGAAAAAGATTTTATTTTTTTTTAATAATTATGCTTTATTCTCTTTTGTTTATTTATTTGAAAATGTAGTCTTAATTTAAAAATTAGATTTTTTGTTTGCAGCATAACTGTTTAAGGATAATTTTCCTGAGCCATAAATAAAATAAATACAAAGAAGAAAAAGCACCAAAACGGCTAGTTCTAATGATTGTCCACCCATCATTAATTGAGTGTGAACATGAACGTAAAAAATAGCACTAACCAAAATAGGAATTTGAATTAAAGCTCCTATGCGGGTTAAAAAACCAAAAAATAAAAGTAAACCACCGGCTAAATGGGTTATCCCAACTAATGTAACCCAAATGAAATATTCTCGTTCAACACCTAATTCTATGAGTGAATTAGGATTTAATAGAATCATCCATCCTCTTATTGTTAGCGCAAGTCCTAAAAAAATTCTAATCAATGCGTAGCCTGTGCTTGTGTTCGCATTTAGTTTTAATAATAGTGAGTTTAGTTGGTTAATCATAAAGTTGAGTTTTTGTTAGTTATTTGAAAGATACAAAAAAATATTAGTTACCGTTAGTTTAGAAATAAACTATATAAAGTATTGATATTTTAAAAGTTAGGTTTTTGTCCAGAAAGCTATTAAAACTTAAAATAAGTTTATTTTAATAATTAGAAAATAGCAAAGTTGACTGTTTAAGAAGTGGTAAAAAATTAGAAACAAATGAAAGTAAAGAAAATAAAAAAGCCTCTTCAATTTGAAGAGGCTTTTTTGAGCCGATGGAGGGACTCGAACCCACGACCTGCTGATTACAAATCAGCTGCTCTAGCCAGCTGAGCTACATCGGCTTTTTGCGAGTGCAAATTAAATTGTTTTTTGTTTAACTTGCAAGAAATTTTTAATAAAAAATGAACTTTTTTTTGTCGGGGTGGCAGGATTCGAACCTGCGGCCTCCACGTCCCAAACGTGGCGCGATAACCGGGCTACGCTACACCCCGAGTGATTTTCGGACTGCAAAGATACTACTTAAAATATATTATACAAGTAATTATTCAAAAATAAGTTGATAGGGTCTTTTAATGGTTTCTTCCAATTCAAAAATAGATATATTTCTACTTCTTCTAACTGTCTCTTTTCCATCGAAAAACACTAAAATTGTAGGTTCAACAAAGGCATTAAAATATGCTGAAATTTCTGGCTGAAAATTTATATCAATTGTATGAAATTCAATTTTTGGGAAGCTCGTTTTAATCAAATTGAAAACTTTAGGTTCCATTGCTTCTCCAACACTGCATGAATTTGTATTAAAATAAAATAATACTGCATCAACTTTAGAGATTGTTTCTTGAATTTCTTTAACCGAATTAAAGTTTTTAAAAGTTGACATAGTTTAAAAAAAAAGTAAAATTTATTAGAACAAATATAGGAGGTTAATTGAAAACAAACGTCATATTAATTGTTATTATAATTGCATTGTTAAAAATTATAAATAATCATATCAATTTATAATAAATTGATATAAATTTGTTGAAAATTATTAAAAGAATAAAACATGTCTGATACTATAGAAAGAATAAAATGTCTAATAATTGGTTCTGGTCCTGCAGGTTATACTGCTGCAATTTATGCTGCTAGAGCTGACTTGAAACCTGTTATGTATACAGGTATGCAAATGGGAGGTCAACTTACAACTACAACTGAAGTTGATAACTTTCCTGGATATCCAAATGGAACAGATGGAACTGCAATGATGGAAGACTTAAAGAGTCAAGCAGAGCGTTTTGGAACTGAAGTGAGATTTGGTATGGCTACAAAAGTTGATTTTGCAAAAGAAATTGGAGGTATTCATAAAATAACAATTGATGAAACTACAATTATAGAAGCAGAAACTGTAATTATTTCAACAGGAGCTACTGCTAAATATTTAGGTTTAGAAAGTGAACAACGTTTGATTGGTGGAGGTGTATCGGCTTGTGCAACATGTGATGGTTTCTTTTATAAAGGACAGGACGTAGTAGTTGTTGGAGCTGGAGATACGGCTGCTGAAGAGGCTACTTATTTAGCTAATATATGTAATAAAGTTACTTTATTGGTTCGTAAAGATTATATGAGAGCTTCAAAAGCAATGCAACATAGAGTTGATAAAACAGCAAATATCGAGGTGAAATTTAATACTGAAATTGATGAAATTTTAGGAGATAATGTTGTTGAAGGAGTAAGAGCTTTTAACAATATTACTGGAGAAAAAGAAGTAATTGACGTTACAGGTGTTTTTATTGCAATTGGACACAAACCAAATACTGAAATTTTCAAAGAAGTTTTAGATATGGATGAAACAGGTTATTTATTAACTGAAGGAAAATCTACTAAAACAAATCTTCCAGGTGTCTTTGCTGCTGGAGATGTACAAGATAAAGAATACAGACAAGCTGTAACTGCGGCTGGTACAGGATGTATGGCAGCCTTAGATTCTGAAAGATATTTAGGTTCGCTCAACTAATCTTTTAAACATAGAATTAAAAAATCTCAAGTTAACTCTTGAGATTTTTTGTTTATATATAACAGTCGTTTTTGTAATTTTTATATGATAATTACTTGTTAGCTTCTATTTACTACGTATTTTTGCAAATTAAATTAATATTATGGATCTACTTTCCAATAGCTATTTCGCACTTTTTTTAATTATCTTAATAGGTTTTATCATTGGCCGAATAAAAATTAAAGGCATTTCGCTTGATATTTCAGCAGTGATTTTTGTAGCCTTAGTTTTTGGGCATTATGGCGTTGTTATCCCAAAGGATTTTCAATACTTAGGATTGGTTCTGTTTATTTTTACAATTGGCCTTCAGGCCGGTCCAAGTTTCTTTGAATCTTTTAAAATGAATGGTAGAGACTTAGCTATATTATCTACAATATTAATTGTGAGTTCAAGTTTAATGGCATTTGTTGTCTTTTACTTTTTTGGAATTGATAAGAATTTGGTAATAGGTTTATTGAATGGTGCGTTAACGAGTACACCTGGTTTGGCCGCTGCAATTGATGCAACAGGGTCTTCATTAGCATCTATAGGTTATGGAATTGGTTACCCTTTTGGAGTAATAGGTGTTATTATTTTTGTGAGTTTACTGCCGAAATTCCTTAGAGTTGATCTTTTAAAAGAGGAAGTGAAGTATAAAAAAGAAATGTTGGAGGGCTATCCTGAAATATTGAAAAAATATTTCATTGTAGAAAATGAAAATGTAATAGGTAAATCTTTTAAAGATTTAAATGTTAGGTTTATGACTAAGGCTGTTATTTCCCGAATAATGCATAATGGAAAAATTATTGTTCCTACACCAGATATTATTTTAAACAAAGGCGATATAATTAAAGCAGTTGGATCTGGAGATTCTTTAGAGCGAATTAAGTTATTAATTGGTTCTGAAACTGATCAGGAAATTCCAATGGATACAAATTTTGACGTTCGTTCTTTATTGGTTACAAATAAAGATGTGGTGAAAAAAACATTAGGACAACTTAATATTTTAAACACTTATAATGCTACTATTACCAGAATTCGAAGATCAGGAATAAATATTTCACCAACATCAACTTCAAAGTTACAATTTGGAGATAAATTAGTTGTCGTTTGTCATAAAGACAATGTTGAGCATGTTACACGTGTATTTGGAGATGATGATAAGAAACTATCTGACACCGATTTCTTTCCAATAGCTACGGGTATAATTTTGGGGATATTGGTAGGAAAATTAAGTATAAATTTAGGTTCCTTTTCTTTTAGTTTAGGATTAACAGGTGGTATTTTGTTAGTAGCATTAATTCTTGGTAGAACGGGTAAAACCGGACCTATAATGTGGACTATGACAGGAGCTTCCAATCAATTACTACGTCAATTTGGACTCTTGTTTTTCCTTGCAGCTGTTGGAACAAGTGCAGGGTCAAGTATGGTAGAAACTTTTTTAGTGTATGGAGTTGAATTATTTGTATATGGAATTTTAATTACCTTACTTCCAATGATTATTACAACAATTATTGCTCGTTTTTTCTTTAAAATGAATTTACTAACCTTATTGGGAACTTTAACTGGAAGCATGACAAGTACTCCAGGATTGGCTGCAGTAGATAATATGGTTGATACTGATGCCCCTGCAGTTGCTTATGCTACTGTTTATCCTATTGCAATGGTATTGTTAATTATTGTAGTTCAAATATTAAGCTTGATTTAAGATTGACATAAAGAGCTATTCACGTTTATGTAAAGATGCTTTATCTAAAAATACAGGTAAAGAGATTTTTGGATTGGAATACAAAAATACTTCAGAAGAATTTTTTGCAGAAATTGAAATTTTATCTTTCACATTTACAATAGCTTTTGAAGAGTTAGTTGTATTAATCGAGGCTTTGTTTGCTACAAACCCCTTCCCTTTAAAGGTGCTGTTTTCAGAGCACTCAATGTCTAATTCATTTGTTGAGCCATCAAAATTAATAGTAGCTTTGTTAAGTAGTGTGATATTTGCATTTTTGGTATCTATTGTTGCTTTGATATCACTGTACTCTTCTGCTCTAACTAATAGTTCATTACATACAATTTCAAATTTAAGATTACTTGATTTTGTCCCATTCAATGAAATATTTTTTGAAATTAATTTTAAGTTATATTCAGAGTTGTCATAAGCATTTACTCTAAGAGAATCTATAATTAATGAATTTTTAGATTTTACCGATGCTTTATTATGGGCATTAATTTGTTCTAAGTTTTTATTAACCGTTAAATGTATTTTTAATTCTTTTTTTCTAATAATTTTCGCATTTGTAGAAAGAATAAGTACACCATTATTAATTTCTGTAGTTATTGCATTTTGTAGATTTGAATCTGATTCTACCCTCACAGATTGGTTCTCGTTATAAACTAATAAAACATCAAGATTACCTATTATATCAATTTTTGTGAATTCTGAAAGGTTTCTATTTTCAGTAATTACTACTTTATTTCCTTTTAATTTGTCCTGCGCATTTAAAAATGTTGAAATTAGCAGAAAATAGGTTAGAAATAGCTTAACTATATTTTTCATTTTTATGTTTTTATCAAACTTAATCAAAAAAAATTAAAGAATAATTTGTACAATTGAAAATCTATTATAATTTTGTCAAATCAAATGAAGATGAATAAAACAAATATGAATTGGTGGTGGAACTCTCTTAAACAATAAGCGAGCAGGTACAATTATATAAATATTTTAAAAATATAACAAAAAGGACTTATCGCAAGATAAGTCCTTTTTTATTTAACAAAGATGAAGAAATTAAAGTTTAAAACAATATCCAAAAAGCAATTGTCAGATACAATTACCCCTGTAGGTTTGTATTCAAAAATAAGGGATAAATATTCTAATAGTTTGTTGTTGGAAAGTTCTGACTACCATAGTAAAGAAGATAGTTTTACATTTATTTGTGTGGAGCCTATTGTAACTTTAAAAGTAGATAAAAATAAGTTTTCATATGTTTTAAATAATGAAGAGTTAGATTCTAAAACAATAAACGGTGATTTTTATAAGATATTCGATCAATACTCAAAAACTATTGAGGTTGATTGTAAACCGAGTATAAAAAACATTAATGGGTTTTATGGATATATTTCTTATAATTCTATTCAATATTTCGAAACGATAAAATTAAATACGAAACAAGCTCCTTCTGAAATTCCTGATTTACAATTTAGCTTTTTTAAATTCATTATTGCTATCAATCATTTTAATGATGAATTAAAAATTATTGAGAATTTTGCTGAAGGTGAAAAATCTCGAATTTCTGAAATAGAAAACATTGTTAATTCTCATAATTACGGATTGTATTCTTTTGATAGCTTAGGTGAAGAAACTTCCAATTGTACGGATAATGAATTTAAACAAAATGTAGCAAAAGCAAAAGAACATTGTAAACGAGGTGATGTATTTCAATTGGTGTTGTCAAGACAGTTTCAACAATCTTTTAAAGGTGATGAATTTAATGTTTACAGAGCATTACGATCTATTAATCCTTCACCATATTTATTTTATTTTGACTATGGAAATTTCAAATTAATGGGATCTTCTCCAGAGGCTCAAATTAAAATTGATGAAAAAAAGGCGGTGATTAATCCAATTGCCGGAACTTTTAGAAGAACTGGAGATATGGCTCAAGATATTTTGTTAGGAGAAAAACTTTCAAAAGATAAAAAGGAAAATGCAGAGCACGTAATGTTAGTTGATTTGGCTAGAAACGACTTAAGTAAACATGCAAGTGAAGTGAAAGTAAAAGTGTTTAAAGAAGTTCAGTATTTTAGTCATGTAATACATTTGGTTTCAACTGTTGAAGGAAAACCTAACGGAAAAGCCATTGAAATAGTTGGTGATACCTTTCCTGCGGGTACATTAAGTGGAGCTCCGAAATTTAAAGCAATGAAGTTAATTGATACTTATGAAAATCAATCTCGTGGATTTTATGGTGGAGCGGTTGGATTTATAGGATTGGATAATAATGTGAATTTAGCAATAGCCATTCGTTCATTTGTAAGTAAAAACAATACCTTATTTTATCAGGCTGGAGCTGGAATTGTAATTAATTCAAGTGAAGAAGGAGAATTACAAGAAGTGAATAATAAATTAGCTGCTTTGAAGAAAGCATTAACCTTAGCAGAAAAAATTTAAGCAATGAAAATTTTAATAATAGATAATTACGATTCATTTACTTACAACCTTGTTCATATGGTTGAAGATATTACAGGGCAATATCCTGCTGTTTTTAGAAATGATGAAATAGAAGTTTCGACTATAAATGAATATGATTTAATAATTCTGTCTCCAGGTCCTGGAATTCCAGATGAAGCTGGGATTTTAAAGGAAGTAATTAAAGCCTATGCAGGGAAAAAACCAATATTTGGGGTTTGTTTAGGTTTGCAGGCAATTACCGAAGTTTTTGGAGGTTCAATTGAAAATTTAGAAGCAGTTTTTCATGGGGTAGCAACTACTATGACTGTTACCAATGAAAATGCTTTAATTTATAAGGATATTCCTAAAGAATTTGAAGCGGCTCGTTATCATTCATGGATTGCATCGACAAATGATTTCCCTTCAGAATTAGAAGTGACTTCTATAGATGAATATGGAAGTATCATGTCGTTACAACATAAAGAATTCAATATAAGTGCAGTTCAATTTCATCCTGAATCTATTTTAACACCTTTGGGAGAAACTATTGTTCGAAATTTTATTGAAGCAAATAAATAATTGAAATAGAGGATGCTGAGCACAGTCGAAGTGTGAGTCAAAAGGATTTCGACTACGCTCAATCACTAATTTCAGAAAGAAATTAAGATGAAGAATATATTAAATAAATTATTCGAACAACAGCGATTGACCAAATCGGAAGCACAAAAGGTGCTGGTTGAAATAGCGGAAGAGAAATTCAATACTTCTCAATTGGCTTCGTTTTTAACAGTATTTATGATGCGTCCAATTTCGGTTGACGAGTTGAACGGATTTAGAGAAGCATTGTTAGAATTGGCTGTAAAAGTTGATTTATCCGATTTTAATACAATTGATTTATGTGGCACTGGAGGTGATGGAAAAAATACGTTTAATATTTCTACATTAACATCCTTTATAGTTGCAGGAACAGGTAATAAGGTTGCTAAACATGGTAATTATGGTGTTTCTTCTGTAAGTGGTTCTTCAAATATGTT
>Ga0193959_1000271_pt1 | contig 21087 bp, 22 predicted proteins | sample FB_2_MG_FD_140333 | JGI IMG/M metagenome (GOLD analysis project Ga0193959, IMG submission 140333) | Microbial mat bacterial communities from the Broadkill River, Lewes, Delaware, United States - FB_2_MG | ecosystem: Environmental > Aquatic > Freshwater > River > Microbial mats | place: USA... | reverse complement strand
ATTTGTTATATAGTTGGTGTTAAGTCAACTAAATTAAAATATGTCAAAAAAGTATAAATTGCTATTGTTAGGAATTCTTTGTGATGGTATTGGTATGCTATCCTTTGTAATTCCTTTTGTAGGTGAATTTGCCGATATAGTATGGGCTCCATTATCTGCTTATATTATTTATAAAATGTATGAAGGTGCAGAAGGAAAAATTGGTAGTCTTGTGACTTTTGTTGAAGAAGCAGGAATATTCGGAACCGATTTTTTACCTACATTTACTTTAACATGGATTTATAAATATATACTTAAGAAAGAAAAAGATTAAACTTCTTCAAAATATTTTTTAAATCCCATTCTTAAAAGCATTTTTTTTGTAAAAAGATTCCAAAAGAATTTAAATTGCCCAAAGCAGAAACCAACTAGAGGTAAGGTAATTTGATAAATAACAAAAATAAGGATAATTCTAACAGGCCAAAATAACCATGGATTGGTGGACTCGTAATTTAAACCAATAAAATCGGTAAGTGGTCTTGCAATCCAAGCAGCAAATGAACCATTAATTGAAAATACAATAATGATTAATAATACTTGAAAGTTTGACGTTAATCCCCAGCGTTGTTTTAATTTTTCCATTTCTATTAATTTCGGAGCAAAAATACATTTATTATTTAGAAAGAAAATAAATTGATATAAAAAAAGGTCAAGTTTATTAACTTGACCCTTCAAAATATTTTAAAATAAATTAATTATTTACCTCCAAATAAACCACCTAGTAAACCTCCAAGTCCGCCTTTCTTTTTTCCGCCAGCAGCCATTCCAATGATATCATCAATAACACTTCCATCACCATCGGCATCTAAAAGCTTAGTAACTAAACTTTGTTCTTTATCAGAGTCATTACCAAGTAAACCTCCTAATAAATTTCCTATTCCATTACCATCAGAAACATTTTGCTCACGGCTTTGTTTTCCTAAAAAGCCCATAATAACTGGTGCAGCCATTTGCAATAGATTCATTGTTGAGCCTAAATCCATTCCGCTTTTTCTACTAACGGCTTGAGCAACATTTTGTTCCTTTCCTCCAAAAACATGTCCTAATATACCTGCTCCATCAGATAATATATCATCATTTCCTAGTAATAATCCTAAATTATCTAATATACCACCATCATGTTTACCTGATAGAGCTCCCATAAGACCTTCGGCTCCCTTTGGTGTTGATGCATTATTTTTCATTGCACCTAAAATTAAAGGTAATGCAGTACTTAGTGCCGATGTGGTTTGAATTTTATTTTGACCTAGTTTTGAACTTGCACTATCTACAAGAGTTTTTCCTATATCACTATTTAATAAATCTAATAATCCTGCCATTTTTTTTTGTTTTTAGTTAATAATATGAATCAAAAATATGGAAATTAATCTTAATTATTAAATAAATACGCAAGTGCTGTTTTTTTACAAAATATTAAACCTAAAGTTACGTTCTAAAAATATTGGTATGAAGTTTGATTTTGAGTATCAATAATCTGTTAAATTTTTAATTATGAAAAGAATATTTTTAGTTGCGGTATTATTTATTAGTGGTGTTTTTAATATGAATGCACAAGATATTTCAAACCATGCTATTGGAATAAGGTTTGGTGATAATGATGGGTTTGGAGGTGAGATTTCCTACCAAAGACAATTATCTGAAATTAATCGTTTTGAATTGGATTTAGGTTATAGAGATCATAAAGATTTTAATGCCTTTAAATTATCTGGGATTTATCAATGGGTATGGACAATAGATGAAGGGTTTAACTGGTATGCTGGATTTGGAGCTGGTATTGGTTCATGGAGTTATAATAATGGTTTTATATCTGATGAAGATGATGGAGTTTTTATTAATGCTGATGGAAATATAGGAATAGAGTATAATTTTGAAGGACCTATTTTAATTTCGCTCGATTTTAGACCAGAAATTGGGATAATTGGTGATTATGGAAAGGATACAGACTTAGATTTGGCATTATCTGTAAGATATCAATTTTAGGTAAAGTATTGATACTTAATTAAAAAGCACTTTTAGTGCTTTTTTTTATGAAATATCCTTACCTAAATTGAATTGTAATTTTTTATCTTTCCACTAATTTAAAAAGTATTTGATGAAGAAATTAGCATTACATTGGCAAATAATTTTAGGTATGGTATTAGGTGTTTTAGTAGGAGTGCTAATGACACAGTTTACAGGTGGTAAAGAAATAGTTCAGGATTGGATAAAACCATTTGGAAAAATATTCATCAATTCTTTAAAATTAATTGCTGTACCACTAATTTTAGCTTCTCTTATAAAAGGGGTCTCCGATTTAAAGGATATATCAAAATTATCAAAAATGGGTGGCCGAACAATTGGAATTTATTTAATTACAACAGTTGTTGCAGTTTCAATTGGGTTATTACTTGTAAATGTTATTAAGCCTGGAAATTCTATTTCAGAAAAAACAAGATTAGAATTAGTTCAAAATTATAGTGGTGATGCCGCTAAATATAAAGTTGAAGCAGCAAAACAAAAAGATAGTGGACCTTTGCAGGCATTGGTTGATATTGTTCCAGAAAATATCTTTGGCGCTGCTTCAGAAAATAAAAATATGCTTCAAGTAATTTTCTTTGCAATTATCTTTGGAATTGGACTTATTTTAATACCTGAAGAAAAGGCAAGACCAGTAAAAAACTTTTTTGATGGATTTAACGAAGTTATTTTAAAAATAATAGATCTTATTATGTTAGCCGCTCCTTATGGAGTATTTGCATTGTTGGCTGCGTTAGTGGTGGAGTCACCTAGTATAGATTTATTTAATGCCTTAATTTGGTATGCCTTTACTGTTGTTTTAGGACTTGGATTAATGATTGCGTTTTACAATTTAATGGTTTGGGTAATTACTAAAAAGAATCCTTCAACATTTTTTAGAGGAATTTCACCTGCACAACTTTTGGCATTTTCAACTAGTAGTAGCGCAGCAACATTACCCGTAACTATGGAACGTGTTACTGAGCATTTAGGTGTTGATGAAGATGTAAGTAGTTTTGTGTTACCTATTGGAGCTACTATTAATATGGATGGAACAAGTTTATACCAAGCAGTTGCAGCAGTATTTATTGCTCAAGCATTTGGAATGGATTTAACTTTAGGCGTTCAATTAGGTATTATCGTAACAGCAACTTTAGCTAGTATAGGTTCGGCAGCTGTGCCTGGAGCTGGTATGGTAATGTTAGTAATTGTATTGGGACAAGCTGGAATCCCGGAGGCAGGATTGGCACTAATTTTTGCAATTGATAGGCCTTTAGATATGTGTAGAACCACGGTTAATGTTACCGGAGATGCATCTGTATCAATGATAATAGCTAAATCTTTTGGAATGTTAAAAGTACCTAAGGTGAAGGAATGGGATGATAACTATCCTAAAAAATAATTATTCTAAAAAGCGGTTCTTTAATTCATTAGAGGGAGTAAGGCAAGAGGTTCTTTTTCCAAACCATTTGTACCTGTTTTTTGAGATAACATTATATACGAAATCTCTCAATTTTTGTGGGATAAATAAGAAAATGCCTAAATATTTTATTAGGCCATTTAATTCTTTGGCAATTAATAATACCGCCTTTGACCGATCATAAATGGTCTCATCTTTTACTAAAATGATAGTATTCAATTTATTTTTATTTAAATTGTACTGTAACAAAATTTCTTTTGCAGCGTCTGATTGAAGTGAGGCAAATAAAAATTTATTGTTTTTATCATGCTTTATAATAAAGTTCACTGAGTTATTACACAAGTTGCAAACACCATCAAAAAGAATAATTGATTTGTCACTAAAATTGTTCATGGAGTAAAGTTACAAGTTTTAAGGCTAAACATCTTTTAACAAAAAATTAATAAGAACTCTCAGTATCAATTTATAAATTCGTTTAAAAACAACAACCAAATGATTAAGATTGAAAAACTACATAAGTCTTACCCGATAGGAAAAGATTCTTTACACGTATTAAAAGGGCTGGATTTACATATAAAAGAAGGTGAATTTGTATCTATTATGGGATCTTCAGGATCAGGAAAATCAACATTATTAAATATTGTTGGTCTATTGGATGGACATGACGAAGGGAATTACTATTTAAACGGACAATTAATTGAAAATTTAGACGAAAAAAAGGCAGCCATTTTAAGGAATAAGTTTTTAGGGTTTGTATTTCAGTCATTTAATTTAATTACTTATAAAACTGCGGTAGAAAATGTAGCCTTACCATTATATTACCAAGGCGTAGGAAGAAAGGAAAGACAAGAAATTGCTTTAAAATATTTGGATAAAGTTGGTTTAAAAGAAAGAGCAGATCATTTACCTAGTGAATTATCAGGGGGTGAAAAACAGCGTGTTGCAATAGCACGTGCTTTAGCAACTAATCCTAAAGTAGTTTTAGCCGATGAGCCAACGGGGGCGTTAGATTCAACTACTTCTAACTCGGTAATGGAATTACTAAAAGATATTAATCGTGAAGGGATGACTGTTTTTGTTATTACCCATGAAGAAGATATAGCTGAAGAAACTGATAGAATTGTACGTCTTAAGGATGGTGTAATTATTAGTGATGAAAAAGTTAATAAAGGAATAAAAAATAATGTAAACGTTTAAATTATGTTTGATTTAGATCGTTGGAAAGAGATTTTTCAAACCTTAAGTAAAAATAAGTTAAGAACAGCTTTGTCTGGATTTACTATTGCCTTTGCTATATTATTATTTACATTATTGTTTGGTGTTGGAAATGGATTGAAGCATACTTTTGAAAAGCAATTTGCTGGGGATGCAACAAACTCAGTTTATATAAATTCTGGAAGAACTACTAAACCATTTAAAGGACTTCAAAGCGGAAGAAGAATTCAATTTAGAAATGACGATTCTAAATTTATAAATGAAAAATTTGATTATGAGGTTCAGCATTTCAGTCCGAATATTCAGCGATCAATGCAAGTTATTTATAAGGGAGAACAAAATAGATATACTGTAAGAGCTGTATATCCTGATTACCAACCATTAGAATCTGCAGTTGTTCAAGATGGTAGATTTCTATCTTATTTAGATATACAGAATAGAGCAAAAGTAGTTGCAATAGGGAGATTAGTTGAAAAAGATTTGTTTGGTCAATTAAGTGCGGTTGGAAAAAATATAAATATGGAAGGAATTTCATATAAGGTTGTAGGAGTTTTTAATGATCCAGGTGGTGATAGGGATGAACGTTTCATTTATGCACCATTTTCAACTTTTCAAGGAATGTATAAGCCAAATGATGAGGTTGACTATATTGGATTAACATTTAATTCTAAAATGAGTGTTGACAAAGCCTTGGCGTTTACAAACTTATTAACAAAAATGTTGAAAGAAAAACACAATGTAGATCCTAGAGATCAGGCTGCTATCCGTGTTAGAAATTATGCCGAAGGAACCAAAAATGTTGAACAATTTATGATGGTTCTAAATATTATTATTTTATTTATTGGAATTGGAACTTTAGTTGCTGGAATAATAGGTATTAGTAATATAATGGTATATATAGTAAAAGAGCGTACTAAAGAATTAGGAATTCGAAAAGCCTTAGGGGCAACGCCGAAATCTATTGTAAACATGATTATGTTAGAATCTATATTTGTAACGGCAATTGCGGGGTATATAGGGTTACTAATGGGTGTATTTACATTAAAAGCAATTGGAAAAGGTTTAGAGAAGTATTTTATTTTAAATCCAAGTGTTGAAACTTATGTGGTAGTTGGAGCTACAATTGTGCTAATAATTGCGGGAACTATAGCAGGATATATTCCCGCGAAAAGAGCATCAAAAATAAAACCTATTGTAGCACTTAACGACGAATAATTATGAAATTTTTATTCGATAAGGACACTTGGCAAGAAATTTATAGTAGTATCCGCAAAAATAAAATGCGTACAGGTATTACTATTATTGGAGTAATGTGGGGGATTTTTTTATTGGTTGTACTTTTGGGAGCAGCCAAAGGGGTTGAAAATAAATTTAATAGTTTATTTGGAGATTTTGCAACAAATAGTGTATTTGTTTGGGCACAACAAACAAGTAAACCATTTAAAGGGTTCCAAGAAGGAAAATCAATTTCACTTAAATTAAGTGATGTTGAGAAAATTAAAAATGAAATTAAAGAAGTCGATTTAATCGCTCCTAGAAGTCAAGGAAGTGGTTTAGTTGTACGTAAGTTCATGTCAGGTAATTTTACAATTTCTGGGGATTTTCCAGTACTTGATAAGATTCAAAATAAGAATTTGATATATGGTAGATTTATTAACAATAATGACATTATAGAAAAGAAAAAGGTATGTGTTATTGAAGAAGAAGTGTATAAACAACTTTTTGAAAAAGATGAGTATCCAATTGGAGAATTGGTAAGTATTAATAGTATTAATTATAAGATAGTAGGTTTATTTAAAGCCAGTCAAACAATAAGGCTAGGTGATAATATTCATATTCCATTTTCTACTTTTCAACAGGTATATAATAGAGGTGATAATATAAACTGGATGATAATTACAGGATATCCAAATGGTGATATAGCTCAAATTGAAAAGGATTCACAATTATTGTTGAAAAATATACACAAAGTTCACCCCGAAGATAAAAGAGCATTTGGAGGAATTAATTTAGGAGAAATGTTTAAAAAAACAACTGGGTTTTTAACTGGTATGCAGTTTTTAACATGGTTTGTAGGAATAGCAACCTTAATAGCTGGTGTATTTGCAATTGGAAACATTTTATTAATTACAGTTAAAGAAAGAACAAAAGAAATAGGTGTAAGAAGAGCATTAGGAGCAAAACCATGGGAAGTTAAAAGACAAATAATATTAGAATCTGTGTTTTTAACAAGTATTGCTGGCGCCTTGGGAATTATTTTTGGAGGATTAATTCTAATGTTAATAGATGTTACATTAGGTAAAGGAGAAGAATCAGCCTTATTGAATCCTACAATTGATATTCCAGTTGTTTTAACAGCAGCAATAACCTTGGCAGTTTTAGGAACATTAATTGGTTTAATTCCAGCTCATACCGCAGTTAGTATTAGACCGATTGAGGCATTGAGAGAAGAATAAGAATTAACAAAAGAAAAATATTAATCCATAATTAAGTGAAATGAGTTTTTTATTTGATAAAGATACATGGCAGGAAATTTACAGTAGCATTCGAAAAAATAAGATGCGAACTGGTATAACCATCGTAGGAGTTATGTGGGGTATTTTTTTATTAGTTGTTTTATTAGGTGCTGCAAGAGGTATGGAGAATAACTTCAATAAATTGTTTGGAAATTTTGCTACAAACAGTGTTTTTGTATGGGCGCAACAAACTAGTAAACCATTTAAAGGTTTTCAGGAAGGAAAAGGACTAACACTAAAAATGTCTGATTTAGATAACATTAGAAATGAAATTGAAGGATTGGAGTTTGTAGTTCCACGTCATCAAACTCAGGCAATGGCAATTAATAATTTTAAGTCTGGAACATTTGGGATTTTTGGAGATTATCCGGAATTGGATAAAGTTCAAAAGAAAGATTTAGTTTATGGAAGGTTTATTAATGATAATGACATTCTTGAGAAGAAAAAAGTATGTGTTATTGAAGAGGAAATCTATAAACAACTGTTTGATAAAGAGGAATTTCCGATTGGAACTTATATTAAAATAAATAGTATAAACTACAAGGTAGTTGGAATGTATAAAGATGGACAAATAGGTAGTGGAGGTCCACAAGGAAATATTCATATACCATTTACAACTTTTCAGCAAGTTTATAATAGAGGAGATAGTATAGGGTGGATGATGATTACCGGAAAGCCAGAATTTGATATAACTCAAATTGAAGCTGATGTAAAATTGCTTTTAAGAAACTTACACAAGGTACATCCAAAAGATGAAAGAGCATTTGGTAGTTTTAATTTAGGAGAGAGAATAGCTCAAGTTACCGGTTTTTTAACAGGTATGCAATTTTTAACATGGTTCGTAGGTATTGCTACCTTGATTGCAGGAGTATTTGCAATAGGTAATATTCTACTGATAACAGTTAAAGAACGAACTAAAGAAATTGGTATACGTAGAGCAATTGGGGCAAAGCCTTGGGAAATTAAAAGACAAATTATATTGGAATCTGTTTTTTTAACAAGTCTAGCAGGAGCGTTAGGAATAATTTTTGGAGGAATGATTTTAATGTTAATTGATGCAACTTTAGGAAAAGGACCAGATGCAGCTTTAACAAACCCAACAGTAGATATTCCGGTAATTATAATAGCAGCTGTAACTTTAGTTGTTTTAGGAACCTTAATTGGATTAATTCCCGCTCAAACAGCAGTAAGTATAAGGCCAATAGAAGCATTAAGAGAAGAATAAAAATTTAATAAAAGAACAATAAACTGAAAATCAACACTAATGAAAAAAACATTAATTTTTGGAACAATAGCAGTAGCTTTAATAGCTGTTTTAGCTTGGTTTGGAGCAAAAAACAGTAAATCGCCAATCCAATATGAAACAGAAAAACCATTCAAAACAAATATTGTTAGAAAAACAGTTGCTACTGGGAAAGTAATTCCTTTGGAAGAGGCTGAAATAAAACCTAAAGTTTCTGGGATTATTGAAAAAATATATGTTGAAGAAGGAGCACAAGTTAATATTGGAGATTTAATTGCAACAATTAGAGTTGTACCAAATGTACAGTCATTAAACAGCGCTCAGGGAAATGTTAAAAATGCCCAATTAAGATATGATAACACTCAAACTTTGTTTGAAAGAAATAAAGGGTTATTTGAAAAAGGTGTGATTTCTCGTCAAGAATTTGAAACGGCTGAACTTAATTTTAATAGCGCAAAACAAGATTTGAACAATTCTAGAAATAATTTACAAATTATTCAAAAAGGATCAGCAGTAGGAATGGGGAAAACGGCTAATACCTATGTAAAAGCTGAAATTTCAGGAACTATTTTAGAAATACCAGTTAGAAAAGGAAATCAGGTTATTGAAAGTAATACTTTTAATGCAGGGACAACTATTGCTACTATTGCAGATATGACCAAAATGATTTTTGAAGGGAAAGTGGATGAAGCTGAAGTTGGGAAAATTAAAAATGGAACTGTATTAGAAGTGTCATTAGGAGCTATTGAAAAGAAGAAATACCCAGCAAAATTAAATTTTATTGCTCCAAAAGGAACAGAAGAGAATGGAGCGGTTCAATTTAAAATAAAGGGAGATGTTACATTAGATGATGAATTCTTCGTTAGAGCTGGTTATAGTGCGAACGCTGATATAGTTTTAGAAAAGAAGGATAGTGTACTTTCAATAAAAGAAGCATTATTACAATTTGATAAGAAAACGGAAAAACCATTTGTTGATGTTAAAATAGGTGATCAGGAATTTGAAAAACGTGATGTAGAGCTTGGTATATCAGATGGAATAAACGTGGAGATTATTTCAGGAGTTACAATGGATGACGAAATAAAAATCTGGAATAAAACTTCAAAAAAAGAAGAAGAGGAAGAAGGGAATAATTAATTAGTTGATTTTTATAAAAAATTTAAGAGCGTTTTAATTTATTTTAAAACGCTTTTTTTGTACCTTTAATGGAGCACTTTTAATTACAACTTTTATTTTTAAAAAGTTAAACAGTATGATTTTTATCAGATAATAATTAAATTAAAAGTTCGAACTTTATTATATATAAATTTAAAAAGCCAATAGAATATGGAGAGTCATGTATTATTTCTTAGTGATTTGGACTTTAATTTAGAGGTCTGGAAAAGAGAATTGAAATTTCAAGAAAGTGAAATGGATTATTTTGAAGAAAAATTAGAGCATATAGTTATTAGGAACGTTGGAAATGATGTTATGATACAATTAGAAGGTTTTCAAAATAAGATTATTCGTGAACGAGAGGTAATGGGGCATTTAAGACATCGAATTAGAATGAAAAAAAGAGAATTGGCCAAAGCTAATTTTGAAGATAAAAGCCAAATATTGTTTCATGAAAAACAAGTGTTGTTAAAAGATGAAATGAGAACATTTGTAAAAATGCATTATGAATTAAAAGAAGACATGATGGATTTCTTCTTAAAATATCTATAAAAAAAAGCCGCTTTAAGCGGCTTTTTTTTATTTAAACTGTTGAGATATATTTTCAGCTTTTCTCGATTCAGAATAGTCATAAAACCCTTCGCCAGATTTAATTCCTAATTTACCAGCTTGAACCATATTTACCAATAATGGACAAGGTGCATATTTCGGATTTTTAAATCCATCATACATTACATTTAAAATTGATAGGCATACATCTAACCCAATAAAATCAGCTAATTGTAATGGACCCATCGGATGAGCCATCCCTAATTTCATAACAGTATCAATTTCATAGACACCTGCAACACCATTATAAAGTGTTTCAATAGCTTCGTTTAACATTGGCATTAAGATACGGTTAGCTACAAATCCAGGATAATCATTAACTTCAACAGGTACTTTTTTTAAATTTTTAGAAAGTTCCATAATTGTTTTAGTAACCTCATCAGAAGTATTGTAACCTCTAATAATTTCAACCAATTTCATAATTGGAACTGGGTTCATAAAGTGCATTCCAATAACTTTTTCAGGTCGTTTTGTAACGGCACCAATTTTTGTAATTGAAATAGAAGAAGTGTTAGTTGCTAAAATAGCATTTGCCGGAGCAGCTTCATCTAATTGTTTAAAAATCTTTAATTTTAAATCAACATTCTCTGTTGCAGCTTCAACTACTAAATCTGTGTTCTTTACACCTTCTGGAATTGAAGTAAATGTTGTAATATTTTTAAGAGTATTATCTTTTATTTCAGCAGTGATACGTTCCTTGGAAACTAATCTATCCAAATTTTTAGTAATTGTTGCAACACCACGATTTAAAGCATCTTGTGATATATCAATTAATTTTACCGAATAATTATTTTGGGCAAAAACATGGGCAATTCCATTTCCCATTGTTCCTGCTCCTATGATAGCAATATTCTTCATTGTTTTATATTATATAGTTAATTGTCCTTTTAAATATGTAATTGCTTGTCCGCTCATCTCAACACGATCATTTAAATGTTTGCATTTTAAATATCCTGTTCTTTTAGATAATTGAAAAGCTTTTAATTTTGTTTTGTTTAATTTTTCAGACCAAAACGGAATTAATAAGGTATGAGCTGAACCCGTTACTGGATCTTCATTAATACCTAGTTTAGGAGCGAAAAAACGAGACACAAAATCGGCTTTTTCACCTCTAGCTGTTACTATAATTCCATTGGATTCAAGTTGACTTAGTAAATTGAAATTTGGAGCTAAATTTTCTACAACTGATTTGTTTTCAAGTTCAACTAATAATTTCCATTTTCCTTTGAAAGTTTTTAATATAGGAACATTCAGCGCTTTTTGTAAAACTTCGGGAGTTTCTATTTCTTCAATAGATTCAGAAGGAAAATTTAGAGTATACCAATCTTTGTTTTTTTCAACTAAAAGTTTACCGCTTTTAGAATTAAATTCAATTGTTTTGTGCGGGTAATTTAATTCAGAAAATATTATATGAGCAGCAGCCAAAGTTGCATGTCCACATAAATCAATTTCACAAGATGGAGTAAACCATCTAATATCATAAGTACCGTCTATTTCTACAAAAAATACAGTTTCAGATAAATTATTTTCTTGAGCAATAGCCAACATGATTTCATCTGATATCCATATATTTAAGGGAACTACTGCAGCTGGATTACCTTTAAAGACTTTATTTGTAAACGCGTCAACCTGATAAATTTTCATATTAGAAATCGTTTATAATCATATGAGCAACTCGTAATGCTTCAGTACCTTGTTCTAATGTAACAACAGGTGTTGTATCATTATTAATGGCATCAGCAAAAGTTTCTAATTCATCTAAAATAGCATTATTGGCTTCTATAGTAGGATTTTCAAAATAAATTTGCTTTTTAAGACCTTCAGCATTTTGTAATATCATGTCGAAATCACCAGGAAATTCAGGAGCATCTTTCATTCTCACTACTTCAGTTGCTTTTTCAAAGAAATCAACAGCTATGTAGGCATCACGTTGAAAGAATCGAGATTTACGCATGTTTTTTAATGAGATTCTACTAGATGTTAGGTTTGCAACGCATCCATTTTCAAACTCTATTCTTGCATTGGCAATATCAGGAGTATCACTTATTACTGAAACACCACTTGCATTTACACTTTTAACTTTTGATTTTACAACGCTTAAAATAATATCTAAGTCATGAATCATTAAATCTAAAACAACTGGAACGTCTGTTCCTCTTGGATTAAATTCAGCCAATCTATGTGTTTCAATAAACATTGGCTCAGTAATTAAATCTTTAACAGCAGTAAATGCTGGATTAAAACGTTCAACATGACCAACTTGTCCTTTTACATTGTATTTATTTGTTAGTTCAATTAGTGCATCAGCTTCTTCGACTGTTTTTGTAATTGGTTTTTCAATAAAAATATGTTTTCCTTTTTCAATGGCTTCCTTTGCACAATCAAAATGAGAAAGTGTTGGGGTAACGATATCAACAACATCTACAGCATCAATCAGTTCCTGAATGGTATCAAATGCTTTATAGCCAAATTCTTTAGCAACTTGTTGAGCATTTTCTTTTATTGGATCATAAAAACCTACTAAATTATATTTCTCTGATTGATTTAATAATTTTAAGTGAATTTTTCCTAGGTGTCCAGCACCTAAAACTCCTGCTTTTAGCATAATGTGAATTTTATTTTTATGTAAACAAAAATAACAATCTTTATGCATTTATTCCTACTTTTAGCATCTCAAATTTTATTATTTAGTGAAGGATACACACAAACATCAAGGGCTTAGAAATCAATTAGTAAAAACATTAGTTGAAAAGGGAATTACAGACAAAAATGTACTGGCTGCAATTGCAAATATTCCACGACATTTGTTTATGGATTCAGGTTTTGTTGATTTTGCGTATCAAGATAAAGCATTTCCTATAGCGGCTGAACAAACAATATCGCAACCTTATACTGTTGCTTTCCAAACTGAATTATTACAAGTGAAACCTAATTCAGAAATTTTAGAAATAGGAACTGGCTCTGGATACCAAACTGCTGTATTGTTAGAAATGGGAGCAAAAGTTTACACCATTGAAAGACAAAATGAATTGTTTAAAAAAACAAAATTGTTTTTACCGAAACTTGGGTATAAACCGAAGAAAATGATATTTGGAGATGGGTACAAAGGATTACCGGAAAATGCACCTTTTGATGGTATTATTGTAACGGCAGGAGCGCCATTTGTACCAAATGCCTTACTAGCTCAACTAAAAATTGGAGGAAGGCTGGTTATACCAGTAGGTGATGAAGTCCAAACAATGACTTTATTTGTTAGAACCAGTGAAAAGGATTTTAAAAAACAAGAGTTGGGTAAATTCAGATTTGTACCCATGTTAAAGAAAAGAAATTAATTTTTTTGAATTCCATAAAAATTTTCTACACTATATAAATCTAATTTATTGAGCTTATTTAAAATTATTGTATACCACATTTGTTGTTTAATCTTTTTTGAAGAGTAATTGGTTGAGATATCAAATTTATATTGATACTTTTTAAGTAATAATGTATATTTATTATAGACTTCTATATAAGAAATATCACAAGCATTATCTTTTTTTAATTGTTGAAATTGTTTTCTTATTTTTCTTGCAAAAATTTCTTGAATATCAAAATGTAATTGTTCATGCTCCAAAAGATTATCAGATATTTTGTCTTTAGAAAATGAACGATATCGATTAAAAGTGGGAATTATAGTGTAAGAGTAAATCTCATAATTGTGATATGATCTTATTAATTGCATCTCTAAGAAGGATAAGGCCGTTACTCTTTGGTTATAATTTGGAGCACCTAAAAAATCGTCCCAGGAAAGTTTATTATTCTTATCCCATATAATTAGAGAATCAATTTCTTGAGCTCGTATATTATATGAAAAAATGGAGAGAATTAGTGTTAATATTAATTCTCTCCATTTAATTATTAAATGTTTATATAGTTTCATAGCAAATAGAATAAAAATGTAATCTATTCATCATCTGATGAATAGATTAAATAATTATCAAATTTTATGCCAGTACTGTGTTCTTCCTAAAAGGGCAAAACCAACATAGCCACGAACTTTAAGTTTATTATCACCTTCTAATGTAATATAACACTTATATTCTTTTCCCGTTTTTGGATCTAGAATTTTTGCACTATTCCATTCATCTCCATCTTTTTTTAAACCATTAATGATAACCATACCTTTAATTGGCTGATTTTTTTTATCTCCTTTACATTTATCACACAACTTATCTTCTTTGTCTTTTTCTAATAATTGAACAATTTTGGCATAAGCTTTTCCATCAACTTTATAAATTTCAACGATTGATTTTTCTTTACCGGTTTCATCATCAATAGTTTTCCATTGTCCGAAAATAGATTGTGAATTTGCTATAAAAATACTGCTAACTATAAATGTGAATGTTAAAAGAATATTTTTTTTCATAATGTATAAGTTTAATTTATAAAGTAAAATTATTAATCATATTTGGCATTAAATTGTCCGTCCCATTTACCTTGAACTTTTAATACTTGTTCAATAACATCACGAACGCATCCTTTACCACCTTTTTTTTGTGAAACATAAGTTGAAACTTCTTGGATCTCAGGAGCAGCATCTTTTGGGCAGCATGGAAGTCCAACTTTTTCCATCACAGGATAATCAGGGATATCATCTCCCATGTATAAAATATTTTCAGGAATGATATTGAATTTATCAATGTATTGATTAAACTGCTCAATTTTATTGTGTGCTCCCAAGTAAATATCAGTAATACCTAAATCACTTAGTCTTTTTCTTACATTTTCATTGGTTCCACCAGAAATAATACAAACTTTATAACCTGCCATAACTGCCGATTTTAAAGCATACCCATCTTTTATATTCATGCTTCTTACCATATCTCCATTCGGGAAAATTGTAACTTCACCATTTGTTAAAACTCCATCAACATCAAATATTAATGTGTCGATTTGAGGCATTATTTCTTTATAACTTTTCTCCATATGTTTTATAAATAGAATTTGTGAGCAATGTATAAATTTCTTCTTGACTTTTGGTTAACATTGCTTTGTGTTTTTTAATTGTTTTTGTGTCCATTCTTTTTGCCGGACCTGTTTGTGCTTCAAATGGCAATAAATTTGTGATTTTTTTAGCCGTTTCAGCAATTAAAGGTTGTAATATTTCAAAAGGTATGTTATTCTCTTCACAAATATCATTCCCTAAATAATAAAGGTGATTTACAAAGTTGTTTACAAATACTGCTGCAACATGTAACTTTTGCCTTTGACTAGAGTCAATAAAATAGATATTTTCAGATAGTGAACGTCCTAATTTTTCTAAAATTAGTAAATCTTCGTTTCTTTCAGCTTCAATGCAAATTGGTATGTTTGAAAAATCAACTTCAGTATCTTTAGAAAAGGATTGTAGTAAGTAGAAAACACCTTTATTTGCATTAGATTTTAACTGTTCTAAAGAAACACTTCCAGAAGTATGTACAACTAATTTATTTTTTAAATTTAATTCTGATGATAAGGTTGCAATAGCATCATCTGAAACAGTTATTATATAAATATCTGCTTCTTTAAGTTCATTTAAATTAGTTGTGATTGAGGTTTTATCCTTAAATTTTAAAATTTTATCAATAGTTCTATTGAAAATCTGAACAAGTTCAACTTGTGTGTTTTCTAAAAAATGAGTTGTTAAATGATAAGATACATTTCCACCTCCAAGAATTACAACTTTAATCATAGTACGAAGATAATTGAATTGGGGTATAAAAAAAATTCCACCTTTAAAAAAGGTGGAATATAATATATTTAAAACTTTATAAGTCTAAATTAGTCTCTAAGTGCAGCTTGTGCGGCAGCTAAACGTGCGATTGGCACACGGAAAGGAGAACAAGATACATACTCCATACCAACTCTGTGACAAAATTCAACTGAAGTAGGTTCACCACCATGTTCACCACAAATACCTAATTTGATAGATGGGCGAGTAGCTCTACCTTTTTCACATCCCATTTGAACTAATTGTCCAATTCCTTCTTGATCTAATACTTGGAAAGGATCGTTTTTCAAGATTCCTTTTTCAATATAGATAGGTAAGAATTTTCCAGCATCATCACGAGAATATCCGAATCCCATTTGAGTCAAGTCATTTGTTCCAAAAGAGAAGAATTCAGCGTGTTCAGCAATTTTGTCAGCGGTAAGAGCAGCACGAGGAATCTCGATCATTGTTCCTACTAAGAAATCAACTTCAACACCTTTTTCAGCGAATACAGAAGCAGCAACCTCACGGATGATGTTTTCTTGCATTACAAATTCTTCCATAGTACCGATTAATGGAACCATGATTTCTGGTTTTGGATTGAATCCTTTAGCTTTTAAATCACAAGCAGCTTCGATAATTGCACGAGCTTGCATTTCTGTAATTTCTGGATAAGTGTTTCCTAAACGACAACCTCTATGACCTAACATTGGGTTAAATTCGTGTAAAGAATCAACTTTAGCTTTTACAATATCAACATCAATACCTAATCTTTCAGCCATTTCAGCTTGAGATGCAGCATCGTTTGGAGTAAATTCGTGTAATGGTGGATCCAATAGACGGATAGTAACACCATGTCCATCCATAGCTTCTAAAATTCCGTAGAAATCTTCACGTTGGATAGGTAATAATTTAGCTAATGCATTTTTACGACCAGCTAGGTCTTCAGCAAGAATCATTTCACGGATTGCCCAGATACGATCTCCTTCGAAGAACATGTGCTCAGTACGACAAAGTCCAATACCTTTAGCTCCAAATTCACGTGCAGTTTTAGCATCAGCAGGAGTATCAGCATTTGTACGAACATACATACGAGTATTTTTCTCAGCTAAATCCATTAATTTACCAAAGTCACCGTCTAAAGTAGGAGTGATTGTAGCAACTTTACCATCATATACAATACCAGTAGTACCGTTTAAAGAAATGAAGTCACCTTCTTTGTACTCAACACCATCAACAGTCATTGAAGTAGAAGAAACAACTACACCTGCAGCAGAAGAGATACAACATTTACCCATACCACGAGCAACTACAGCTGCATGAGAAGTCATACCACCACGTTCAGTTAAAATACCTTCAGCAGCATACATTCCTTTTAAATCTTCAGGAGAAGTTTCTCTACGAACTAAAATTACTTTTTTACCATCTTCAGCCCATTTTTCAGCAGCATCTGCAGAAAATACAACTTGACCAGTTGCAGCACCTGGAGATGCAGGAAGTCCTTTTGAGATTTCTTTTGCAGCATCTAAAGCAGCTTGTTCAAATACAGGGTGAAGTAATTCATCTAATTTATTTGGTTCTTGACGTAAAATAGCTGTTTTTTCATCAATAACACCTTGCTCTAACATATCTACTGCCATTTTTACCATTGCAGCACCAGTACGTTTACCGTTACGAGTTTGAAGCATCCATAATTTACCATCTTGGATAGTAAATTCCATATCTTGCATATCACTGTAGTGATCTTCAAGTTTTTGTTGAGTTTCGTTAAGTTCGTTATATAACTCAGGCATAACTTCTTCTAAAGAAGGGAAATCTTTTGCACGAACTTCTTCAGAAGTACCGTTACGTTCAGCCCATCTTTTAGAACCTAAAGTTGTAATTTCAAGAGGAGTACGTACACCAGCAACAACATCTTCACCTTGTGCATTTATTAAGTACTCTCCATTAAATTGGTCTTCACCAGTTGCAGCATCACGTGAGAAACAAACTCCAGTTGCAGAAGTTTCACCCATGTTACCATATACCATTGCTTGAACATTTACTGCAGTTCCCCATTCAGAAGGAATTTGTTCCATTCTACGGTACAAAATTGCACGTTCAGTATTCCAAGAATCGAATACTGCACAAACTGATCCCCATAATTGATCCCAAGGATTAGTAGGAAAATCTTCACCTGCGTGTTTACGAACAACAGCTTTAAATTCTTCAACAACAGCTTTAAGATCTTCAAGATTCATTTCATTATCTGAAGAATATCCTTTAGCTTCTTTTACTTTATCTAATACAACCTCAAATGGATCGTGCTCACCATTTTCAGCTTCAACACCCATTACAACACCACCATACATTTGGATGAAACGACGGTATGAGTCGTATGCAAATTCTGGGTTTCCAGATACATCAGCAATAACTTTTACTGTTTCATCATTCATACCTAAATTTAATACCGTGTTCATCATACCTGGCATAGAAACTCTAGCTCCAGAACGAACAGATAATAATAAAGGGAAAGAACCATCAGTAGAATTGAACTTAGCATTCATTGTTTGCTCAGTTGCTTTTACAGCCTCTTCAACTTGTTCTTTTATTGTTTTTACAACAGCATCTTTTCCATACTTGTTGTATTCTGTACATACTTCTGTAGTAATTGTAAATCCGGCAGGAACTGGTACTCCAATTAAACTCATTTCTGCAAGGTTAGCACCCTTACCTCCTAAAAGGTTTTTCATTGTGCTATTCCCATCTGCAGTCTTACCTCCAAATTTGAATACTCTAGTTTTGACTTCTTGTAGCGTCTCCATCGTTTTTTTTTACTTTTAATTATATTTTATTTTAACAATTGCCAAAAATACTTCAAATGCTTTAAATTAATTATGATATAAATCATAGAAATATGTTTAAATCACTGAAAGTAATTTTTGTTACGAATTGTCAAAAATACAAAAAAAGAGAGGTTTTAAACCTCTCTTCTAAGTATTTAACGTTTATTTAAAAATTATTTAAAATTTGGTATTTATTAGTTCACCTGTGAGCTGTAATAATTTTAATTCGGCATTTTTAGCATTGTATTTGGCATTATTTAAATTAGATTTTGCATTTAACAAATTAATTTGAGCTTGTCTAAATTCAATAGTTGTTATTTGTCCTAATTTAAATTGTTCTTCTGTACGTTCAAAATTACGTTGATTCGTTTCAACATTTTTTTCTTCTGAATTTAAGACAAAAAGAGAATTATTGTATGTTTCTAAACTATTGGCAACATTGCGTTCTAATTCATTTAAAACTTGTTCATTTTGAATTGAAACATTATCAGCAAATATTTTTGCATTTTGAACCCTTGTTTTAGTAGAGCCTCCATCAAATATATTCCAACTTAAACTTACCCCAGCATTAATCCCTTTTGATAATTGTTCGGCATAATTAAATGTGTTATCATTATCGGATTTATTAAAACCGTAGGAACTGTTTAGAGTCAGCTTAGGGAAAAGGCTAGCTTGATTTATTTTTATATCCAGTTTACTTAATTCAAGATTTTTATTTGCTTTTTGAATTTCAACATTATAGGTTTTAGCTTTGTTCAGTGTAGTGTTAAAATCAAAAGACAAATCAAACGTTACATCAGTATCTATAAGAAAATCTGTAGTTACATTTCTTCCTAACAACAAATTTAAATCCCTTTTTGAATTAGCTAAAAGCCTTTTTGAATTTATAAATCGAATACTATCGTTATTAACATCAACTTCAGCATTTAAAACCTGTAGTTTGGTGTTTTGACCATATTCAAAACGATACTGTGCTCTTTTTAAACGCTGTTTAGAGATAATTAAAGATTCGTTAATATTTGCATTGTCTTCTGTTAATCGGGCTACTTCGTAATAGATTGTAAAAACTTGTAATAAAGAATTTTCAATTACTGTTTGAGCTTCTAATTTTGATAGATTGTAAGATTCTTTCAATTTTTCATAATTATAGGATCTTCCCATTCCGTCAAACAATGTATAGTTTAATCCAATTGAAGCGTTGTATGATTTAGATTCAGCACCATTGACTTCAGATTTACTGCCATCTTGTAATGTAAATTCAGAATCGTTATTGGAATAATTTACACCAGAAGAAACTGTAGCTCTTGGTAAATATCCAGAATTGTAAATACTGGCATTATTTTTTGAAACTTCTACACTGTTTTTAGCTAAAAGTATTCCATAATTGTGCTCTAATGCTAAATTTACGGCCTCTTCCTTTGTTAATTTTTCCTGAGCAAACCCATATGAAAAACAGAAAAGAAGTACTATTAATATTTTATTGTTGTATTTCATCATTTTCACTTTTTAATTCAATAATTGCTCTTTCTACCTCTTCTTTAGTTACTTTTTTACCTGTTATTAGCCATTTAATAAAAACTTTAATGTGATTGGAAACAGACAAGAACAATGGTAACATTACTAATGTTAAAACAGTTGCAATACCAATTCCATAAGAAATTGATACGGCCATTGGTTTTAAAAATTGAGCTTGTCTGCTTTTTTCCATTAGTAAAGGAGCCAAACCTGCAATGGTTGTTATTGACGTTAAAATAATAGCTCTAAACCTTGAAATTCCAGCTTGTATCAAAGCATCATCATATTTCATTCCTTCTTTTAGGTAACCATTAAACTTTTCAATAAGAACCAAACCATCATTTACCAAAATTCCAATTAACGCTATAATTCCTAACATTGAAAGTATATTTATTGCAAATCCATGGATAAAATGTCCCCAAACAACACCGATAAAACTAAAAGGAATCATAAGAATTAATAGGATTGGTTGTTCGTAAGACCTAAATGTAAAGGCAATTGTTAAATATATTAGCGCTAATATGATCCACTTGATTTTATTAAATGAATCAATTGTTTTCGTAGCTTCTCTATTTTGACCTTCAAATGCTGCAGAAACAGTTGGGTATTTAGATGAAATTTCGGGCATAACCCTTGTTTTAATATCATCTAAAATATCAGTGGCACTTTCACCTGGTGTTTTCATATCTGCAGTAACCTGAATCTCTCTTTTACTACTTAAATGATTTATTGCAACTTCACCTCGTTCAATTTGATAGGATGCAATTTCAGAAAAGGGAACTTTATTATTGGAAGGTGTATTAATCCACATATCATCTAAATTTTTT